>Ga0207899_1000270_pt1 | contig 20909 bp, 19 predicted proteins | sample MalvirmetaMSP134_FD_184235 | JGI IMG/M metagenome (GOLD analysis project Ga0207899, IMG submission 184235) | Marine viral communities from the Deep Pacific Ocean - MSP-134 (SPAdes) | ecosystem: Environmental > Aquatic > Marine > Oceanic | place: Pacific Ocean | collected 2011-06-28
GTTGCCCTGCGCGTCCTCGAGCACCCAGTACGCCGGCGCCTGGTCGTCGCTGACGAGCCGGCCGCCGGCCGCGAGGACCGCCGCCATCCGCTCCTCGACCGCCTCGGGCGGGACCCGGACGTCGGCGTGCCAGCGCTGGCGCGGCGCGCCGAGCTGGGCCGCGACGTGCTGCTCGGTCGGCTGGAACCACACCGACGGCCAGCGTCCGCCGGGGTCGACGGCCTCGTCGTCGTGCTCCTCCAGCCCCAGCACCGCCGCCCAGAACGGCTTGACCTCCGCGAGGTCCCAGGTGTCCAGCGCCCACTCCACCGACTGCAGTCGACCCGGCACGGCGCCCACCTCCAGCTCCGCCGCCACCTGCGAGACCGCCGCCGCCAGGCGCAGGTCGCGCCGGGTGATCCCCCCGACGTCGTGGGGCGGGCTGACCGTGTTGACGTCACAGGCGACGATGTTCAGGCCGGCGAAGCCGCGCAGCAGGCGCAGGCCCTCCTCCGCCCCCGGGCCGCCCGGAATGGGCGCGCAGACCCCGGGCGCGCAGGACGGATCGAAGAAATCCATGTCCCAGCACAGATAGACCGGGCGTCCGGCAAGCCGGGCCTTGATCTCGGCCGTCACCACATCGACCCCGCGCGTTCGCAGTTCGTCATAGGTCATCAGGCCGTAGCCGAGCCCCCGCGCCTGATCGAACGTCCCCGGCGCGCGAAAGGTGCCGCGCATGCCCAAGTGCAGCGAAGTTCCCGTATCGACCAGGCCTTCCTCGGCGGCACGGGTGAAGGTCGTGCCCGTGGCGGCGGCGCGCCCCGTACCCGCGTTGGCGTCCGTGTGGGAATCCACATGCAGCACCACCAGGTCCGGATGCCGCCTGGCCAGGGCCCGCAACTGGCCCAGGGTGACGCTGCCGTCGCCGCCCATGGTCACGGGCACAAGGTCCGCCCCCGCGACCAGACCGATGGCCTTTTCAATGGCGGCCTCGGCCTCGTCCTGCATGGACGGGATCAGCCGCACATCCCCGCAATCGATCAGGGAAAGACGGTCCAGGGGGTCGAAATCGGCGTCGGGCGGACGGCAGCGCCCCGTCCCGCAAGGTCGTGGCCGTAGTCCACGCCCATGAAGGTCAACGGCGGCTGAAACAGGCTGCTATCAATGGTGTCGGTCATGGTGGTAGCGGGCGAAGGGCCCTATTCCTCAAGACAATTCGGGTCCTCGCGCAGGACCTGCCGCGCGTAGTAATGGAAGCTGGCGTTCAGGGGCTGCGGCTTCAGGCGATAATCGTGGGCCTCCTTGCCCCGTTTCGGATCGATCTCCTGGATCGTCCCGGCCGCCTGGGCCATCAGTTGCAGGCGCGCCGCGTATTCGATGAACAGCGAGCGCATGGCCGCTTCCTCGACCGTCGCCGTCGCCGCCAATTGCCCATGATGGGCCAGCAGGATCGATTTCTTGTCGCCCAGGGCCGAGGAAATCAGATCACCTTCCTCGTCGCCGATGGGCGGGCCGGGCCAATAGTCGAGGAACGCACAATCCTCGTAGAACATGGCCGTGTCCATATGGGCCGCCTTCAGCGGCACGCCGATCATAGACAGCGCCGAGACGTAGGGCGGATGGGTATGGACGACGCAGTTGACGTCGGGCCGTTCCCGATAAATCCAAAGATGAAACCGGTTGGACGGATTGGCCATGCCCTCGCCTTCGAGGACATTCAGGTCGTCGTCCACCAAAAGGAAATCACAGGCCCGGATTTCGTCCAGCCCCAAGCCGAACCGCGCCGTCCACATGGTTCCCACCGCATCGCCCCGGGCGGTGATCTGCCCTGCAAGTGCCGCGCCGTGCCCTTCACGGGCCAACATGCGGGCGGTCAGCGCCAGTTTCTGGCGCACGGACCAGTCGTGGGTCTTGGCCAGGTTCGCCTCCATCTCGGCGGTCGCCCGCCTATCGAAGGTGTCCTTGGATGCGTGTTTTCCGGGTTTCCCGTCGCCGTCCGCCATTGTCGTCCTCCCTCATCCGCCGTTGGATGTCCTGCACTTGGCCTTGCCGGATTTCGATGGTAGGTCAGAACACACCGACCAAACAAAGGAATATCACCATGCCCAACCACGACGGCGCCGCCGTTTCCCCCGCCGTTCCGCAGGATATCCAGGCGGAAATCGTTGAAACCGCCATTACCTCGCGCGCCTCGATCCGCGCCTTCCTGCCCACGCCGGTGCCCCAGGAAACCATCGAGCGCATCCTCGCCGCCGCCTCCTACGCGCCCTCGGGCTCCAACATGCAGCCCTGGAAGGTGCGCGTGATCACAGGCGCGGTGAAGGACAGGCTAGTCGCCGCCGTGACGGCGGAGCACGACGCCGGACGGATGCAGGAACGGGATTTCAAGTATTACCCCGAGCCCTTCCCGGAACCGTACCTCACGCGCCGCCGCGCCACGGGCTGGGGCCTGTACGGCACGCTCGGCATCGAAAAGGGCGACAAGGAAGCCATGCACCGCCAGCACGGGCGCAATTTCCTGCTGTTCGACGCCCCCGTGGGCCTGGTCTTCACCATCGACAATTCACTGGAGATGGGCAGCTGGCTCGATTACGGCACCTTCCTGCAGAACATCATGGTGATGGCCCGCGGCCTCGGCCTGCATACCTGCCCGCAGGCGGCCTGGTGTTCGTTCCACACCACGGTGAAGGAGGTCCTGGACATCCCCGAGGACGAGATCGTGGTCTGCGGCATGGCCCTCGGCCATGCCGACCCGGACGCGGCCGCCAACACCTTCCGCCCGGTGCGCGAACCGGTCGACGGCTTCACCCGGTTCATGGGCTTCGACTGACCCTCTCCCCCGGTAAAATCGGCGAAAAGAACCCCCGCAGGAAAACCCTGCTCGCGATAAGGGCGTGAGCAAGGAGGGCTTCCGTGCGCGCCGATTTTTCTAATATATGCTTCTTTTTCAATAAATTACGTGATCACGCGTGGTTGATCGTCTGTGTTTGGCGAAAGCGGTGAACCAACCACATCTCTCGTTCATCACCGGGACGCAATCGTCGTCCCCGACACTCAAAGGAGAGAGACCATGACCTACCGTACTTCCGCCGCCCTGCTGCCGGCCCTTCTGTTCGCCCTTGGCGTTGCCCTGTTCCAGGCCCCGGCCCAGGCCGGCGAAACGGCCATGAACACCGGCGCCCATACCCAGACCGCCGACGCGCCGGTCGAAGACGCCCATCGCTGGGGCGACTGATCCCGCCACAGCCGCGGGCCGGCAGCCCCCCTCCCGGCCCCCATGCCGGCGCTCCCCTTACCCCCGGGAGCGCCGGCTTTCTTTATTTTTTCTCGGGCAAAATCCTACCCCTTTATGCTTCGATAATTTCGATATCATTCTTTATTTATATTCGATATGCTGGTAAAATTTTCACCTAGAGTTCCTGTCGCCGGTGTGGTCCGGCGCAGCCGCCGACTGTATCCGGCGAATTTAAGGAGCTGTCCCTCCCCCGCCTCCTGGTTGGACGCGGCAGCTCAAGGAGCCATTCACGTGTTTACCCTGTCCCGCACCCATGTCGTTCCCGCGCTCGTTCTCGGCCTGACCCTGGTGACCGCCCAGTCCGTTCTGGCCGCCAACCCCTATGACACGATGTCGTCCGAGGAAATCGCCGATCATCAGTCGCAGCAGCTCGGCCAGCAGGAAGGCCAGATCGTTCAGCCGAAGCCGGTTGACAGTGCCCAGCTCGCCAGCGCCGCCGCCACCCAGTCGGCTGAAGAACACGCCGACTACCAGGGCCAGCTGAACGTCGTGACCATCGTCACGCCGACGGCGCCGAGCTCCGAAGACTAACAGGTTGACGGGCGCCGCCCAGGCCGCGTCCCCGCGGCCGGCGGCAGATCCGACAAACGAAACCGGCGTCCGGAAACGGACGCCGGTTTTTCGTTGAGTTAGGGAAAAGGAGAAATCAGCGCTTCTGTTCGCGGCGGTTACGCAGCAGAGCGGCGTAACGGTAGACCGCGTGCACGAACTTGCCGTAGGGCATGGTCAGGAACAGGGCCAGCACCGTGCCCAGGTGGATCGCCAGCAGCGTCCCCATGTAACTGGTTTCCCGCCAAGCCAGGAGCGCCAGGCCAGTCAGGCTGACCAGGAACAAGAGGGCAAGGAAGCCCGTGTCCATGCCCCGCTGGGCATTGACCAGCACGTTGGGATCGGCGATGCGCTTGAGATAGATCAGGCCGAGCGGCCCGATCAGCAGCCCGATGCCGCCGACCGTGCCGAGAAGGACCGGCAGCGACGTATAGCCATAGGGCGCTTCCCAGCCGAACACGTAGTGATAGACCGTGGCCAGGGAGGTCGCCGCGAAGCACAAAAGGAAGCCCCAGAAGGTCAACTGGTGGAACACCCGGCGGACCTGGGAAAAGCTTTCCGACGGATAGTTGCAGCCGTCGTTCTTGCCGCCCACGCCGCCGCCACCCATGTATTTCATGACCAGGGCGTCATGGGTGGCGCCTGCGACCGAAAGAGCCGTTTCCGCAGCCTTGGGCGCGGTGTCGCGGCGGAACCGCCAGAAGCCGAACAGCAACACCCCCACGGCGTAGAGGAACACCCCGCCGAAGGAATAGGCCATCACGTTGTGGGGAATGACGGCGTAGAAGTTTCCGGCGTGCTGGCCGTGAATGACCTCCGCCGGCTGAAACAGGTGGATCAGCGCCAGGACAAGCCCGATGCCGCCGGCCATCAGGACCGAGACCAGGGTCCCGTTCTTCTGGAACAGGCCCGCGAGGAAGCCCGGCCAGGTATAGCGGCGGTAAGTGTCGGCGCGCAGGCGGGCGAAGGCCTGCGGCACATTGACGGCGAATTCGTGGGGCGGCGCGTACTGGCAGGCGTAATAGCAGCCGTTGCAGCCGTGGCACAGGTTTGCCAGGTAATCCAGGTCTCCGTCGGTGAAGGTGTTCTGGCGCATCATGGCCGGGAACACGCCGCAGAACCCCTCGCAATACCGGCAGGCATTGCAGATGGTCATCAGGCGGCGGGCTTCGTCGTGCAGATCGGCCATCTGGTCGCCCTGCAACGCTTCGTCGGAAGCGGCCGCCATCCGGGTCAACGGGGTTTCAGTTTGAGGCATTGCGGGCGGCTCCCTCTCCGGCGATGCGGCCGAACACCAGACCGATGGCCATGCCGATGCCGCCGGCATAACCCTGGCCCAGGATGTTGCCGGACACGATCTCGCCGGCGGCGAAAATATTGGCGGCGGAAACGATGCGGCCGTCCTTGCCCTTGAACTGCACCCGGGATTCCTTGTCCACCTTGACCCCCAGATAGGTGAAGGTGATGCCGGTGCGCAGCGGATAGCCGTAATAGGGCGAGGTGTCGATGGGCTGGGCCCAGTTGGTCTTGGCCGGGGTCAGGCCCTCGGTCGACAGGCCGTCGAGCACCCCCGGCTTGAATTCCTTGTCCTTGTTCTCTCCCCGGCGGCAGGCGGCGTTGTAATCCGCCACGGTCTTTTCCAGGGCGTCCGGGTCCAGTTCCAGCAGACCGGCAAGATCGCGGATGCTGTCCGCCTTCAGGGGCGGGTAGAGCGAGGGCATGAACAGGTCGTTGGCCTTGGCGTCGACGATACCGAAGGCGATCTGGTCTTCCTGCTTGGCCAGCAGACGGCCCCAGATGGCATAGCGCTTGGGCCAGATGTCCTCGCCCTCGTCGTAGAAGCGCTGGGCCTGGCGGTTGACCATGATGGAATAGATCACGCAGTCGACGCGCGTGGCGATGCCGCCGTCGCACTTCGGGCTGCGGGCGTCGATGGCGATGGCGTGGCACTGGTCCGCGTCGGCGGCCGTCTCAGCGCCGTGGTCCATGAGAACGCGCAGCATGCGGCCCTTGTTGTAGCCGGTGCCACGGATCAGGAAGCCCTCGGCGGCCTCGCCCCAGCCTTCCTTCAACCACTCGATGTCGGCCTGGTACCCGCCGGAGGCAAGCACGATGGCCCGCGCCTCGACCGTCTGTTCCTGGCCCTGGTATTTGACGCGGGCGGCGGTGAAGGCGCCGTCGTCGATGGCCAGGTCCATGACCTCGGCCTCGTAGCGGCAGTCGATGCCGAGCTTTTCCGCCGTCGCGTAATAGGCGTTCAATACCGCCTTGCCGCCGCCCTTGAAAAAGGCGTTGGTGCGGTCCAGGCCGATGGTGCCGGACAGGGGGGGCTGAAACTTGACACCCCGGGCCGCCATCCAGTCGGCGGCATCAAGGGACTTTTCGATCAGGAAACGGGACAGGCCCTTGTCCGTGTTGCCCTGGGTGACGCGCAGAAGGTCGTCGTAATATTCGTCCACGGGATAGGGGCCGGTGACGAAATCCGTCGCCGCGTCATGGGCATAGCGGATGTTGCGCACGTGGCGGGTGTTCCCGCCGCGGAAATCCTTGGGAGCCGCTTCCAGCACCAGCACGCTGGCGCCGCGCTCACGCGCCGTGATCGCCGCGGCCATGGCGGCCCCGCCGCCGCCGACGACAATGACGTCTACTTTTTCCGGTAACCCCTTCATGGCGGGCTTTGTAGGATTGTATACAATTGCCGTCAAGCGTCAGACGCAGGGGCGTCTGCAATAATTCAAGCGCCCGCGCGGGTGTAAACCGCCTGCCCCGTGACCACGAAATCGACCCGGTCATCGACCAGGGCGCGGCGGCATTCGGCGGGCGTGTTGATGATCGGCTCTTCATGGGCGTTGAACGAGGTGTTGATCAGCACCGGCAGGCCCGTCTTGGCCTTGAACGACGACAGGATGTCGGCATAGAGCGGGTTTTCCGCGCGCCGGATGACCTGCGGCCGCGCCGTGCCGTCGACATGCACCACGGCGGGAATGCGCTTGTGCCATTCCGGCTTCACCGCGGTGGTGATGGTCATGAAACTGGCGGCGTAGCGGTTGGCCTTGGTGACGTCGAACACGCTGTCTGCGTCCTCTTCCGCCACATAGGGGGCGAAGGGCATGAATTCGGTTCTCTGAAGCCTGGCGTTGAGCGAGGCATTGATGCCCGCGTCCGCCGGATTGGCGAGGATCGAGCGCGCGCCTAAGGCCCTGGGCCCGAATTCCATGCGCCCGTCGTAAATCGCCCCCGCCTTGCCCGACGCGATCAATTCCGCCGCCGTTTCCGCCGGGTTGCCGTCGATCCGCTTGAGCGCCCCGTTGGCGGCCAGCACCTGATCGGCGTCGGCGTTGTAATCCCGGCCCAGATAGACCGAGGACAGCCGCCGCCGCTGCTTCAGCCAGGCGTCGAGGCCGTCCTGCTCCAGCAGGTATTGTAGGGCGCCGCCCACGGTGATGCCCTCGTCGCCCATGCCGGGGAAGATGAAGATTTCATCCGTATCCGTTTCCTCGCAAAGCAGCCGGTTGAGCCGCACGTTGGCGAACACGCCACCGGCCAGGCCGATGCGGCGCACGGGATGACGTTTGAGGATCGCGCGGACGGAGGCCAGCACCGTATCCTCCAACACCTTCTGGACCGAAGCCGCCATGTCGGCGGGCTCCGCCCCCTTGGCGAGCTTCTGGATTTCGTCGCGCATGGCGGCGTCGGAATCGAAATCGGACCAGATGACGCCGGCGGCATCGACGTTGAAGTGCCGGCCCAGGGCATCCGCCTGCGCCGGTTCGCCGAAGGCGGCCAGGCCCGTCAGCTTGCCCTCGTGGCGGTTCATGCGGTAGCCGAGCGCCTGGGTCGTGAAGCCGTAGGCAAGGCCCAGGCTGTCCACCCGGCGGGGCTGCAGCGTCATGTTCTCGCCGCCGAACAGGCAGTCGAGCCTGCCGTCTTTCAGCACGCGGTGGGAATAATGCACGTTGTCGCCGCAGCCGTCGGCGGTATAGAGCAGCGCGTCGTCCCAATCCGTGTAGAACAGGGCCGACAGCGCATGGGACATGTGGTGGTTGGAATAGGCGATCTTCACGCCTTCCTTGAAGCCGAAATCGGCACGGAACATCTCCTCGCGGAACAGCTTGGCCGGCTCGCCCTCGCCGCGCTGCTGCATCTGCGTGCACATGTCCTTCAGTTTTTCGTGGCCGATGATCTTGTGGAACGCGTATTCCGCCGTCTTCAGGGCATTCGACTTGAAATAACGCGCCGGGAAGGACGCCCGCGACAGCACCACCACGTCGACATCCGTACGCGCCAGCCCGGCGATGGCCAGGACCTCGTCCATGGCCGGCTCGGGAATCCCGCCGCCGTCGCCCTTCTTGCGGGTCAGGCGCTCAAGCTGGACCGCCGCGACCAGATTATAGCCGTCGAACAGCGCCGCCGTTCCATCGTGGTAGCCGGTGTGGAGGGAGAGGATGATCATGGGCGAACTTCTACCCGAAGGGCGGGGGAAGGGACAGAATTTTAGGCAAGGAACGGGTCCGCTTCGGACGCAAAAAACGCCCCGCCGGGGGCGGCGGGGATCAGGAACGGCTTCTCGGGGAAAGCCAACCTCCGCCCTCTCGGGTTGCGCCGCAGCGGAGCAAAGGCCGATAGCGGACGCGGCGAGGACTTGCCCAACCGAAAACAATTTAAAATTGCAGTTAAATCATTTTTTCAATCTAACCGTTTTTTTTGTTCACAAACTCGCTATGCGTTGTATAATTCCTCGAAGCCAGTTTTCCACATGTACTCAAGACCGTAAAAATCATAATCTACCTAATATTGGCAGCATCACACTAACGACATCAATATATGGTAGGGTGGTTGATGGTCGACGTTTTCAGCAATGAAATGCGATCTCAGATTATGTCGCGAATACGCGGCAAAGACACATCACCTGAAAAGTTGATCAGGAGCACCCTTCATAACCTCGGGTACAGATACCGCCTTCACTGTCGGGACCTTCCTGGAACTCCCGATATAGTGTTTAGAAAGTGGTGCAAGGTCATTCAGGTGAACAGAGGGAAGACACTTCGTGTGCTCGATCTGTTTGCAGGATGTGGGGGAATATCCCTCGGATTTCAGAAGGCCGGATTTCAGATAGAAGCGGCGATGGAGATCGACCCTTTGGCGGCGAAATCCCATGCTCGCAACTTTCATGGAGAGACCGAAGAGCGGATAGAGCTTCATGGAAAGGCCAGGGACATCTGTGCTGTCGAACCAGCGGATCTCATCAAGGAACTCAGTCTCGGAGAGGCCCGGGATGCGATCGATGTGATTGTCGGAGGCCCCCCTTGTCAGGCCTACGCTCGTGTGGGGAGAGCCAAGCTTCGAGAGGTCATGGACCACCCCACGGCGTTCAAGGTCGACCCAAGGGGTAATCTGTATCTGCGTTATCTCCATTACGTGACCGAACTGAGGCCACTGGCCCTCCTTATGGAGAATGTTCCGGACATTCTCAATTACGGTGGACACAATGTTGTCGAGGAGATGGTCGAAGCTCTCTCAGACATGGGCTATGCAGCAAGGTATTCGTTGATCAACAGCTCCCATCATGGCGTCCCGCAGATGCGGGACCGCGTCTTCCTGATCGCATTCAGGAAAGAACTGGGAATTTCAATCAGATTTCCCGAGGCAACCAACTGGCATGTTCTGCCCCCAGGATACGAAGGCACCCGGGCAGTCGCTCTCAAGTTCATCGACATGTTCGGAGGATCTGGCTATGTGAAGCCCGACCTGGGAACCGAGGACCTGCCGCCTGCAGTGACTGCCGGCAAAGCACTGGGAGACTTGCCGCCCATTACTCTTCATCAGGAAGGCAAACTGAAACGAGGACCGAGGAGATTTACCGAGCTTGCCCGCTACAGGCAAGGTGTCAACCTCTCAGACTACGCGAAAGCAATGCGGTCCTGGCCCGGGTTTGAAGCTGGCGAAGGCGTCTATGATCACGTACTCCGGTATCTGCCGAGGGATACTGAGATCTTCCGAAATATGAAACCCAACAGCGAGTACCCTGCCGCAATCAAGGTTGCTAATGATCTGTTTGAAAAGGAAGCTGGCAGGCTTGGAATTCAAAGAGACAGTCAGGAATGGAAGGACCTTCATCGCAAGATGGTCCCACCTTACCCGGTCGGCAGCTTCCCGAACCGCTGGTGGAAACTGAGGGAGGATGGCCCCTCACGCACCCTGATGGCTCATATTGGTAAGGACACCTATTCCCACATCCATTACGATAGCAAACAGGCGAGAGTCATCACGCCCCGTGAAGCTGCCCGGCTGCAGTCTTTCCCTGATGGTTTCCTATTCTCCGGAACAATGAACCCAGCGTTCCGACAGATCGGGAACGCGGTTCCCCCACTGATGGTCTATGCGCTGGCAAGGATCATCCGCGAAGACTTGGACAAGGCGGCAAAGGCGCTGGAGACACTGGTGTCAACACGCATGGAGTGACATCAGGGCTATTCGTCATCCTCATCTGACCATACCAGTGCTATCGGCGGGCCCCACTCAAGCACGTCTGGGCGAACCGAAAAGCTGTCAGGTCGCACCCCCGGAGGCAACCCACCCAAAGCAGTGAGCACTTTGGAGGCAAACGCGCCGATATCCTCAGAAATTCGCAGAATTCCTCCGGTTTCCCCTAACTCGGACACCCGATAAACGTCATATCTTTGACCGGGTTCCGACGCAGTCTCAAGTTCACCGATCGACAAATGAATTTTTCGACCATGCTCGCCTTTTGTCGACTTCACATCCAACCTGATGGTCTCGCCGACGTTCTGATCGAACGAAAAATCAAAAGGCGATAAACTGTTTTTACTAGAAGCCCAAATGTAGGAAGCGATCTGCTTGTCGGATTCTCGGCAGGCAAGATATTCATCAATCAGCCGCTCACCATCGTCGCCAGTCTCTTTTGCGGACGTTCTAGCGCGCTCAAGTTCCGAAGCGGACAGTCCGCGGCCTCCACTTCTCCGAGATACCCGGCTCGAACCTTCCCCCCCCTCCCAGGACAGCATCCTCAACTTCGGGATCATAGGCCGGGTCCAAGATTATCCCTCTTGCAGGATGGCCTGCGTCCGTAGCCGCATCATCCAAATCGCCTAAGAGATGTTCAGGACTGACGGCAACCATGCTTTGACGTGGCCCGCCTGCCATCCTTCGCGAAAGAACGGCATGGAGTCTCCGGTCACCGGGATCATTTGCCGATAGTAGGTACATGGAAAGCCGCTCTGGTTCCCCTTCTCCTTGAAAGGCCATGATCGCAATATCACCAGGTGCAAGGCCGTTGTAGCGGTCAGGATCTTCAGGGGGACCGGCAACAAACTCACCATTCAATCTCCAATTCTTGTAGGTGCCCCCTTTGACGATCTTTCTGGAAATCCGATAGGGATCCCGAGCACCTGGACCATGTATGTCCAGCGCGACAGTCACCTCATTGCCGCGCTTGGGCGCAATGGTCGGCAGGTCAGGATATAGTATGTCGACAAACGGCATCGCATTGAGGTTTATGGACTTCTGATTTCCTGCCCCAATGGTACGAAAATGATATTCGAAGAATGTAAGATCTGACCGCGTTAGCCTCTTGATAGCGAGTTTCAAGATTTCCCCCCATTCCTTACCTTATGTACCAAAGGTAATCTAACGGGCGCTCTGGTTGCAGCGAAACCTTGAAATGCAAAAAACGCCCCGTCGGGGGCGTTCTTTTGAAGTCGGATGGTGGGCGCGGTAGGGATTGAACCTACGACCCCCTCGATGTCACCGAGCCAAAAGACATTCTATTTCAGCTACTTGGAATCTCCGTTCACAAAGGAGACTGTGAATGGCGACCATCCGACTGCTGAAATCAGGGCGTTTCAACGTCCAGATCAGGCGCAAGAGCCTCAAACCAATCACCCGTTCATTCGATGCAATTGAAGATGCCGAGAACTGGGCACGGGAGGTAGAGCAACAGATTGGCAAAGGCCATATCCCCGATTGGAACCAGACGAGCGAAAACCGGCATGAGCCAGAAGCCCCACCGGCAAGTGAGTTTTCGTTTGTCGTATTGGGGAGACGGTACTGCCACACCGTATTGCGGGGGCGTCCTTCCTGCATTCCTACTGTCGTGACGATTGAGAAGATCAGCGCCCATATTCCAGAGGACATGCGGGAGATCACTAAGTTCGACGTTAATCGCTATCGTATGATGCGATTGGAACAAGTGTCATCTGTCACCTGTCGCGACGAACTCCAGCTAATCCACCGCATTTACAGATGGGCGCACCGTGAACTTCTTTTAGACCGGCGGAACCACCCTTCCCCGATCCCAGAGATTACGATGCCCCCGGCCAGCAAACCCCGAAACCGGGTTGTTGAACGAGAGGAGTTGGAGTTGTTGTTATCGGCACTCTCTCCGATGATGCGAGCCATTGTCGAATTGGCCTATGAAACGGCCATGCGCCGAGGCGAGATCGTCAAACTCAAGGCCAAGCACCTGCACTTGGAGGACCGCATTTTATCAGTGGTCGATGGCAAGACTGGGGATCGATCCGTGCCCCTCACCAGGAGGGCCGCAGAGCTCCTCACAGAGGCGAAAGAGAATTGCGGCACCCCAGAGTCCAGATTGTTTCCCGTGACTCCACACGCCGTCTCTACGGCCTTCAGGAGGGCACGCAAAAGGGACTCATACGGGCCCCATATGGCCTGCTACATGCACCTGTGTGTCGCATCATGAAGAACCTTCGCTTCGATGTTTCGTGTGCGCACCATCAATTCCACGCAGAAAATTCTAGGTAAATTAACTGATATGGAGGCACTCAATTCCCCATATCAATGCAAGCCTACTGAGTGCTCTGTTTTCTCCAGGCACGGATAGCTCTCTCGGTGTCTGATTTTGGCTGAGTCTCATTCCAGCAATCCCAAAAAGCGACAGTCTGACTGTTCGGTTTGAGATCAGGTTCTGTAATACGAATCCGTGTCGGTAATAGGCTTGCATCTCCAACAACCAGAGCTTCACCGATGTCCAAAACTGGCAACAAATCCCCGAAGCTCCCTAGGCTATCTGGCAGCAACCTTTTAATGACAGCTTGATCGTCCCCATTCGTCAGTCTCATCGCAATCACGTTGTTGCATTGACTTAACACCGTGCGATTCACCTCAGATGGACGCTGACTAATAACTACTAATCCAATGCCATACTTCCGTCCCTCCTTGGCTATCCTTTCAAAAATCTGAACTGAAACTGCATCTGAGCTATCCGCATTTGCACGTTCCGGAATGTAGAGGTGCGCCTCATCACACAATATCGCGATTGGATGCCTTTTCTCAGCTGCAGTCCATTGACTGGTCGTGAATATGATTCGCGCAAATAGACTCACCATTAGAGGGAGAATGTCCGACGGGACTTCTGAAAAATCGATGATCTTAACGCCGCCTTTCGCCTCATCTTGAGAGCCTCGACCAGCGATAATCAGATGCACCATCTTCGCCAACCAACCCATACCCATACATTCTGCAGGAGGATGGAATAGGAACGCTAATCGCCTATCACTTCGCTTCGCCTCGAGCCTCGCGATCAATCGGCTCAGCTTTCCGTGAAAATCGCCCTGCTTTTCACGCCCAGATGCGCCGATAGTCATCTCTGTGTTGAGGTCGTTTAAAGTTTCGATAACTTGGTCCAAGCTGAAGGGGACAGGACTATCAATAGTGAAGTTATCAAGGATGTCTTTATGTTCCGCAGGGTCCAACGCACTTCTTTTTGCATCGGTTATAGCTCTGGTCATTAGCATGGCCTGATTTGGCGCATTCTGGTCACTTCTATCTACAAACATTGAGACGAGGGCTTCGTAACCCAACAGCCAATATGGCAAGTGGAGCACACCATCCTCGAGTGTTAGTCCACGCTCAATATCTACCGGCCCTGCAATTCTGAAATGGCGAAAAGCTTCCCCCTGAAGAGGACGGTACTCGCCATGAAGATCAAACAGAACGACATTTGCTTGGGGTAATTGGGCAACCTGATCCAAGAGACGTGCAGTCGTCCACGATTTCCCCGACCCTGTACTACCAACGATAACCGCATGGCGCTGAAACAGTTTGTTCCCATTCAAATAGGCGACGGCCGAATCATCCAAAGTAAAATTCCCAAGTGAGAGTTTGGGACCATCAACCTCGACTTCAGAGATCACCTGCATGAAATTTGTTAAGCGCTCCCCTTCAAGGGAAAAGCAATTGGCTTCAATTTCAGGGACTGTCTCCAGAGTTCGCCGGAATAGGTTTTGTTTCTCTCCAAGTCGGTCCAACAGAGTGCCGATCAATGTAATTTTGACGAGGTTATTTTCTGACACCTCTTCAATTTCGTCGTCGGAGCCTGCTTCACCAACGCGATCTTTGTCTCCAGCCTTCCGTGTGATCTTGACCACGATACCGATAAGGTGTTGCCCAGGCTTACTACTCTGAAGGACAGCCAATCTATTAACTTGCAGGCGCTTCAACCTATCAAGATCATCAACACGAATGGTGACAGCAGTAGTATCTACGGAAATAACTGAGCCAAGAGCTTCCGTGTCCGAAAATTCAAATATCGCCATCGTCCATCCTCAGCTAATCAGCGTGTTGAATCGCGAAAGCGACCACAAGTCGCCTTCCATCACTTCGATGCCTTCTGGGTGCGAAGCTGTAAAAACTCTGCTCCGACTTTCTGCCCTTTCAATTCCAAGGTAATTATTTCCGGCCTTTTCCCGAAGGAACTGTTTCGCTTCGCTCGTCAGGTCCTGCCCAAGAACAACGATTGGGACATTTCCCTCCCGGCACCGCTCAATAATTTTTGGATGAATATGCTGATCTCGAAACCCGAACCCGATGCATAGAAATCCATGGGCATTTTTTAGGGCGTTGTCAGCGCCACTGATGGTGCTCCTGAACGGATCTTCATGAGTCTTCTCGTATTTGTTTAAACCTGGAGTGACGATCAGAGGTGATAGTTGCCCACCAGGAAGTTCAAAAGCTGGAAGCCCTCTGATCTCATCGTCACCAGTTTTGAACCAATCCAATGAGCCATGTACTTTCCAGATTTTGACCGTCCGCGCGGCCCCCATCCCTCTCCCGTACGTAACACCAGAAGAAGTTTCCCATTTTTGGAGATAACCAGGTGCAAATCCTGTTTGAAACAGCAGGCCCACCGAGTTGCAGGCATATTCTACGACGCGGTCATAATTAGTTGTCACCACATCTATTTTTTTAATCGTGCTCCTGAATAAATTCCGAAAGAGGCGTCCAAGATCGAAAGCGATTGGCTGCTCGGCTAAATCTAAAAACAGCTTTTTGTCTTTTTCATTCACGCACTGCCAAGTGGCCGCAACTATCTGTTTCAGCAACTCGGCTGAAAGCGCTTTTCCATCAAGAGCACCTTCAAGGTGCAACCCGGCTGAAAGGTCATCTTGAACTCGCTTCCACTGCTTGGCTTCATTTGCATCTACCGGGGAAATGTTTTCTTGAAGGAACTTGGACAGATCGCCCATGCTCGGCAAGCCATGTGGCATGGACGCCCCACTACCTAAGACAATCGTCGGATTGCTTTGGAAGCACGCTTGGGCGAGCTTTGCAATTTGGTCGTATTCCATATCCCCCGCTCCAAGGCAGTTCGCCTCTCCGCAATGTCAGGTGCCACAATGTGCCATAACGTATTGTCGGCGCATCAGCCGAAATACAGCACTTGTGTCCTAGCCGCCCCACACTGGAGATGAGAAATTCTCGCAATCGTACAACCAAAAAACCGCGAATGGCAAAGCATTAGACTGACCAATTTCGCCGAGAAAATTTTGAGCCCGATTGCAATATATAGAGGCATCCCCACACCCCCCTGCTAGGGGGTCAAATGGTTCCCTCAGAATTCTCATTAATATCGATTAGCGGTGCTGATAATCGTCGCGCGTAGCTCAGCGGGAGAGCGATTGCAGTGCCCTTGGGCACTTGCACCTCGTTGACCGTTCACAATTAAACGGCCAGAATCACTGTGAACGACCAGCTAAGTTACGGAGAGCTTTAAGGGCTGAAATAGAAAACCCCCTGCTTTCGCAAGGGGTTGGATGGTGGGCGCGGTAGGGATTGAACCTACGACCCCCTCGATGTCACCGAGGTGCTCTCCCGCTGAGCTACGCGCCCTTCCCGGTCCGGGCCCGTTTCCGGGCCAGCCAAGAGAAGGGGGTTTTAATGCCTTCGACCCCGCTTGGCAAGGCCCGCGGTCGGGCTTTGCGGCGATCCCTTAACGGCGCCAGCCCCGGCCCTTGAAAACGCAAGAAACCGTTGCGCCCCCCGCGCCGGGAGGCTAACAAATTATGGGGTGTGTCGAAGCAGCCGACGGGACGCAATCACATGGATAGAGGCCGGGACGCAGGCCAACGCGAAGACGGCACGGGCGACACGCCGTCATCCGCCGCCGCCGGACCCCAGACCCCGGCCCGGCCCATCGACATCTTCCGCCCCGAGGCGCAGACCGCGCCCGTGGTCTTCGCCTCGCCCCATTCGGGCCGCGATTACGCCCCCGATTTCATCGCCCAATCGAGCCTGGACGCCACCGCCCTGCGCCGCTCGGAAGACGCCTTCGTCGACCAATTGTTCCGCCACGCCCCCGATTTCGGCGCGCCCCTGATCCGCGCCAATTTCCCGCGCGCCTATGTGGACGCCAACCGCGAAGCCTATGAACTGGACCCCCGCATGTTCGCGGGCCCCCTGCCCGACCATGTGGTGACCCGCTCGCCGCGCATTGCCGCCGGGCTCGGCACCATCGCCCGCGTGGTCGCCAACGGCGAGGAGATCTATGCCCATCCCCTGACCTTTACCGAGGCCCGCAAACGCATCGAGGGCACCCATCGGCCCTATCACCGGGCGCTCACGGGCCTGATCGACGACACCCGCCAGGCTTTCGGCGGATGCCTATTGGTTGATTGCCATTCCATGCCGTCGAACGTGACCGGCTCGCGCAGTGACCATCCGCTCGGCGACATCATCCTGGGCGACTGCCACGGCACTGCCGCCGCCCCCGCCATGACCGCCCTGGCGGAACGGCTGTTGAGGGACCTGGGTTTTTCCGTGACCCGCAACCGGCCCTATGCCGGCGGCTATACCACCCGCCATTACGGCCGACCCCGGGCCGGCGTCCATGTCCTGCAGATCGAGCTCAACCGCGCGCTGTACCTGGACGAGGCGACGATCGCGCCCAAGCCGGAAATGGCCGGGATCGCGGCCCGGCTCGACGATTTCATGGCCCAGCTGTGCGCCGGCGCGCGACGCCTGGTCCTGCCGGAAGCGGCCGAATAAGCCCCAGCACCCGGAACGACACCGCCATGAGCACGCCCGACACCTTCCATATCCGCGACGCCGCCGAGGCCGACATGACGGCGATCCGCGACATCTATGCCCATCACGTGGCGACCGGCGGCGGCAGTTTCGAATACGATCCGCCCGATGTCGCCGAGATGGTCCGCCGCCGCGCCGCCGTGGCCGACGCCGGATACCCCTATATCCTGGCCGAGGACGGCGGGGGGCGCATATTGGGATACGCCTATGCGGGGGCCTACCGCCCGCGCCGGGCCTACCGTTATACGGTCGAGGATTCGGTTTATGTCGCCCAAGACGCCCATCGTCGTGGCGTCGGGCAGAAGCTGCTGGCGGAATTGATCCGACGCTGCACCGAAGACGGTTACCGACAGATGATCGCGGTGATCGGCGATTCCGGAAATGCGGGCTCCATTAGTTTGCACCGCAAAATGGGCTTCCGCGAGGTCGGGATCATCCGCAACGTCGGATTCAAGTTCGGGCGCTGGCTGGACTCGGTGACCATGCAGCGGGCGCTCGGCGACGGCGGGGATTCCCTGCCCGAAGACTAAGCCCCCGTCATTATTACTGTTTTCTCATTAATGGGTGGCCGGAACGGACAAAAAAAAGGGCCGTGTCAGAGACACGGCCCGAGTCGTTGGGAGGAAACATCCAAGTAAAGGCAGGTGCGGAAGACCGTCTGGGAGGATCCGTCTCCCGCATGCTGCGTTGCAATATATACGTGGCTTTGTTCGCAGGTGCAAATAAAAAAATACCGCCCCGGCATTTTTTTCGCCCCCGGCAAATGCCGCCGCCCGGACGGATCAGCGCCACGACACACTACGTTGATTTTAAATAATAATTTTGTCGCCTGCTCCTGGCACGGCCCTTGCGTCGCCTTGGCCTAGAACGGGAGAATAATCATGGCGTGGCAAACGCGCTTGTTCCTTTGCTGGCTTGTGGCCGGGAGCCTTGGATGGGTCCCGGATGCTCTCGCCGCGCGCGGACAAGCATCTGATAAACCGAATGAAATCTGTCTCGAGGCGGCGCGCGCCGTGGAACGGCGCGAGGGCATTCCCACCAACCTGCTGGCCGCCATCGCGCTGACCGAGTCGGGCCGTTTCGACAAGGAAAGCGGGGAAAATTTTGCCTGGCCCTGGACCGTGACCTCCCAAGGCAAGGGCCGCTACTTCGCGACCGAGGCGGAAGCCCGCGCCGAGGTCGAGATCCTGTTGAGCCAGGGTATCCGTAACATCGACGTCGGCTGCATGCAGATCAACATGCATTACCACTGGAACGCCTTCGAGACCCTGGATCACGCCTTCGACCCGGCCGCCAACGCGGCCTATGCGGCCAAGTTCCTGAAGGCCAAGTTCGACGACACCCGCAACTGGCTGACCGCCGCCGGCCAATATCATTCCCAGACGCCGGAGAACTTCCGCCCCTACCGCATCAAGGTGCTGAGTTACTGGAACCGTCTGAACCGGGGCGACGACGAGACCCGCCAGGCCAAGAAGGACGCCGGGGCAGATGGGGACGAATCCCGCGAGACCACCTTGGTCGCCGTCGATACCGGCCGCACGGCGCGCCTCAACGGCCTGCTCAAGGAAAAACGCCGGGACGAGCGCCAGGACATGCAGGCGTTGGGCGGCACCGACCGGCGGCTCGCCCATCTCGACGACTGGCGCTACCAAAAACGCCGGGGCGTGCACCTGGAAGCCGTGGTCGCCCAGCGCATCGCCGAGATGGAAGTGCGGCGCGAGGAAAGGATGCGCGATCTGGACCGCGCGACCCGCGACTTCACTTTCGCCGAAAAGCGCCGCGAGCAGCTCGACCGTTGGCGCCGGACCGGCAACCTGGTCGGCGACACCCCGCAGATAACGGTCGAACGCTGACACGAACGGGCCCGCAAGGGGCCCGTCCGGAACGCAATTCTATGAATGCGGCGCAGGTGGTTACGCGGGTTCCTGCGTGAAGTCCTTGTCGTCGACGGGCTCCAGCCAGGTCGCGCCGTTGCCCTGATCGTCCGCTTCAGACAGGGCCAGATGGCACATCATGCTGTCCGGTGCGGCACCGTGCCAATGGCGGGCATTGGGCGGGATGACGACCGTGTCGCCGGCGTTGATTTCCTCGACCGCCTGGCCTTCCAGCTGATAGCGGCCCGATCCCGACAACACGTACAGAATCTGCCCCACCGCATGGGTGTGCCAGTTGGTGCGCCCACCGGGGGTGAAGGTGACGCGCGACACGCGCAGCCGCGACGGCGCTTCCTCGGCGAACACGCTTTCATGCAGGACATGGCCGACGAAATTATGGGCCGGCGCGATCTTGGTCTGACGGTCGCCGGCGCGGATGATTTTGGGTTCCATTTGGAAGCCTCCCTTTATTGGCAATTTTCTGGTGGACGTTTTGTATACAATGACACGGGCCCGCCGCAAGGTGAAGCCGTCGGTTGGCATCCCTCCGCCGAATTCGCATCATGACCGCTTGATGGGCACCCGCGCCGCCCTTATCTTTGCCGCACCGGCCGCCGGGGAGACGCCCGGCCCCACCAACGACAGCCCAAGGCGACACCCGCACATGTCCGACGCATCGACCGACACCCTGGACCAGCGCCCGGCGGGTGTGACCGGCCGCCTGCAGGCCTTCATCGAGGCCGAGGCCACCCGGCGCGTCATCATTGCCGTCATCATTTTCAACGCCATCGTGCTCGGCCTGGAAACCTCGCCCACGGCCATGGCCGCCGCCGGGGACATCCTGCGCCTGCTTGATCATATGGCGGTCGCCATCTTCGTCGCCGAGATCGCGATCAAACTGGTGGTCTATCGCCTCAACTTCTTCCGCAATGCCTGGAACGTGTTCGATTTCGTGATCGTCGGCATATCCTTGATGCCGGTGACGGAGGGCATGACCGTGCTGCGGGCGCTCCGCGTGCTGCGGGCGCTGCGCCTGGTTTCCGCGGTGCCCAAGATGCGGGTGGTGATCCAGGCCCTGCTCGAGGCCGTGCCGGGCATGAGTTCGGTCCTCGCCCTGCTGTGCCTGGTGTTCTATATCGCCGCCGTCATGGCGACCAAGCTGTTCGGCGGCGATTTCCCCGCCTGGTTCGGCACCATCGGGGAATCAGCCTATTCCCTGTTCCAGATCATGACCCTGGAATCCTGGTCCATGGGCATCGTCCGCCCGGTGATGGAGATCCATCCCTACGCCTGGGCGTTCTTCGTGCCGTTCATCCTGATCGTCACCTTCGCCGTCCTTAACCTGTTCATCGCGATCATCGTCAATTCCATGCACGACGCGGCGGCCGTCGACGCGGAACAGCATCAGGCCGAACAGGACGAGATCATCCGCAAGCTGGCGATGCAGGTCGACCGCATCGAACAAAAGGTCACCGCCCTGGCCGACCGGCAGCCCCCGGACGGCGCAGCAGGCGACCGTCGATAAAGACAAGGCCGAGGCCGATCACCGCCGCCCCCGCCAATTCCCGGGGGTGCACCGTTTCCCCCAGGAACAGAATGCCCAGCGCCATTGCCGTCACCGGAATCAGCAAGGTGACCAGCATGACGTTGCTGGCCCCGGCGCTGACCAGCAGGCGGAAGAACACGATATAGGCGAGCGCCGTGCCGAATGCGGCCAGGCCGACGATCGCACCCAACGTCGTCGGCGCCGGCAAGGGCAGTTCCCATGGCCGGTCCCACAGACCGGCGACCACGGCCATGACGAGGCTGGAGCAGATCAGCTGACAGGTCGCCGATTTCAGCGGCGGCACCCCGCCCAGGTGGCGGCG
>Ga0207899_1000272_pt1 | contig 20781 bp, 22 predicted proteins | sample MalvirmetaMSP134_FD_184235 | JGI IMG/M metagenome (GOLD analysis project Ga0207899, IMG submission 184235) | Marine viral communities from the Deep Pacific Ocean - MSP-134 (SPAdes) | ecosystem: Environmental > Aquatic > Marine > Oceanic | place: Pacific Ocean | collected 2011-06-28
CGCGACAAGCTCGAGATCCTGCGCAAGGCCGATGTGATCTACCTGGAAGAAATCCGCAATGCCGGGCTGTACGACACCATCTGGCAGGCCTTCGCCGTGCTGCTACCGGTGCAGACCGTGGGCGTGATGGGCGATGCCCGGACCTATGATTTCGTCTGCGCCCTGCGCGCCGTGACTTCGACCGACGGCATGACGGCGGACTACTTCCCCTTCGACCACGAATTCCTGGGCCGCACGGCCAACCGCATCATCAACGAGGTCAAGGGCATCAACCGCGTCGTCTACGACGTGACCTCGAAGCCGCCCGGCACCATCGAGTGGGAATAGCTTGGCCCAACCGGTCAATCGGCTAAAGTGCGGCCATGTCCCGCCTCGAACGCTTTCTCATTTTCGGCATTCTGTCCCTCGGCGTCCTGCGCGTGCTCCTCGGCATCGCCGGTGACCATCCGGTTGCTGTCGGCCCCCAGGCGGCGGCGCCCGCCATGGGTGGGCCGGAAACCGCCCGGGATGGGCCTTATGACTGGAACCCGGCCCAGTTCACCCGGCGCGGCATCCCGGCCAAGCTGACCCTGATGCCGGACGGCCGTGTGCCCGACGCCATCCGCCTGAGCGACACCCAGAAGGCCTTCGTCTACGCGGCGATGATCGACAGCTACGACAGCATTCTGACCCGCGCCCAGCGCGATTGCAGTGCCGACATGCGCCGCGACATCGTGCGCTGGCAGGCCCGCCACGCCGCCCTCATCGCCGACGCGGCGCGGATTCTCGACCGCCTGACCCCCGGCCGGGACAGCGCCCGCCAGGCCCACGAGGCCATGTCGCGGGATGCCTTCGTCAAGCGGCTCTGCCCGACCATCGACCACTACGTCCGGACCGGCGCCTACGACCCTCATCCGGAAGCCGTCGACCGCCTGACCCACGCGGCCCGGAACACCCCGGCGCAATAGCAAAAAACCGCGAATCCGCCCGTTCCGGCGGCGGAATCACCCCGCCCCCGCGCCGTCCCGCCGCGATCGCCCGGCCGCGGGGCATGCGGTTTCGACAGCCCACACCCCCGCCAGCCGCATAAACACAACATATTGTGTTCTTTCCGCCATAAATAAACCACATGCACCCTATACTGAGGATATACATACTTACGGCCTATTGAATATGGGCCCCCGCAGGCGTAGTTATCCACAGGCTCTTGACATGAGAACAAAATAAGAACATTTTGGGAGTCAGATTGGAGTTTGCCATGAACGCCCACCGCCACGCCCAAGCCCAAGCCGTTCCGCAGCCGGACGCCGGTTCGGAGACGGACACTCCCCAGCCCGGCCGGGAAACGGTCGAGGTCACCTATTATCCCGTGCTGAAGAACCGGGCGCTCGGCCGCCGCATGACGCGGACCTTCGCCGCCCGGCGGGGCGAAAACCCCTTCAAGGCCGCCGAACGGGAACTGGCGCGTCGCTACAAGGTGCGCGACTACCTGATCTTCGACGCCCATGTGGCGCAGACCGGCTTCCTTGAACGGGCCGAATTCTAAAACAGTTTCTTGAGGATGCGGTGGCGGGCCGGCGTCAGCCGGCCTGCTGCTGCGCGATCTTGGCGCGGAACATGCCGAGAAGTTCGTGCAGTTCCTTGCTCAGCGCGCCCTGGTGACCCTTCAGACCCTGCCGGAACACGGCCTTCATAGCCATGATATGGACGCGGACGACATCCAGATCGCGGGCCTTCAGGCGCGGCCGCCCTTCCAGGTACTTGCACATCGAATCGCCGACCACGGAGATCAGGGGAAAGCCGAAGCTGCCGCCCTGGCCGCGGGCCTCGTGGGTCATGTCGTAAAGCTGCTTGAGCCGCAGCGGATCGGCCCGCCCGGCCCGCGAGGTCTCGACAAAGGACTGCCAAAGCGCTTCGAGATCGTCCACCGCCCAGCCCTGGTACTGCCCGATCAGGTCGTCGGCGGCATTCACCGCCTGCAGGATCGCCTGTTCCATGGACGGCCCGCCGGGGCGCACCTTTTGGCTGATGTGTTTCTGCGGTTTCAGAAATCGGGTTTCAGACATGACCGTATTCTATTCCCTGTCGCGCCGTTCCTTGCCGCGGAAGTCCCGCCGCTTGGGCGACCGGCGGTCCGGGCCGAAATACCCGCCCGTGGATTCCACGTACTGGCGCTTGTCCTGCACCGAGGTGACCAGGCGCTTGTACAGCGACGCCGCCGAGATCGGCTTGGCCAGGAATGAATTGATGCCGGCGTCGCGCGCTTCCTCGACCCGCTTCATTTCCGTATAGCCGGTCAGCATGATGATCGGCACGAACCGGTTGGGCACATTGGCCCCCTTGCGGATGCGTTCAACGAATTCCAGCCCCGACACGGGCGCCATGTTCCAATCGGTGATGATCAGGTCCGGGTCCATGCCGACCACAATGTCGTAGGCTTCCTCGGCATCCGACGACACCGTGACTTCCTTGATCCCGAATCCTTCCAGGAACGTGCGCACGAGTTCCCGCATGTGGAAACTGTCGTCCACAACCAAGATCCGCAATGCGCTGAAATCGTATCCGTCGCTCATCGATGCTTTGTGACCGGCGGATGCCGGGGTATTTTCCCAACTCGTTTCAAGGCTCATGAAACACTATCCAAACTTTTGCCCCCCAGGGCAATCCTACAGCTTAAGCTGACAAAAACCTGAACACCTGAACACGATTGCGTGGCGCGTTATTTGGCGCTCCATACATTTGTCCCGGCTTATACACGGATTATTCAGCGTGACTTATATGACTTAAGTCGACATCGCCGCTTGCGATCCGGCAATGCAAACCCAACTATATAAATCGGCTTCTTTATCAGGACGACACCCCTCATGCGGCGCGACCACGCGACCCCCGCCGACAGCCCCCGCCGGAACGACTGGCAGACCATCAAGACCCTGGCGCCCTACCTGTGGCCCGCCGGAGAAGCCGCGCTGCGTCTGCGCGTCGTGCTCGCCATGATCTTCCTGGCGGCGGCGAAGGGGGCCAGCGTCGCCGTCCCTTATGTCTACAAACAGGCGATCGACGCGCTGGACGTGAAGCAGGGGGCCGTGATCGCCGTGCCGATCATGATCCTGGTCGCCTACGGCATCGCCCGCGTGCTGTCGCAGGCTCTCGGCGAACTGCGCGACGCCGTGTTCGCCAAGGTCGCCCAGCGCGCCATCCGCCAGGCCGGTCTCAAGACCTTCCGCCACCTGCACCGGCTCAGCCTGCGTTTCCACCTGGACCGCAAGACCGGGGGCGTCAGCCGCGCCGTCGAACGCGGCACCAAGGGCATCGAATTCCTGCTGCGCTTCATGCTGTTCAACGTCGTGCCGACCCTGGTCGAGGTGATCCTGACCTGCGGCATCCTGTGGTACCTGTTCGGCATCTGGATGGCCCTGGTCGCGTTCCTGACCATCGGCATCTACATCGTCTGGACGCTGGCCGTCACGGAATGGCGCATCCAGTTCCGCCGCACCATGAACGACACCGACAACGAAGCGAACACCAAGGCCATCGACAGCCTGCTGAACTTCGAAACGGTCAAGTACTTCGGCAACGAGGATCATGAATCCCGCCGCTTCGACAAGGCGCTGGCGCGCTACGAGGACGCGGCGGTCAAATCCAACACCTCCCTGGCCTTCCTCAACATCGGCCAGGGCGCCATCATCGCCATCGGCCTGACGGCGATCATGTGGATGGCGGCGGACGGCGTGGTCGCCGGGACCATGACGCTGGGCGACTTCGCCATGGTCAACGCCTACCTGATCCAGCTCTACATGCCGCTCAACTTCCTGGGCTTCGTCTACCGCGAGATCAAACAATCGCTGATCGACATGGAACAAATGTTCCGCCTGCTCGACGAACACCCCGAAGTCGCCGACAGTCCCGGCGCCCAGCCTCTGGCGATCAACGGCGGCGAACTGCGGTTCGAGAACGTATCCTTCGCCTACGACGCCCGGCGCGAGGTCCTGCACGACATTTCCTTTACCGTGCCGGCGGGCAGGACCGTCGCCATCGTCGGCCCCTCGGGCTCGGGAAAGTCGACCATCTCGCGCCTGCTGTTCCGCTTCTATGACGTGTCCGGCGGGCGCATCACCATCGACGGGCAGGACGTCCGCGACCTGACCCAGGTGTCCCTGCGCGCGGCCATCGGCATGGTCCCCCAGGACACGGTGCTGTTCAACGACACGGTATTCTACAACATCGCCTACGGCCGCCCCGGCGCCAGCCCGGCCGAGGTCGAGGGTGCGGCGCGCACGGCGCAAATCCACGATTTCATCATGGCCCTGCCCGACGGCTATCAGGCCACCGTCGGCGAACGGGGGTTGAAGCTGTCCGGCGGCGAGAAGCAGCGCGTCGCCATCGCCCGCACGGTGCTGAAGGCGCCGGCGATCCTGATCTTCGACGAGGCCACCTCGGCCCTCGACTCGCGGACCGAACAGGACATCGTCAAGGCCCTGAAGACCGTGTCCAAGGACCGCACCACGGTGACCGTGGCGCATCGCCTGTCAACCGTGGTTGATGCCGACGAAATCCTGGTGCTGGAAGCCGGGCGCATCGTCGAACGCGGCAGCCACCCGGACCTGCTGAAAAAAAACGGGCGCTACGCCGACATGTGGGCCCGCCAGCAGCAGCAGGAAAAGGCCCGCGAGGCCCTGAAGGATGAAGACGACGGTATCAGCGTGCGCGACGCCGCCGAAAGCCCGGCCGCGGAGTAACGCCACAGTCCCTTCATGGTTCGGTCAAAACCGAACCATTGGCTCTTTATTCCGCGCCCGTTCCCCGCTAAGCCTTGCCTTCCATCCCCCCGACCGACACGGAACACCATGGGCATTTTGGAACTCACCATCCTGGCCGGCGCGCTCGCGGGCGGCTTCGTGTCGGGGCTCACCGGTTTCGGCACGGGCTTGACGGCACTGGCGGTCTGGCTGACGGTGATCGAACCCGCGGTCGCCGCCCCCCTGGTCGTCATCTGCTCGCTGATTTCCCAGTTCTTCACCCTGCCCGCGATCTGGCATGCCATTTCCTGGCCGCGGGTTCTGCCGTTCATCGTCGGCGGCGTGGTCGGTGTGCCGCTCGGCACGATGATCCTGCCGATGGTTTCGGTCGAGGGCTTCAAGCTGTTCTTCGCCGTGTTTCTGGTTCTCTACTGCGGGTTCACCCTGGCGCAGCGGGCGGCGCCCAAGCTTGCCTGGGGCGGCAAGCTGGCTAATGCCATCGTCGGTCTGGGCGGCGGGGTCCTGGGCGGCCTGACCGGCCTGTCGGGCCCGCTGCCGACCATCTGGGCGACCCTGCGTGGATGGTCCAAGGACGAAAAGCGGGGCGTGTTTCAGGGCTACAACACGGCCATCCTGCTGTTTGCCGTAGTCACCCAGGCGCTCGGCGGCTTCATGACCCTGGAAGTCGGGCGGATCGCCCTGATCGCCTTCCCCGCCACGGTCGCGGGATCCTGGATCGGGCGCAAAATCTACGGCCGCCTGGGCGACAGTTCGTTCAATCAGGTCGTTCTGGCGCTTCTGATGTTTTCCGGGATTTCCATGATCGTGGCCATCGTCTGGCCCGGTTAGCATACCGGTCTAACGCGCGATCCAGCCGCCGCCCAACACGCGGTCACCCTGATAGAACACGCAGGCCTGGCCGGGCGCCACGCCGTTCTGGGGTTCATCGAAGGTGACGGCGGCCGTGTCGTCGCCGGTGCCGAACAGAGTGGCGGACACGGGCTTGAACATCGACCTGATCTTGACCTCGATCCGGTGCACCTTGGCCCGCAAGGGGCCGTCGCCCAGCCAGTTGACCTCGTGCACGTTGAGGCTTTCCCGCCCCAACGCCGCCTTGGGCCCGACGACGACGCGCCGGGTTTCCGGCTCCAGCCGAAGCACGTAAAGCGGGTCGCCCATGCCGCCGATGCCGATGCCCTTCCGCTGGCCGACCGTGAAATGGATGATGCCGTCGTGGCGGCCCAGGACCGTGCCCGCCTGATCGACGATGTCGCCGGGATCGTGGGCTTCCGGGCGCAAGCGTTCGACAATGCGCGCATAATTGCCGTCGGGCACGAAGCAGATGTCCATGCTTTCCGGCTTGTCGGCCACGGCCAGACCCAGCCGCGCCGCATGGGCGCGGGTTTCCGCCTTGTCCATGCCGCCCAACGGGAAGCGCAGGAAGTCCAACTGCGCGCCCGTGGTGGCGAACAGGAAATAGCTTTGATCCTTGGAGGCATCGGCGGCGCGGTGCAGCTCGGACCCCGCCTCTCCCTGCACGCGGCGCACGTAATGGCCGGTCACCAGGGCGTCGGCGCCCAGTTCGCGGGCTTGGCCCAGCATGTCCTTGAACTTCACCGTCTGATTGCAGCGCACGCAGGGAATGGGCGTTTCGCCGCGCAGATAGGTGTCGGCGAAATCGTCCATGACCTGGTCCTTGAACCGGCTTTCGTAGTTCAGGACGTAATGAGGAAAGCCCAGTTGATCGGCGACGCGGCGCGCGTCGAAGATATCCTTGCCGGCGCAACAGGTCTTCTGCCCCGGGCTTGGCTCGCCCTGGTCATACAACTGCATGGTCATGCCGACCACGTCGTAGCCTGCTTCGCGGACAAGCGCAGCCGCGGTCGAGCTGTCGACGCCGCCGGACATGGCGACGACGACGCGGGTGTCCTTGGGGGCCTTCCCCAGGCCCAGATCGATCACGGGCGTGCTCATGGGGCGGAATATAGGGCTTTCCCCGGGCGGTGCAAGGTGCCCGGGCCAGGGGCCTAGTTCACCGGCGGCACCCGCAGGGCCTTGGCATCCGCCACCGCGTCGTCGGCCGCCCCCAGTTCCGCCAGCGTCTTCAGGGTCACGGAACGGAAATCCCGGCGGTACAGCACCAGCAGAACCCAGACCGTGGTGCCGAACAGCATGAGCGGATGAATGAACCAGGGCAGCAGCGCCAGCGCAAAATAATAGGACCGAAGCCCCCGGTTGAAGTTGTCCTGGGCGCGCGACAGGATCGTCGCCGCGCGGGGTGGAAACTGGGCCGAGATCGCAGCGTCGCATTGTCCCGCATGAGGGGCGGCGCCGATCATGACCAGGGTGTAATTGAACTGCCTGAGGCACCAGGCGAACTTGAAGAAGGCGTAGACGAACACCAGGACCAGGATGAACACGCGGAATTCCATGAGCCGCCGGGACGCCGGCTGCGCCATGGAAATGTCATGGATGATGACGCGCAGATCCTCGATCTGGCCCAGCAGAGCCACGATCCCGGCCAGAACCAGCAGCGTGGTGGAAATGAACAGGCTGCCCGAGCGGATGTAGGAATTGACGATCTGCACGTCGGCCATGCGGTTGTCGCGCTCCAGCATGCGTTCCATCCAGCGCAGGCGGTAGTCGTGCAGCACGACCGCCATGGGCCGCTTGCCCCAGGCGATCTGATCGGCAAGCGCCGTATAGAGCGCCGCCCCGACGAGAAACCAGGCGAGCGCCAGGGCATCCAGCAGCGGGATGGACGTGTTGAACAGCATGGTCTCGCTTAACGACATATAGCCCCCTCTATGGCCGGAACGGCGGCCTGCATTATCGATCTATGTCATTCGAACCGCAAATAGGCTACATACGAATTTCGCCCGAAGCAGGTCTAAGAGGCCGGAATGCCAGGGAAGAACGACCCGCAAAATTTATCTGAAAGCGCGCTGATCGACAGGGTCGAGACCCTGGAGACCGAGCTTGCGCAGTTGCGCGCCCATGCCCGTTCGCAAAACATCCCCCTGCCCGCCATGGCCGGAGCCGCCGACCATACCGTCCGTCCCCTGATCGACGCCCTGGAACGGGTCGATGACGGCGTCGTGGTCTATGATGTCGAAGACCGCCTGGTATTCGTCAACACTGCCTACCTCCGCCACCTGCCGGAGGACGTGAAGGCGCTTTATGTCCCCGGCGCCCAATTCCAGGACCTTGTCCGCGCCCATACGGACCGTGGCCTGATCGACCAGGCGGTCGGCCGGGAAGAGGAATTCATCCGCATCCGCCTCGACCGCCACCGCAACGCCATGGGCTTGCCGGCCCATCGGTTTGCCAACGGAACCTGGTACGAGGTCCTGGAATACCGCCTGCTGGACGGCGGCATTCTGACCATCCGCCGCGATGTCAGCGAATGGATTGCCGTGACCACGGCCCTGCGCGAGAACGAGGAGCGGTTCCGCGATTTCGCCGAGGCATCCCAGGATTGGTTATGGGAAATGGACGAGAACCTGCGGTTCTCCTATTTCTCCGACCGCTTCTACTGGGCAGCAGGCGTGCGCCCGGAACAGCTTCTGGGCCGGTCGCGCCGGGAATCCCTGTGGGACAATCCGGACGAGGAACCCTGGAAAAGCCATATCGCCGATCTGGAGGCCCATCGCTCGTTCCGCGATTTCATCCATTCCCGCGTCCGCCCCGACGGCGAGGTCAACTATCTGTCAATCAGCGGCAAGCCGGTCTACGACAAGGACGGCGCCTTCAAGGGCTATCGCGGCACGGGACGCAACATCACCAAGCAATGGCAGGCGGACCGGGAACTGGACCAGGCCAAGGATACGGCCGAACGCGCCAACCGCGCCAAGACGGAATTTCTCGCCAACATGAGCCATGAATTCCGCACGCCGCTGAATTCGATCATCGGCTATTCGGAACTCATCGGCATGGGTACTCTCGGCCCCCTGGGCAACGAGAAGTACGCCGAATACATCGCCAATATCCAACAGTCTGGCTGCCACCTGCTGGAACTGAACAGCGACGTGCTGGACATTTCCCTGATCGAGGCCGGCGAGGTCCATTTCCAGGAGGAAATTTTCGACATCGGCGCCACAGTGCAGGCCTGCATCACGCTGATGGAGGAAGAGATCAAACAGGCCAACATCGTCCTGGAACCCCGGCTGACCGCGATGCCGCCGTTCATCGGCGACGAACGACGGCTACGCCAGATCGTCCTCAACCTGATGTCGAACGCGATCAAATTCACGCCCGACGGCGGCACTGTGCGGATCGACCTTGAAAAGACCGCCGAGGGCGGCCTGCTTCTCCGTGTGTCGGATACGGGAATCGGCATCGCCGAAAAGGATTGGCAAAAGGTCCTGAGCCCGTTCGGTCAGGCGGAAGGCCCCTTCGTGCGCCGGTTCAAGGGCGTCGGCCTGGGGCTGCCGCTGGTCAAGAACCTGGCGGAACTGCACAACGGGAAGCTGGAAATGGACAGCGTCCCCGGCAAGGGAACCTCGGTGAGCGTTCGCTTTCCGCCGAAGCGGCTTCGGATCATGGGAAGCGGCTGACGGTCAATCCCGCTCGTCAAGCCAGGCCATCTGGATGGCCTCCAGAACCTTTTCGTTGGATTTCTGCGGATCGTCGTCGAAACCGGGCAGTTCCTGAACCCATTTCCACAGGTCCGTGAAGCGCAGATTGACCACATCCGCGTCGGGATGGGCCTCTTCCAGTTCGATGGCGATGTCGACGGTGTCGGTCCAGCGCAGTCCCATGTTTCCCTCCCTGACAGCTTGTCGTAGCTGGGCTTATTGATTTACGCAAATCGTCGTCGCGCCCTAAAGGTCGCTCGGGATTCGCGGGTCAGACCTTACGGTCGACCATCATGTTGCGGGTCGCCTTGGGCAAGGTCACCTTAAGGCCGTCCAATTCCTCGCTCATCACGATCTGGCAGCCGAGCCGCGAGGTATGGGTCAGCCCGAAGGCGAGATCGAGCATGTCTTCCTCGTTCTCGCTCGACTCTTCCAGCTTGTCGAAGAAAGCCGGGTCGACGATCACATGGCAGGTGGAACACGCAAGCGAGCCCTCGCAGGCCCCTTCGAGGTCGACGCCGTTGCGGTGCGCGACTTCAAGGACGGACAGGCCTTCCGGCGCGTCGACTTCCTTGGGCGTGCCGTCGGGCAGCACGAAGGTCATCTTGAACATCTTGGTCATGGTTTTTTCATTCCTCGTTTCGTCAGTCGCCGACTTCGGCGGACTTGTGCGCATGGCCGAAATCGCGCGGCTGTCCGTCCCTCTCGTGGGCGGCCTTGTCCAAGCGGTCAACATCGACGCCGCGCAGGGCCGCGCGGATGCCGCGGTCCATGCGTTTCTCGGCGAAGGACCTGGTCCCTTCTTCCAATTTCTCGACCGCATTGTTGATGGCGTCGCGGTCTTGGCCGGCGATCGCCGCTTCCGCGGCCGACAGCAGCGCCGTGATCTCCCCACGCTCGCCGTCTTCCAACAGGTCGCCGTCAATCTCCATCGCCGCCTTGACCGCGCCCACAGCGCGGCCCGCCTCGACCCGTGCCTCGGCGATCAGGCGCTGGGTCATGTCTTCCTTGGCGTTCTTCATGCTGTCGTAAAGCATCTGCGACATCTCGTCCTCGGACAGCCCATAGGACGGTTTGACCTCGATGCTCTGTTCGGTGCCGGTGGTTTCCTCGCGCGCACTGACGGTCATCAGGCCGTCGGCGTCCACCGCATAGGTCACGCGGATGCGCGCCGCACCCGCGACCATGGCCGGAATACCGCGCAGGGTGAAGCGGGCCAGAGAACGGTTCTGGTCGACCATTTCCCGCTCGCCCTGAACCACATGCACGGCCATGGCGGTCTGGCCGTCCTGATAGGTCGTGAATTCCTGGGCCTTGGCCACGGGAATCGGGGTGTTGCGGGGGATGATCTTTTCCGTCAATCCGCCCATGGTCTCGATGCCGAGGGACAGGGGCGTGACGTCGAGCAACAGAGTGTCCGAGCCGACAGTCAATGCCTCGGCCTGCAGCGCGGCGCCCACGGCGACGACCTCGTCCGGGTCGATGTCGGCAAGCGGTTCACGCCCGAACAGCTCGGCAACCTTCTGGCGGACCAGGGGAACGCGGGTGGAGCCGCCGACCAGGACCACGCCCTTGACGTCATCCGCCGTGACCTCGGCGTCGTCCAGCACGTCCTCGCAGATGGCAAGCGTGCGCGCCACCAGCGGCGCGATCAGGGCCTCGAAGGCGGCACGGTCGAGGGAGAACGACTGCTGCTCGCCGCCCAGGTCCAGGGCCCAGGTGCCGTTGTCGGCCGTGCTCAGGTCTTCCTTGACCTGACGGGCGATGGCGATGGCCTGCTTGACGGCGCCGGCGTCCGGCGTTTCGCCGGTCCAGTCCTTGAGGAAATGTTCGGCGATGGCGTGATCGAAATCGTCGCCGCCCAGCGCCGCGTCGCCGCTGGTCGCCAGAACCTGAAACACGCCCTTTTCCATGCGCAGCAGCGAGATATCGAAAGTGCCGCCGCCCAGGTCGTAAACGGCATAAAGGCCCTCGGCCTCCTTATCCAGGCCGTAGGCCAGTGCCGCCGCCGTGGGCTCGTTGACCAGACGCAGAACCTCAAGCCCCGCCAAACGGGCCGCGTCCTTGGTCGCGGTGCGCGCCGCATCGTCGAAATAGGCAGGCACGGTGATCACGGCGCGGGTGACCTCGCGGTCAAGCACACCCTCGGCCCGTTCCTTCAGGGCCGTCAGGATATGACCGGAAATCTCCACGGGCGTCAGTTTGCGGCAGCCGACCTTGATGCGCACCATGGCAGAACCATCTTCCGACGGCTCGATCTGGAACGGCAGGTGTCCCGCCACGGCCTTGATATCGCCGATGCCCCGGCCCATCAGGCGTTTGATGGAACTGACGACGCTGTCCGGACGCATGGCGATCAGGCTTTTCGCCAGCCCGCCGACGATGGGCGAACCGTCGGGCGCATAGGCGACGACCGAAGGCACCAGGGCCTGCCCGTCCTCGTCACGCAACACCTCCGCCTTGCCGTCGACGGCGACGGCGGTCACGGAATTGGTGGTGCCTAGGTCGATGCCGACGGCAACGTTGGTGTCGCCTTCATGGGGGGCCGGGGTTTCGCCGGGCTCATAAATCTGCAGCAGCGCCATGGTCAGGCCCTGCCCCGCAGCTCGGCCCGGCGGGCGCGCGTATCGTCGGCCAACTTGCGCAGGTATTTGAGACGGGTGATCAGGGTCACGGCCCGGTCCAAATCCTCGGCCGCGAAGGCGTCGGACAGTTCGCTTTCGCAGTCGGCGATTTCACCCTGGGTGTGCTTGGTCACGGCGCCCAGGTCCTCGGCTGTTTCCGCCTCGTCCAAGGCTTCGCGCATTTCCATCGCTTCCATCAGGATCATCGGATCGACCGGCGCGTTGCCGTCTTCCTTCAGTACGTCCCGGCCCATCAGGCCGGCCAGATAGGCCGCCCGCGCCAACGGGTCGTTAAGCGTCTCATAGGCATCGTTGAGGCTGGTCGCCTGTTGCTGGCTCAGGGCCTTCTCCTTGGGTGTGCGGGTGGCGAAACGGTCGGGGTGCAGAAGACGCTGCATCCGGAAATAGGATTTTTCCAGCGCCGCCGTGTCGATCCCGAAACCGCGCGGCAAGCTCAAGCGCTGAAAGTGATCCGCCTGACCGGGCGGCTGCACGGCCTGGCAGCTCGGGCAGAAGGGGTCGCCCGCCCCCACCGGTCCCTGACAGGACCAGCAGGCCTGGACGATCCGTTCTTCGGGGGCCCCTTTGGGATCAAGTCGGGCCGCGCCGTCTGCTCTCGCTTGCACCAGCGTCACTTTCCTTTTCGCCGAATATTCCGAAGTTGCATTCATGCGCCGGGATCGTTCCCGGGCGGGCGATCACACGTGGAACGACTCGCCGCAGCCGCAGCGCCCCTTTTCGTTCGGATTCTCGAAGGTAAAGCCGGATTCCAGCTTGTCCTCCACGAAATCCATCTGGGTCCCGATGATGAACATGGTGGCCTTCGGGTCGATGAAGACGCGCACGCCCTTGTCCTCCACGACTTCGTCGAACTCGTTCTTATCGTCCGCGAACTCAAGGGTATAGGACATGCCCGAACAGCCCTTCGTCCGAATGCCGATGCGCACACCGGCGGACGGTTTTCCACGGCTGGCCAGAAGCGCCTTAACGCGCTCCGCGGCCTGATCCGTGATGGTCATCATTTGCGGTCGTTCAGTCATGGTCGCCTGCTTCTGTTCTGGGCTCTTCCTAACCCCGCCGGCGCGCAGGAGGCAAGCGCCCCCTGCCGTTCCGGCGGATCGGATTACGCGCCCTTCTTGGCCTTGTAGTCGGAGATCGCCGCCTTGATGGCGTCTTCCGCCAACACGGAGCAATGGATCTTCACCGGCGGCAGGGCCAGTTCCTCGGCGATCTGGGTGTTCTTGATCGATCCGGCTTCCTCGATGGTCTTGCCCTTCACCCATTCGGTAATGAGCGACGACGAGGCGATGGCCGACCCGCAGCCGAAGGTCTTGAACTTGGCGTCTTCGATGATGCCGTCCTCCGAGACCTTGATCTGCAGCTTCATGACGTCGCCGCAGGCGGGGGCTCCCACCAAACCGGTGCCGACGCTGGTGTCGTTCTTGTCCAGCGTGCCGACGTTGCGCGGCTTTTCGTAATGGTCGATGACTTTTTCGCTGTAGGCCATTTTAGTCTCCTGTTCCTAAGAACTTAGTGTACTTGGTTATTGTGGTCGTTTAGAGGCGGATCAGTGTTCCGCCCATTCGATGGAGGAGATGTCGATCCCCTCGTTGTGCATGTCCCAAAGCGGGCTCATTTCGCGCAGGCGTTCGACCTCGCGGATGATGCATTCCACAGCCTCGTCGACTTCCTGTTCGGTCGTGAAGCGGCCGAAACCGATGCGCAGCGAGGTATGGGCCATTTCGACCTCGACACCAAGGGCGCGCAGCACGTAGCTGGGCTCCAGCGAGGCCGATGTGCAGGCCGAACCCGACGACACCGCCAGGTCCTTGATCCCCATCATCAGGCCCTCGCCCTCGACGAAGGCGAAGGAGATGTTCAGGTTGCCCGGGATGCGCTGATCCATGTCGCCGTTCAGATAGACCTCGGGCAGACGGCCGACGATCGACTGATACATGCGGTCGCGCAGACGGCGCAGGCGTTCGTTCTCCGCCCCCATTTCCTTTTCCGCGATGGCGCAGGCTTCGCCCAGGCCGACGCAGAGCGGCGTCGGCAGGGTGCCCGAACGCATGCCGCGTTCCTGACCGCCGCCGTTGATCATGGGCACCAGACGGACCCGCGGACGGCGGCGCACGTAAAGGGCGCCGATGCCCATGGGGCCGTAGATCTTGTGGCCCGAGATCGACATCAGGTCGATGTTCATGTCCTCGACGTCGAGGGGAATCTTGCCCACCGCCTGGGCGCAGTCGGTGTGGAAGAACGCCCCTTTCTCGCGGCAGATGGCGCCGATTTCCTTCAGGGGCTGAATCACGCCGATTTCGTTGTTCACGCCCATCACGGACACGATCGAGGTGTTGTCGGTGACCGTTTCGCGCAGCACGTCCAGATCGATCAGGCCGTTTTCCTTGACCGGCAGATAAGTGACCTCGAAGCCTTCCTGTTCCAGGTGGCGGCAGCTGTCGAGCACGCATTTATGCTCGGTCACCACGGTCACGATGTGGTTGCGCTTGTCCTTGTAGAAATGGGCAACGCCCTTGATCGCCAGGTTGTTCGATTCCGTGGCGCCCGAGGTGAAGATCACTTCCTTCGGATTGGCGCCGATGATCGAGGCGACCTGTTCGCGCGCGATCTCGACCGCGTCTTCCGCTTCCCAGCCAAAGAAATGGCTGCGCGAATGGGGGTTGCCGAACTGTTCGGAGAAGAACGGCAGCATCTTTTCCACCACCCGCGGATCGGTCGGCGTCGTCGCCTGATAATCCAGATAGATGGGCGCCTTCCGGTTCTGCAAAGTGTGCGGAAGTTCGTTCTTTTCTTGTGCTGTCATGGCGCTCATTGCGTCAATTCCTTCCAGGTGTCGTCGTCTTGTTACTGCGTCAGGCAGCCAGGCTGCCCCCGCCGATCCGGGCATGAAGACCCGTCCAGGCGGCGGTGAATGTGTCGATATCTTCGGTCGTCGTGGTCCATCCCAGGCTGACCCGGATGGCGGATTTCAAGTCGTCTTCGTCAACGCCCATGGCGGTCAGGACGTGGCTGGGCGCCACCTTGCCGGACGAACAGGCCGCTCCGGCGCTGACCGCGATGCCGTCCAGGTCGAAGGCCATGACCTGAGTTTCCGACGACACGCCCGGCATGGCCAGGCAGCTTGTCGTCGCAAGGCGCTCGCGGCCCTTGGCGAAAATCTTCACGTCAGGGGCCGCCGCCGTGATCGCGGCCTCCATGCGATCGCGGAGATCGGCCAGCCCCTGCAGGCGGTCGATGTCGGCCTTCGCCGCCTCCGCGGCGCGGCCGAAGCCGGCGATGCCCGGCACGTTTTCCGTGCCACCCCGGCGCGAGCGTTCCTGCCCGCCGCCGCGGATCGCCGCCGTGGCCTGATGGCCGGGGGCCACGATCAGGGCGCCGACGCCCGGCGGCCCGCCGATCTTATGTGCCGACAGGGTCATCATATGGGCACCCAGGGCGGGAAAGTCGATGGCCATCTTGCCCGCCGCCTGGACCGCGTCGCAATGGAACACGGCGTCGTATTCCGCCGCCAGCTCGGCGATGCGCTGAATCGGCTGGATCACCCCGGTCTCGTTGTTGGCGAGCATCACCGACACCAGGGCACGGCCGCCCTCGACCCGGTTCAGCGCATCCTTCAGGCAGGCGTCCAGTTCCACCAGATCGACCACCCCGTCACCGTCGACGGGCACCTGGATGACATTGTCGGTGCCTTCCAGGACCGAAACATGTTCGACCGCCGAGGCGAACACAGGCCCTTCGGCCCCGCCCTTGGGAAGATTGGCCAGGGCCAGGTTGTTGGCCTCGGTCCCGCCGGAGGTGAAGATCACGTCCTCGGCCCGCGCACCGACCAGCGCCGCAACCCGTTCGCGGGCATCCTCGACCAGCATGCGCGCCCGGCGCCCGGCGCCGTGTACCGACGACGGATTGCCCGTCGCGGTCAGCGCCGCGGCCACGGCCTCGGCCGCTTCGGGCCGGACCGGCGTGGTCGCGTTATGGTCGAGATAGATGCTCATCGGGGTCTCGGTTTTGCCTCGAACTCTCTTATTGCGCTGCGACGGTCGCGGCGGCGTTGCGTTCCTGTTCCTGCTGATACAGGCGGCCGGAGGTGCCCAACACCTTTTTCTCGACCACGTCCTCCAGGGATACGGACGACAGGTACAGGTAGATCTGGTTGCCCAGTTCCTCCCACAAATCGTGGGTCAGGCAACGCGCCCGGTCGGACTGACAGCCCGTGGGCTGGCCCGGGGTGCAGCGCGTGGTCTTGATGGGTTCGTCCACGGCCATGATGATGTCGGCGACGCGGGTATCGGCGGCGCCGTAGGCCAGCAGATAGCCGCCGCCCGGGCCGCGCACGCTCTTGACCAGGCCGGCCTTGCGCAGCTTGCCGAACAGCTGTTCCAGGTAGGACAGGGAAATGTCCTGCCGGTCGGCCACGTCGGCCAGCGCCACGGGTTTCGCCGACGCATTGGCGGCGAGATCGACCATGGCCATCACGGCATATCGGCCTTTTGTACTAAGTTTCACGTTCCGTCTCCTTCAATGTCGCTCCGCACTCAGCGTATCCGCGCGCGGCGTCGATCCCATTCCCCGCTATTTGTCCCCGGCGGCGGCCTTGGGCCGCACGTTGTTGTTCGCTTCACCGTCCTGGTCGGCTTTTTCATGGTCTTCCAGTTCAGCGACCCGGTTCATCAGCACGTTCAGCTGCGAACGCAGGTTTTCGATGGTCTGCATGACGGGATCCTGCCCGTCGGTCGGCGTGCCGTAGGCCTGGAATGCCTTGGCCCGCTCCTTGTCCTTGGGCAGGACCACCTGGGCCGGGTTGCCGACGGCGGTGACGCCCGGCGGCACGTCCTTGGTCACCACCGCATTGGCACCGACCCGCGATTGCCGGCCGACGGTGATCGGCCCCAGGACCGCAGCACCGCAACCGATGATGACGCCGTCAGCGACCGTCGGGTGGCGCTTCTGGCCGCGTTGGCTGTCTGCATCCACCGAGGGGGCGACGCCGCCCAGGGTAACCTGGTGATAGATCGTCACATCGTCGCCGACCACGGCGGTTTCGCCGATCACCACGCCGCCGCCATGGTCGATGACCAGGCGTTTGCCGATTTGGGCGCCCGGATGAATTTCGATCAGGGTGACCCAACGCGCGAAATTGGAAATCAGCCGCGCGACGAAAAACAATTTATGGCCCCACAGCCAGTGCGCAAGGCGGTGCCAGACGACTGCGTGGAAGCCCGGATAGGTGAAGATGATGGCCAGCGGCCCCTTGGCCGCCGGGTCGCGTTCCTGAAAGGCGCGGATATCATCCTGAATATTCTTGAAAATCATGGGCTTCACACTATGTTATCGGGGCTTTCCGCAAGGCGCGCTCACGCGCCCCTGGGCGGCCCAGGCGTCGGTACCCGGAATATAAGATGCCCGACTAATCCTATCAAGTATTTCCAGGCAATCGGCGGCTTAATTAAGGCTGCACGCATATTAAGCCAGACCCTGACGCTCGGATATTAACCGGAAGAACCCTTTCAAGGACGTTTATCACCCATGCCAGAAGTCATTTTCAACGGGCCTGAAGGCCGCATCGAAGGCCGCTATCACCACGCCAATGACCCCAACGCGCCGGTCGCCCTGCTGCTCCACCCCCATCCGGAGTACGGCGGAACCATGAACAACCGGGTCGTCTATGCCATGTATCAGGCCTTTGTGAAGCGCGGATTCTCGACCCTGCGCTTCAATTTCCGCGGCGTCGGACGGTCCCAGGGTAAATTCGACAACGGCCAGGGTGAATTGAGCGACGCCGCGACGGCGCTCGACTGGATGCAGGGCCACAATCCCAATGCCTCGACCTGCTGGATCGCCGGATTCTCCTTCGGCGCCTGGGTTTCCATGCAGTTGATGATGCGCCGTCCGGAAATTTCGGGCTTCATCTCGGCCTCACCGCCGGCCTCGATCTACGATTTCTCGTTCCTCGCCCCCTGCCCGGCCTCGGGCCTGCTGATTCACGGCAAGGCCGACGAAGTGGTGCCTGTGGGCTCCGTCGACAAGCTGGTGGAAAAGCTGTCGGCGCAGAAGAACATCGAGATCGACTACCGCACCGTCGACAAGTGCGACCACTACTTCTCGGAGCACCTGGACAACCTGCTGAAGCATGTCGAGGATTACCTGGACAAGCGCCTGGTGGAAAAGGCGGCCTAGCCGCCCCTCCCTACCTATTCCTTGACGGGGTAGAGCCGCCCGCCCGACAGCGGCTCGCCGACCCCCGTGGTGCCCGGATAGGTCAGCGCCAAACCCTTCAGCGCGCGCACGGCCAGGAACGCGAAGGCCTCGGCCTCCAGCGTGTCGCCACGCCACCCCGCATCCTCGACCGGCTGGACCTCGGCCCCGAGCGCCCGGCGCAACCCCTGCATAAGCGCCGCGTTATGTCGCCCGCCGCCGGTGACCAGCCAACGTTTGGCGGGCTGCGGGAAGAATTGCGCGGCGCGGGCCACGGCGGCGACCGTGAAGGCGGCCAGCGTCGCCGCCCCGGCGGCCGCCGGCAGGCCCTGCACGGGAGCCAGGCCGAAATCGTCCCGATCCAAGGATTTGGGCGGCGGCATGTCGAAATAATCGTGGCGCATCAGACGCTTCAGAACAGCCTGGTCGACCGTCCCCTGAGTCGACAGCGTCCCGTTCCGATCCATGGGCTGGCCGGTCTTTTCCTGCACCCAGTCATCCAGCAGCGCGTTGCCCGGCCCCGTGTCGAAGGCCAGAAGGGTGCCGCCGTTGCCGATCTCGTCGGGGCCGATCCAGGTCACGTTGCCGACCCCGCCCAGGTTGAGAACGGCAAGCGGCTTGTCCAAATCCCGCGCCAGGGCGCGGTGATAGACGGGAACCAGCGGCGCGCCCTCGCCCCCCGACGCGACGTCGTTCAGGCGCAGGTCGCCGACCACGTCGATGCCCGTTTCCTGTGCCAGCCGCGCGGGATCGCCGATCTGCCGCGTCACCCCCAATTCCGGCCTGTGCAGCACCGTATGGCCGTGAAAACCGATGGCGCGGATGTCGCCGGGCGATTTGCCCGCTTCGGCCAACAGTTCCCGGACCGCGTCGCGGTGACGGTCCGTCAGGCGGCCGATCAGGTCGTTTTCCGGCGCCCGGATCAGGGGATCATGGCCAAGGGCGGCGCGCAGATCGCGGCGGAAATCGGCGTCATAAGGGTGGGTCAGGGCCGGGCCGCGCCAGAGGACCGCCTCGCCATCCGTCTCGATCAGGGCCGCGTCGACGCCGTCCATGGAGGTGCCGCTCATCAGGCCGACGGCAAGGCAGGTGTCTTCTGGCATGGTTCCCCCGGGCGAAAGATGCGCCGGATTGTGTCGGCCCATCCCGGCCTGGGCAAGGACGGATTGCCCCGCCGGGCCCAAGGGAATATTGCCCAACCCGCGCGGGCGCGGTAAAAGCCGCCATGACCAAGCTGAAATCCCAATTCCTGAACGACGCCCAGGCGCGCGGTTTTATCCACCAATGCACGGATATGGACGCGCTGGACGCGCTGGCGGCCGAAAAAACGCTCACCGCCTACATCGGATTCGACTGCACCGCGCCGTCCCTGCACGCCGGTCACATGATGTCGATCATGACCCTGCGCCTGCTGCAGAAATCGGGGCACAAGCCGATCGTCCTGATGGGCGGCGGCACGACCAAGGTCGGCGACCCGTCCGGCAAGGACGAGATGCGCAAGGCGCTGACCGACGACGACATCGCCGCCAACATGGCCGGCATCAAACAGGTGTTCGCCAAGTTCCTGACCTTCGGGGACGGGCCGACCGACGCCGTCATGGTCAACAACGCCGACTGGCTGGATCATCTCAACTACCTGGGGTTCCTGCGCGACGTCGGCCGGCATTTCTCCATCAACCGCATGATGACCTTTGATTCGGTCAGGCTGCGGCTGGAACGGGAACAGCCGCTGACCTTCCTGGAATTCAACTACATGATCCTCCAGGCTTATGATTTCCTGGAACTGTCGCGCCGCCACGACTGCGCGTTGCAGATGGGCGGATCGGATCAGTGGGGCAACATCGTCAACGGGGTCGAGCTGGCCCGCCGGGTCGACAACCGGGGCCTGTTCGGTCTGACCACGCCGCTGCTGACCACGTCGTCGGGCGCCAAGATGGGCAAAACCGCCGCCGGGGCCGTGTGGCTGAACGAAGACATGCTGAGCCCCTACGACTACTGGCAGTACTGGCGCAACACGGAAGACGCCGACGTGGGCAAGTTCCTGCGCCTGTTCACCGACATGCCGCTCGACGAAATCGCGCGCCTGGAAGCCCTTGAGGGGGCCGAACTGAACGAGGCCAAGAAGATCCTGGCGACGGAGATCACGCGCCTTTGCCATGGCGGCGACGCCGCCGAAAGCGCCGCCGAGACCGCGCGCAAGACCTTCGAGCAGGGGGCGCTTGGCGATGATCTTCCGACCATCGACGTTCCGGCCGCCCGCCTGGATGCCGGGGTGCCCCTGTTCGAGCTGTTCCGCGAGGCCGGTCTGGCCGCATCGAACGGCGAGGCCCGGCGCCTGATCAAGGGCGGGGGGGCGCGTCTCAACGACGAAAAAATTTCTTCCGAAACGGCGACCGCCGGCCCCGGTGACCTGAAGGACGGGGTCATCAAGCTCAGCGCCGGCAAGAAACGCCACGCCTTGGTGCGGACGGTCTGACAGGCGAAATGGCGGAAAGCGCATCGCGTCTGTCCCGCCTGCTTGACCGCAACTTAGCGATCCTGACCGACCAGCCCGGCCCGCCCCTGGTGGTCGGCGCGATCATCCTGGCCATGGCCCTGATCCGGTCCACCCTGTTTCCCGGCACCGGCGGCGACGACGGCGAACAGCTGATC
>Ga0207899_1000280_pt1 | contig 20105 bp, 24 predicted proteins | sample MalvirmetaMSP134_FD_184235 | JGI IMG/M metagenome (GOLD analysis project Ga0207899, IMG submission 184235) | Marine viral communities from the Deep Pacific Ocean - MSP-134 (SPAdes) | ecosystem: Environmental > Aquatic > Marine > Oceanic | place: Pacific Ocean | collected 2011-06-28
GGCAAATTTTTATGCGTTTGGAATTGAAAGGAGTTTCACCATTGGCGGTTTGCTGGTGGTGGTGATTCGTTATGGCAGGCCGATACCCGGAATCCGCGATTACTAAGCACCCGGCGTTCGAGCAAGGCCAAGCTGCATCTGCTGAAAACGAGCAGCTGCACCAGCAACGCGCAAAAGAACTCAAGCCCCGCGGCCTGACCCGCGCCGAGAAAAAAGTGTGGGACCGGATCGCGCCGGAGCTCAGCCGGCTGGGTCGCCTGCGCCCGCATTATGTGGACTTCGTTGAACAGTATTGCGTGGTGAAGGTCCGCATGGATGAGCTTCGTTCGTTTCTGGATGAAGAGGATTGGAGTTACGCGACCAGTGGCCGCCACGGCATTCAGCACAAGAGCCGGCCGCAAGTGGCGCAGCTAAATGATGACTGGCGAAAGTGGAACTCACTGGTGGCCCAATTGGGTATTTCGCCGGCCACAGAACTGCGCTTCAACGACAAGCAGGGCAGCCTGTTTGAAGATGATGAGTTCGGGAAGCTGTGATCCCGGTAAGTGATGACCATATTGCCGATGTGCACGCCTATTGCGATGCGGTCATCAGTGGAGAGCGCCCCGCATGCAAGTTGGAAAAGCTGGCTGTGCAGCGCTTCCTGAATGACCTGGCGCGACAGAACACGGATGGCTTTCCCTTCGTGTTCGATGAGGCGCTGGCCTGCAAGTCAATCAACTTTGGCCAGCTGTTCCCGCATGTGAAAGGGAAATGGGCCCGGGCTAACGGTAAGGCTAACCGGATCCGCTTCGAGGCGTGGCAGAAGTTCGGCCTGGCCAACATCTTTGGCTGGGTGCATGCCGAGACGCGTCTGCGGCGGTTCCGGATTGTCTATGACTGCGAGCCACGCAAGAACGGCAAGTCCATCAAGGCAGGTGTGATCGGCAATTACATGCTCACCGAAGATGGCGAGTACGGTGCGGAGGTGTATTGCGGCGCCACCAGCGAAAAACAGGCATGGGAAGTGTTCCGTCCTGCCAAGAAGATGGCGGAGAAACAGCCCAGCTTTCGCCGCGCCTACGGTGTGACCGCCCATGCCAAGCGCCTGGAGGTGGACCTGGTGGGCACCAAGCCCAATGCCGATGGTTCCAAGCGCTTCCCGGATGGCAGCCGCTTTGAGCCGGTGATCGGTAAGCCGGGTGACGGCGCCTCACCCAGCTGCGCCATTCTGGATGAGGTGCACGAACATCCAGACGATACCATGTACGACACCATGCTCACGGGCATGGGGGCGCGTGATCAACCGCTGCTGCTGATGATCACGACCGCCGGTTCCAACATTGCCGGGCCCTGCTATGCCCAGCAGAAGGAATTGGAGGCAGTGCTGCAGGGCAGCATCGTGAATGAAGAGCTTTTCGGTGTGATCTACACCGTTGACGATCCCGAAACCGAATGGCGCACGGAAGAGGGACTGATAAAGGCCAACCCCAACATGGGGATCTCGGTCAGCAGGGAGTTTCTGCTGGCGCGAGTGCGGGACGCGGAGCAGAGCCCCCGAAAGCGCAGCATCGTACTCACCAAACACTTCAACGTGTGGGTCACCGGCAAGAACGCCTGGCTCAATATGCTGGACTGGAACCGGATGGCGGACCCATCACTGGCTGTCAGCCAGTTTGAAGGCGAACCCGCCAAGCTCGGTATTGACCTATCTGAAACGGATGACCTCACCGCCGCGGTGAAATGCTTTACCCGTATTGAGGGCGGCGAGCAGCACTATTACTTCTTTGGCCGCTACTATGCCACCGAAGCCAAAGTGCAAGAGCACGACCACTACGACGAATGGGTGCAGAGCGGCCACCTTATCCAGTGCGATGGCGAGACCATCGACTATGACGATGTGGAAGAGCACATCATTCAGGATGCCCAGACGTTCGATATCGAACAGAGCTTCTACGATCCGCACGGAGCCGCGCACCTGGCGCAGCGTCTGGACAAGCATCACGGCATTGAAGCCGTAAAAGTCGGTCAGACCTACACCAACTTCTCCGCCCCGATGCGTGACTTTGAGCGTCTGCTCAAGGCTGGGCGCATCCACCACGACGGCAACCCTTGCCTGAGCTGGATGTTTAGCAACGTGGTGGCCAAGGAAACCGAAGACGGGAAGATGCTTCGCCCCGTGAAAGAAAACCGAGACAGCAAGATCGATGGCGCCGTGGCGGCGCTAATGGCCTTTATTGCCGCCCATGAGCCGGACGATGAAGACGACATCGATGACTTCCTGAAGGATCCGATACTGTGAATAACCGCAGCAACGCAGAAAAGCCTGGGCGCTTCAAAGCGGCGCTGCTGGGGTGGTTGGGCGTGGACTGGCGCACGCTGGATTCTACCGTGCCAGCTGGTACCGATACCGCCGGGCAAAACATCAACCCGAATAGCGTGTTGACGCTATCGGCAGCCTGGGCCTGCACCCGAATTATCGCGGAATCCATTGGCACCTTGCCCTTGCATCTCTACGAGCGCACCAGCAGTGGCCGCCGGCTTGCGACCGAGCACCCGCTTTACCGGATAATCCATTCGAGCCCTAACGCTGAAGCCACGGCCAGCACCTACTGGGAGGCCAAGACTGCCGCTCTGCTGAACCAGGGTAACGGCCTTTCAGAGAAACAATATTTTAATGGTCGGCTTGTGGGGCTTAAGTTTTTGTCGCCCAACCGCCTGACGCGCCGGCGGCTTGCCAGTGGCGAGATTCAATTCTGGTACACCGAAGACACCGGTAAGCAACGGCCAGTATTGAACAGCAGCCTGTTCCATGTGCCAGGCTTTTCCCTGGATGGCCGCTGGGGTATCTCGGCGATCAGTCAGGGTGCCCGGGTATTTGGCTCCGCGCTTGCCGCTGCCCAGGCGGCCAACAGCACCTTCGAGAAAGGGCTGCAGCCCGCCGTCTATTTCAAGATGGAGCGCACCCTTAAGCCGGAACAGCGTACTGAATTCCGGAAAAACCTGAAGGAGATTCGCGGTTCCATGCAGGCCGGAAATGCGCCCCTGCTGGAGGGGGGTATGGATGCCGAAGCCATCGGCATCAACCCGAAAGATGCCCAGCTGCTCGAAAGCAGGGCCTTCTCAGTCGAAGAGGTGTGCCGCTGGTACTTGGTGGACCCAAGCATGGTCGGCCACGGCGGCAAAGACAGCAACTGGGGTACCGGGCTTGAACAGAAGATGATCCGGTTTATCACCTTCACGCTGCGCCCCTGGCTGACCCGTATTGAGCAGGCCATCAACAAAAGCTTGCTGGCGCCTCAGGATCAGGGCCGTTACTACGCCGAATTCAGCATTGAAGGTCTGCTTCGCGGCGATGCCGCCGCCCGGGCGGCGCTGTACTCCGTCATGGTCAACAACGGCATCTGGAGCCGTGACGAAGTACGCGTGAAAGAAAATATGCCGGCCAGGGGTGGCAATGCAGATGTGCTAACGGTGCAGAGCGCCATGGTCCCGCTGGACATGATTGGTGCTCAAAATGATGGCGACGCCGCCCGTGCGGCGCTTAAAGCCTGGCTCGATGAAGCCGACGATGCCGCAACCAAAGAGGAATCCAGGCCATGAACTTTTCTACCCGTTTCCCGCAGCTCCACGCTGGCGCCAACGTTCGATTCGACATCTCACCCAAGGCATTGCAACAGTGGAATCCGGGTGTGCGCGCCGCCGCCGACGACGATAACGACATCGGTATTTTTGATGTCATCGGGCAAGACTTTTGGACCGGCGAAGGCGTCACCAGTAAGCGTATCGCGGCGGCCTTGCGCAACATTGGCGCTGACAACCCGGTCACTGTGAATATCAATTCCCCGGGCGGGGATTTGTTTGAAGGGTTGGCCATCTACAGCCTGCTGAAAGAGCACAAAGGCAAAGTCACGGTGAAGGTGCTTTCTCTTGCGGCCAGTGCGGCCAGCATTATCGCCATGGCGGGTGATGAAATTCAGATCGCCCGGGCGGGCTTTTTCATGATCCACAATGCCTGGACCCTGGCGATCGGTAACCGCCATGACCTTCGTGAACTGGCCGACTTTCTGGAGCCGCTCGACCGCAGCATGGCCGATGTTTACAGCGTCCGAACGCAAGATCCCATCGAAGACATGCAGGCCATGATGGATGCCGAGTCCTGGATTGGTGGCAGCGATGCCGTCAGTGAGGGCTTTGCCGACAGTCTGTTGGCGTCGGATCAGATCGATGCAGATGCCAATGTGTCGGGCACCAAGGTGGCCGCCAAGAAACTGGATATTGCGTTGGCAAAGGCTGGCCTGTCACGAGCCGACCGGCGCCAGCTACTGAATGAATACAAGTCCGGCATGCGCAACGCTGCTGGGCCCGGCACGCCAGGCGCTGCCGGTAACGACACGCATACCGCTGTCGAGTTCGACCTGGAACCCCTGATCAAACTCCACTCCCCATTTTGAGGAAAACACTATGAAACGCTTTCAGCTCACGGCCACTTTCATGCTGGCCGTCATCGCCCTCGCGGCCTCGATTCCACTGGCTTTCGGTGTCACCCCGGAAACGGTCATTGCCTCTGCTGGCATCGTCCTCGTCTCGGCATTCCTGGTAGAGCCCGGCCAAATCCAGTATCGCGGTGCGCTGCGTGCCCAGCTCGGTAAGGTGGGCTCAGAAGAAGATATCGAAGCGCAATACAAGCAAACCCAGGCGGATCTGAAATCAATTGGTGATCAACTCAAGGCCCATGCCGAACAGTCCGAAAAAGACATTAAGGCGCACCGGGAAATGAGTGAAGAAACCAAGGCCAAGGTGGACCAGCTGCTGACCGCCCAGGGTGAGCTCAAAGCCCGGCAGGAAGCTGCCGAACAGGCCCTCGCTGGTATCAAGGATACCGGTGGTGCCGGCGGTGCCGTTGACCAGACCGCTGGCCAGCTCCTGGCGGCTCACCTCGACGAGGACGCCGATGCGCAGGCCTTCCTGGCGAACCCGGTGCAGGGCCAGACCATGCGTGTGGCTGTTCCGCGCAATGCCTTTCAGGCCGCACTGACAGATACCACCGGTGGCGGCTCCTCGCTGACCTATCCGGCAGACAATCGCGGCATGGTGCAGCCATTGCAGCGTCGTCTGACCATTCGTGACCTGTTGATGCCTGGCCGTACTGACAAGCCTGCCATCTTCTTCCCGCGGGAGTCTGGTTTCACTAACAATGCGGGCATTCAGTCCAGCCAGGGTGCGCTGAAAGCCAAGTCCACCATCTCCTTTGATGATGTGACTCGTGCTGTAGCCACCATTGCGCACACTCTGGATGTCTCCACCCAGATGCTCTCTGATGTGCCGTTCCTGCAGAGCTATCTGGATGGCCGGATGATGCATGGCCTCAAGCTCAAGGAAGAGCTGCAGCTGTTGCTGGGGTCGGGTACCGGTAACAACCTGGAAGGCCTCTACACCGCTGCGTCTGCCTATTCGCAGCCGGCGGGCGCTGTTGTCGAAAGCGAGACCATGCTGGATCGCCTGCGCCTCATGCTCCTGCAGGTAGAGCTGGCTGAAGCCTTCGCGACCGGCATCATCATGAACCCGGTGAACTGGGCGAACGCGGAAATGCTGAAGGATGCCAACAAGCAGTATCTGTTCAGCAACCCGCAGGCCACCACCACCGGCCGTATCTGGGGCCGTGATGTTGTGGCCACCCAGTCCATGCCGCAGGGCGAAACCCTGGTGGGCGACTTCGCTACCCATGCCCAGCTGCTGGATCGGGAAGATGCCAGCGTGGCCATCTCCTTCGAGAACAAGGACAACTTTGAACGCAACCTGGCCACCCTGCGCGTGGAAGAACGGGCGGTGCTGGCCATCTATCGTCCGGAAGCATTTGTGAAAGGCTCGCTGATCGTCGGTAGCTGATCACGGTAGCGGTTGGGGCCTTCGGGCCCCTTTTTTAATTCCGGGAGTCAACCATGCCAGAAGTGGTAGCCCTGACCTATTTTGATAACCGGGTGCGCGGTGAGCGGTTCCATTGCTCCTCGTACCTGGCTGGCGAGCTGGCCCAAAAGGGACTGGCTCGGGAGATTGAGGCGCACCCCAAGAAGGCCGCTGGCACGAAGTCGTCTGCATCGCCAGCGGCCCCAGCCTCACAGAAGCAGACGTTGAGCAAGTCAAAGGCTGGAAGGAAGCCTCGCCGGAAACGCGCGGCGTCATCGTCACCAACACCACCTTCCGAATAGCACCCTGGGCCGACATCCTCTACGCGATGGATCTCGCCTGGTGGCGTAAGCACTACGATGATACCCATGGTTTTGCTGGCGAAAAGCTCAGCATCGCCAAGGGGGCGAGGGGGGCGGCTATTGTCGATCTGCCTTACTCCGGCAACTCCGGGGCGGGTGCATTGATTTTGGCCCACCACTACGGTGCCCGGCGAATCATCATGCTGGGGTACGACTGCAAATACGCGCCAGATGGCAAACGCCACTGGCATGGTGATCACCCCCGGGGGTTGGGCAATGCGGTATCAGTGAACAACTGGCCGGGAGAATTCCAAAAGGCGGCCGGGTTCTTGGGTGGAGCCGAGATTCTGAACGCCAGCCGGGAAACTGCCATTCAGCTGTGGCCACGCATTGCCTTGGAGGCAGCCCTGCATGCATAACCGCCCGTTGTTCATCACAGGTGCGTCTCGCTCCGGGACCAGCATGACGGCCGGACTGTTTGCCGCCCATGGCATGTGGTTTGGGCCCTGTGTCGACGCCAGCCCGATCAACCCGAAAGGGTTCTTCGAATCGACCTTCCTGAAACAAGATTGGGAAGGGGTTATGGATCTGGTGCGGCAGGTCGCTTGGTCACACTGGCTTCAGCAAAACGGTGCCCCGCTGCAATGGGCAGTAAAGGCTGGTCCTGAATGGTGGCCAGTCTTTGAGATATTCGACCCGGTGGTGGTGTGCTGCTACCGGGATATGGCTGCCATTCGTGCCAGCCGTGAGCGGGCTGGTTTTGATATGAGCGACAGGCACACCGAACGGGCCTGGGAGCTGATGGGCCGGATCCCGGGTGCCCACAGCGTGCGGCCAGATGAATTTGCGCAAGGGAACTTCGCAGGCTTTCAGCCGGCACTGGATGCCCTGGGCATTGAATATTCCGCTGAAGCGGCGCTGAACTGGGTAGACCCTACGCTATGGACAAAGTAACCCGCGTCTGTGTGCTCAAGTCGGGCGGCGATTTCACGCCGCGCCATGTTCAATGGCTGGCCCGGCAGGTGCCGGGGCTGGTTTGCTTGTCTGATATGGCGGTGCCTGGTGTGCCAGTGGTTCAGATGCCAAATGCCTGGCCCGGTTGGTGGAGCAAGATGAACCTCTTTTCCCGGGCCATCCCGGGCGATCTGCTCTATCTGGATCTGGATACCGTTGTTATCGGCGATCTCTCGCCCCTGGAGGGGGTGGGGGAGACAACCCTGCTGGATGATTTCTATAAGCCAGGCTTACTGGCCTCCGGGCTCATGTACATCCGCGAGGAAGATAAAGACCAGGTGTGGGAAGCCTGGATGGCAGATCCCAATGGCCACCGCGAGCGGTGCCAGACCAGAGAGCGGTGGGGCGATCAAGGCTTTCTGCAAGATGTGCTGCCAGCGCAAATCTGGCAAAAGGCACTGCCTGGGGCCGTGGTCTCCTACAAGGTGCACTGCCAGCAAAAGATTCCCCATGGTGCCCGCGTGGTGTGCTTTCACGGTAACCCGCGGCCATGGGCTGCTAACCAATCATGGGTATTACCGTTATGAGCATCCCCCTGGATGAAGCCAAAGATTATCTGGATGTCATCCACGATGCGGATGACAGCAAGCTCCAGATGCTGCTGGATGCTGCCCATGATGAAGCTCTGCAGTTCATGAACCGCGAAGACTTCGGTGACGTGTGTGAATGCAGTAGTTCCAGCAGTGGCGAACCGGTCATGCCGGCCAGCGTGCGGCTGGGGGTGCTTATCCTGCTGCAGGCGAGCTACCAGGCCAGCCCGGATGATGCAGAACAGCTGCGCCATGTGGCTGAAGTGAAGCTCATGCCGTACCGCTGCGGCTTGGGGGTCTGATGCTCAGCTACCGCCTGCGCCACCGTGTGGAGATTCAGCAGCTGGTTGAAACGGGCCGTGATCCGGGTACCGGTGGTGTCATCAGCGAATGGCAAACCTTGGTGGTAGCAGGTAAGACCATGAACCAGGTGCCAGCGGAAGTCCTGACCGGGCCCGGCAGTGAGCGGCAAGCCGCCGGGGCGGTACAGGCGGAAACCGATGCGCGTATCAACCTGCGCTGGTTCCCGGGCCTGACCCAGAAAATGCGCATTCTCTGGGATGGCCGTATCTACAACATCGATGGCCTGGCCACTGATCGCACGGGCCGCCAGGAATGGCGCACCACCTGCAAAGAGGGCGTGAACGATGGCTGATGATATTGAATTCAGCATCACCGGGCTCGATTCCCTGCTGGGCAAGCTGGATGCCATTAAGCAAGAGACCAAACGCAAGACCGGCCGTGCCGCCCTTCGCAAGGCTGCCAATTTGGTGCGTGATGCGGCGAAGGCCAACGCCGAACGGATTGATGATGCCGCTACCGGTCGTTCCATCGCAGAAAATGTGGCGGTTCAGTGGAACGGGAAGCGTTTCAAGCGCACTGGAGACTTGGCGTTTCGGGTGGGTGTCCGCCATGGGTCAAAAGTAGAGAAGAAAGGTAACCCGGATCAGGGGGCCTCAGGGCCTACGCCACATTGGCGCTTTAAGGAATTCGGCACAGAGAAAATGGCAGCGGAGCCTTTTATGCGGCCTGCGCTGGAAAACAACATCAACCCGGCCACCGATACCTTCATCCGTGAATATGAAAAGGGCATTGACCGCGCCATCAAGCGCGCCCTGAAAAAAGGAACGACCGCCTGATGTATCCGCCAGTATTCAGCATTCTTTCCGGCAGCGCGGCGGTGAAAGCCTTGCTCGGCGATCCGGTGCGTGTGTACCCGTTTGATCAGGCTCCTCAGGATGTAGTGGTGCCCTACGCAAAGTGGCAACTGATTACCGGGAATCCGGAAAACTACATGAAGGATCGCCCCGATGCTGACCGTTTCGATATCCAGATGGATATCTATGCCCCTGAGCAGGATGCCAGCCTGGCCATTGGTAAGGCCATTCGTAATGCCCTGGAGCCCTTTGCCTATATCACCCGTTGGGGCGGGCACAGCATGGACCCGGACACCAAGCGGTGGCGGGTAAGTTTCGACGTGTCGTTTATTGTTAAGAGGGTTTGACTGTGGATATTTACAAAGAGACAGATCGCCTGAAGTCAGACATTCAAAAACTGATCGATGAGTATAAATCGGTAGTGGGTGATTCGGTGGTCGTCGAAGTAAATGTGAATAATTTCGAGCGTACCGCCCATGGAGACTCAAGGCCGAAGTTTGTGGCGCAGGTTTCGATCCAGGCATCAATCCCCTCTGTAAGTTAAGTCGTTGCTCGCCATCGCCGTGAGGCGAGGGTGGGCGGCGCATTAATCAGCCCCTTCTGGGGCCTTCTTTATTGGCCGTCGTGAGACGTCCCAAGTCAGCACCGCTGTGAAGCGGGGCCAATCCCAACGATGGAGACTCAACCATGAGTAAGCTTACTCAAGGCACCCAGGTATTTTTCATTGACCCTGAGGGCAGCGCGCCGTCTGTGGTTGAAGTGGAATGCGCGACCGCCTTCAACCCGGGTGGTGCCCCGGCAGATCAGATTGAAGATACCTGCCTGGCAGCCAATGACCGGTCCTACAAGCCGGGCCTGCGGACTCCGGGTCAGGCGTCCATGACGATCAATGCCGACCCGGAAAACGAAAGCCACATCCGGTTGCATGAGCTGTCTGAAGACAATCCTTCGCCCACTCTTAAATGGGCAGTGGGTTGGTCGGATGGTCCGCTGGATGCCGATGGTAACCCTACCTCGGTGCCCGGCATCGACAGTAGTGGTGATTTTAATCTCCCTAGCGACCGTACCTGGTTCGTGTTCGAGGGCTATGTAGCTGACTTCCCGTTCGACTTTCAGTTGAACAGCGTGGTCACCACTAACGTCAGCATCCAGCGTTCCGGCGGAAGTGCCTGGATCAAGAAAACCCCTTAAGGAAAACCCCCATGGATCTGAAAAGCCTTTCGCAGTTTGAAGAAATCGGTGGCCTTGTCAGCGACAAGCCGGTGGAGAAGGACATCACCTGGAATAACGGCACGGAAGATATTGTGCTGACTGTGCGTGTTCGTCCGCTGGCATACGGCGATTTCGACAAGATCATTGCCAGTCATGATGACGAGCGGAGCCAGAATGCGGCACTAATCGCTGCGTCTGTGCTGGTGGAAAAGGATAAGCCGATGCCCTATGTGAAGGCTTATCAGCTCAAGCCAAGTTTGGCCGCTGCAATCATTGAGGCGGTCACAGAGGTTAACCAGGTAAAGAGTTAGCCCCTGCTGACGAGTTCTGGCATGAGCTGGTTTTGGCGGGAGTGGGTGGCCGCACCATAGCAGAGGCGAAGCAACGTCTCAGCTATGCGGAGGCCATGCGTTGGCAAGCCTATATGCAGAAACGAGGTCCGCTGTGTGAGCAGCGGCGTCGGGACTGGTCGTTTGCGCTTCTGGCTATGTTGCTGGACCGGCAGTTAGGGGGGCGCAATGAAATGATCGACTTCATGCCTTACGACAGCGATGAAGACCGTGAGATAGGCCTTCATGAAGCACTTGAGAGGTGGCAATAGTGGCATCACGTAGTCTTGGGCAGCTGACTCTGGACTTGATCGCTAAAACTGGCGGTTTTGAGAAAGGTATGGATGCTGCCGCTCGTGCTGCCGAAAAGCGGATGAAGGAAATCCGCAAGCAGATAGCTAAAGTCCGTGGTCAGGTTAACTCTATCGGCAAGGCGTTTCTGGGTGCTTCAGCAACGGCTGGGGTGGCGTTGGGTGGAATCGTAGCCTTATCGGCCAAGGCTGGCAAAGAACTCAAGAATATGGCGGATGTGGCCAACGCCAGTGCATCTGAGTTCCAAGCTACTGCTATAGGCGTGAAAACTGTTGGCATCGAGACTGATAAGTGGTCTGACATTCTCAAAGACACCAATGATCGTATTGGTGACTTTGTTGAAAGTGGTGGCGGCCCGATGGCCGACTTCTTCGACAATATTGCCCCGAAAGTTGGTGTAACTGCTGAACAGTTCCGTAAGCTCTCTGGTCCGCAGGCGCTGCAGCTTTATGTGAAGTCGCTTGAGGATGCGAATCTTAACCAGCAACAGATGACCTTCTATATGGAGGCAATTGCTGGTGACTCAGCCAAGTTGCTTCCGCTGCTAAAGAATAATGCCGCTGCTCTGAAAGAGCAGGCGGATCGAGCCCGTGACCTTGGTCTTGTGTTGAGCGATATGCAGGTGGAGAGCCTCTCGCAGCTCTCAGATGACATTGACCGGCTTGGTCAGCTTTTCACCTCCTTTGCACAGCAGTATGCCGCCGAGTTGGCGCCGGTGCTGAGTGGTCTCGTGAACTACCTTGAGCAGACGATCATTCAGGCTGGTGGCTTTGGAAAGGTGGCGGCTGATGCGGCGGATTGGACAGTCGAGGCATTCGGTAATGTCGCCGACGTGATCCATGGCCTGCATGTGGTTGTCAAAGGCCTTGAGCTCGGTTTCCAGGGTGCTGCCTTGCTGGTGACCACGTCTTGGTCTGCCGTTGGCAATACCATTCACAGCATCATTAGCGGTGCGGCGGAAGCCATTGATGATCTGATCAGGAAAGCCAATGAACTGCCTGGCGTTGAGATTGATCTGATTGGTGGCATTGAGAAACCAGAGTTTCTGAAGGTGCTCAATGATGCTAGTGCTGCCCTGCTAGAGAAGGTTAACGAAACGAAGAAGGAGCTCCATGAACTCGCCATGGAGCCAATGCCTTCAGAAACCATCAAAGGGTTTGCGGAACGCGCCAAGAAGGAAATCGAAGAGGCGGTTAAGGCGGCTCAGGATGCGAAGAAAACCATGGCCGGGGCTAACGGCGGTGGTGCTGGGCTGGTGGGTGATGACAAGGTATTGGATGCCCTGATCGATGAGGCGTGGGCCTATACTGAAGCGCGCGCCAAAGCCGTGGAGGCGGACAAAAAGCTTGCCGAAGAGCGAGAGAAAAGCCTGGCGGGGGTGCGTGCCTCGCTGATGACTGAAGAGCAGCTCATTCAGGCCAGCTATGAAAAGCGTCGCCAGATTGTCCTGGATAACACGATTGCGGGCTCTGAGCAGCGCACCAATCTTGAACTCAAGCTTACAGAGCAACGTAATGCGCAGCTTCGCAGGCTTGAGATGGAGCGCACTTCCGCAGTGGTGGCAGCCAGTGCGAATCTCTTTGGTGAGCTCAGCGAACTGGCGAAGAATTTTTCGAATAAGCAGAGCAGTACCTACAAGACGCTTTTCGCAATATCCAAAGGGTTTGCAGTAGCGGATGCCGGTTTGAGGCTTTCCATGGCTGTGGCGCAGGCCATGGCAGATCCGTCAGCGCTGACGTTGCCACAAAAGCTGGCGAACTATGCGGCTGTCGCTTCTACCATGGGCAACCTGGTCAATACGATTTCCGGTCTTGAGTATTCTGGCGCCTATGACAAAGGCGGCACCATCCCCGGCGGTTCCTTCGGTATCGTGGGCGAGCGAGGCCCCGAGATAGTCCAGGGCCCGGCCCATGTCACCAGCCGGGCCGATACCGCGAAAATGCTGGGGGGTGGTGGGGTCACCGTTAATGTAAACAATGCTCCGGCGGGAACGGCAGTGCAGCGGCGGAAGGTCGGAGGGCGTGAGGTCATCGATGTGATGGTGGCCGATATTAACGACGACGGGCCCATTTTCCGGGCTTTGCAGTCCAGGAGTAACGTGCGAAGGGTGGGCAGCTGATGGCGACTGATATTGATTTCCCGTCACAGCTGCCCTGTGGCCAGCGTGAGGGCTATGGCCTGCAGCCGGTTCAGCCCTTTGCGCGGACGGCCATGGCCACCGGCCGGGCCCGACTGCGGCGCACGTTTACTAATGTGCCGACCATGGTGGATGTGTCCTGGATTTTGACGCCGGAGCAGGCGGCGGTCTTCGAGGGCTGGTTCCGTGATGCCATCAATGACGGGGCGGACTGGTTCAACTGCGAACTGCGCACCCCACTGGATGGCCGTGATAACCCGGGTGTGAGTCAGTATCAATGCCGGTTTACCGAAATCTACCAGGGCCCGACGCCGATCGCTGCCTATGAATGGCGCATCTCTGCCAGGTTGGAAATCATCGAGCGCCCACTGATCCCGGTGGGGTGGGGTCTGTTCCCTGAATTGGTGCTGGGAATGTCACTGATCGACATCGCGCTTAACCAGGAATGGCCGGAGCCCTGATATGCCAACTGCGCTTGATGTGATTTATGCCAGCGCACCCACTGGCGTGGTGCTGATTCGGACGCTGGAAATTCGCGTGCCAGGTGAGGCGCCGATCCGGGTGTGCAACGGCTTTGAGGATATTGAGGCCACGCTGGAGGACGATTCCGTCGTCACTTTCACCGCTGGCAACCTGGTGATCGACTTGCCGGAAAAGAACGACACCGGCAAGCAGGCCCTGAAGTTCGGCCTGTGGAACGCCACTGGTGACGCGCAGGCGGCGGTGGTGGCGGCTTTGGCCTCGGAGACTCCCACAGAAATCATCTACCGTGAATTTGACAGCAGCGACCTGACGGCGCCGGCGGGGCAGCCACAAAGCTTCACCCTGGTGGGCGGCAGCTTTGAAGGCATTGAGGTGCAGTTGGAAGCCAGCTATTACGACATCCTCAATACGGCCTGGCCCCGTGAGCGCTACACCCAACTGAATGCGCCGGGTATCGCTTACCTATGATCCAGTGTTACCTGGCCACTACCTACCGCCGATATGGCCGTGGGCCGGAAAGCTTTGACTGCTGGGGGCTGGTGAGGGATGCCCGGGTGCGGATGTTCGGCAAGCCGCTGCTGGCCAGCTACGGCGAGATAGGCGGGCAAATGGCCCGGGAAATGACCGAGGCCGTCAACGTCACCATTCGACGCTACCTGCAGCCCTGCAAGCCGGTGCTAGGCGCTATTGCCATGGGCTGGCGCGGCAGGCTCTGTGTGCACGTTGGGATTGTGGTGGAGGCCGATGGCCGCCCATGGGTGCTGGAAACCGACAGCGGTACCGGCCCGGTACTCACCCGCATCAAAGACTTTGAAGCTCGCTTTCTGAAGGTCACCTATTACGATGATTAAGGTCTATCCCAGCATTGGCCCCTGTGATCCCATCGAGGAACACGAGGCGGATGGCATCACTATCGGCCAGTGGATGGCGGAGAACGTGGCCGAATACAAGCCGGGCGATAACCAGCCGGTAAGCATCAGCGTTAACGGTGACCTTCTGTCGCCAAGAAAGTGGGCGAAGACGCTCATTCGGGCGGGTGACGATGTGGCCATTCGAGCCCAGCCTGCAGGTGTTGAGCTTCTTGTGGCTGGCCTTACCCTCCGCGAGACATTCCGGCCAATTGTAAGCGCATTAACACCCGATATTCCGAAACAGCCTGGCGCAGGGGCGGCTTTTGATGCAGTGAACGCAAGGGCCAATACGGCCCGTCTTGGCCAGGTGGTGCCGGAATGCCTGGGCAGCTATCGGCGCTTTCCGGATTACCTGGTGCCGCCGCACCGGTGGTTTGCCGGCCAGCGGCGCCAGCAGATAAACATGCTGCTGTGCATCGGGCGGGGCGAATACGATGTGCCCATCAGCGGTGTGAAAATTGGAGAAACCCCGCTGACAGCGCTTGGGGTCGATGCAGAATTTCAGGTCTACGAACCCAATGAGGATCTTTCAGCAGACCCCGCGTCGGAGTGGTGGCACGAGTGCAAGGAAGTGGGCGCTACATCTACCGGTGGGGCCGGTATCGAGCTGGGCAGTATCAGCGGTGTGTCGAACTATCCGGATGCCACCAACTTCACGTTCAGCGGCAACACAATAACCATTCCTGCGGGCGCTGGCTCCTTCCCTGCTGGGTGGAATAACACCCTGACGGTGCGCGTTGAGCAGTACCTGGATTACGAAATTGAGTCCGGCGGCACCCGGGACATTATCCGCGGTCCGCTGGATCAGCTTGGCGCCTACCCGGGCATGATTATCGAGATTGATGGCGACAACGCCGGCGAGTACGTGGTGGAAACCTTCACTGCCTCGGTGCCGGATGATGCAGGCTCTGCGTCCACCCTGACGGGCAGTGCGGTTCCGGCGCGCTATGATTTCGACGTCACCCCGGTCACGTTCGGCGTTGGCCTGAATGGCAACAGCCAGTCGGTCACTCTGGATACCGATGTCACGGATCTTGCCGGTCTGATTGTGGAACTCAACAGCCAGCTGGATGCCACTGTGCAGGCGCAAGATGACGGCAGTGGTAAGGTGCAGCTGGTCGAGCAGGGGCCGAGCTATAGCGGCACTGACGTAACGGTATCGGGCGATTACGAGGATGTGTTCGGTGGTTCTCCGGTAAGCGTCACGGGTGATGAGACGACGACCGCCGCTGAAGCTGAAATGACCCTGTCTTACGAAAGCGGTGACCCGGTAACCGGCTTCACTCCCAACGCTGGGCGGATGGCGATTGGCTATGTTGGCATGCTTTACCTGGTGGATGGCGCCACGACCAGCGAAATTGAACTGACGCGCCTGGATGATGAGGGTAATGCCGACGAGGAGTGGCCGGGATTTGACACCCGGACCACCACGGATGCGGTGATCTTCGTTACTGGCAGCTCTGCCCAGATCGGGTGGGCCGGGCCGTTCACGGCATGCCCGGAGGGCAAAGAGACCGACACCCTGGAGCTGGATGTCTTTTTCCCGAATGGGTTTGCTTATATCAGCGGTGATGGCGGGATTGGTTACACCCAGCAGCAGGTGCAGATGCAGTACCGAGAGGCGGGGTCTGCTGACTCTTGGTCATCAGTGAATTACAGCCTTTCCAACAATACCCTTGATCAAGTGGGTTACACCTTCACTGCCTCATTGCCAGCGGCGATAAGGCCTGAAGTGAGAATGCGTCGTACCGGGGCGCCCAGTACCCAGAAAGGCAAACGAGACGTGGAGTGGTACGGCCTGCGTGCTCAGCTAACGCCGCCCACCAGCTACCCGTGGACCACCATGTCCGTGAAGCTGAAAAACGCCAGCAAGATCGCGGGTCAGTCTGAAAACAAGATCAACGTGTTGCCGATTCGCAAGCTGCCAGTGCTGGTAGATGGAGAGTGGACAGAAACCAACGAACCGACCCGTGAGATTGCCCCGAATGTGCGCTATATCGCCCAGAGCGTTGGCATGCCGGTGGACCCGGAAGAACTGGAAAGGCTGGATTCGGTGTGGCAGGCGAGAGGCGATAAGTTCGACTACGTGTTCGATGAAACCACGGTCCGCGATGCGCTGAAAACTGTCCTGCGTTCGGGTATGTCGGAATTGACCATCAGCCAGGGCAGTATTCTCCCGGTGCGCGATGAGCCGCGCACGACCTTTGAAAGCGGACAGGGCTTCTCACCCCAGAACATGACAACACCGCTGGTGCGCAGCTTTCAGGCCAGGCGGCCAGATGATGCGGATGGCGTTGATGTGGAGTTTACCAACCGCGCCAACTGGACGCAGGAAACCATTGAGTGCCGGCTGCCAGGTGATCTGGGCCTGAAAACGGAAAAAATCACACTGGATGGTGTGACAGATCGGAACCAGGCCTACCAGATCGCCATGCGCCGGCGGTTGGCCATGAAGTACCGGCGCTGGGAATACAGCTTTGATACCGAGTTGGACGGCCTGAACGCCAACTACATGAGTTATGTGCCCATCCTTGATGACCTGCCCAGCTATGGCCAGAGCAGCATCATGCTGGCTATTGATGATGATGGAGAGGGCAATGCGCTGGTGAGCGTATCCGAGCCCATGGATTGGTCGGACAGCGAAGCCAGCTACGTTGTCGCCTACCGCAATCCGGATGGCACAGTGGCAGGCCCCTGGTCAGCAACCCGTGGCGCGGACGATTACCAGATCATAGCGTCCATCCCGTTTCCCTGGCCGGATCTATCCGCCCGGCAAGAGCCGCCGCACGTTTACTTCGGCACCACCGAACGGTGGGCCTTCAAAGCACTCATTACATCCGTTCGCCCACGCGGCCAGCTCGGCGCTAGCGTCACCGCTGTGAACTACGACGACCGCGTGTACGACTACGACGATCAAACCCCGCCAGCCTGATCAGGCTGTGATTTAGAGGCTTTTAACATGCCATATAACACTGGTAACCCGGTGGGCTCCCGCTCGCCCAAGGATCTGCTGGACAACGCCGAGAACCTGGACGAATTCGTCAACAGCCCCACAAAAGAAAGGCACCCCGACCGGCTCGGTGTTGATCGCAAGACGTGGCATGGCATGGAAACGGATTTCCAGCAGTTCCTGGCGGATTCTGCCTACCAGCCCCTGGGGGATTATGACGTTGACGGCCCATTCACCATTGAATATCGGAATCAGGTATTCATTAAAGACGGTGAATACTACCGTGCTGCTGCCAGCACGGATCTGCCATACACGACTACTGATTGGGCAACGGATGAATCCAGTTTTGTCGGAGCTGGTGATGCTGTATTGCGGCAGGATTTGGGGTCACCAGGTGGCGTCTTTCTTGTAAAGGATGCTATGGCCAAAGTCGACAACGTCGCCGCTCTGCGATCTACGGTGAAGGCAACACTTTCAGACGGGCAGGTCATAAAAGTAACCGACACCCCCCGCAAGGGCTCCTGGGAGTGGGACTCCTCCGACCTGTCCGCCGAAGTTGCCGCCGACCCTTACAATGCAGGTACGGGTATCGGCGGCATTGAGTACATGCCGCTGTCCGGCGAGGACGGCAGCACTGGCGCATTCCGCCGCATTGTGAAAGAAAATCGCTACTATGCCGGATGGGCTGGGGCCATCCCTTACGATTCCGGGTCGCCACAAGACTCCCAGCCTGGCCTGCAATACTTTTTCGATTACTTCGAGAACACAGAGCAGGTCACGCTTGTTTGGTCTGGCGAATGGGGGATTGAATCCACCGTCACCATGAAAGGTGATGACAAGGACTTTGTTTCTGGTCGCCTAATCTGTTTAGGCGCAATGACAGAGGCTTTGGTTATCGACGCACGCGAGTGCCGCCACCGGGGCGCTGTAAGGGTTACTGGTACAGGTGGTAACGACTACACAACGCGAACTGTCACCAATTTGGTGGCAATGGGGCAGTCTCTTCGGTCCAACTTTTCGGATGGCTTTGTTGTTGAAAACGCCTTGCGCTGGGGCATCACAAGCGTATCTGAAACTTATGCAGGGACACCCAACACGATTGACGTGGGGTATGGCCGGATTCGCGCCCTAAACTGCGGGTCTGCTGGTGACCGTGACGGGTCGGATGTTTGGTATGTTAAATTCACCTATTCCGCGCGCACGGATACCGGAACTGCCAATAACTCCAATCAGCGCACCGAGCTTACAGTAAGCGGAATGCCAGCTGAACTGCGAGTCAAAGACCCGGTAAGAATAGGGAATAACTACTATGATGTGACAGCTGTTGACCATGGTGCTGGCACACTTGAGCTTTTCCCATGGGTTGACCCTATTGGCTCTACCTCTGGTGACATTTACGCCTGTCATGGCGGACCTGTTCTGATTGATGGGGCGAACACTGCTGATTGCACGATAGACGCTATCAATTCTCTCCGTTGCGGATGCGGGATAACGTCTTCAGCTCTTTATGGGCCGGTTGTGAAAAACCTCCAAACACAAGTCACGGCGGTATCTATCGGCCAGCGTGGACTTAACTATGGGTTCACTGTTATTGGGTTCCATCCCGAGACCCCGCCAGATACTGCGGTAGATTTCCTTAAATTCGACACTGTAGCGTCCCGCACAAATATTATGGGGTTCTCTGTCCTTCGATGGGGGGACATTAGGCAGCTATCGCCTCGCGACCTGACGGGGTCAACAGACGACGGTGCACTGAGGCAGCTAGATGGCGTGTCTTTCTTCGATGGAGCAGGGATTCAGCACTACACCGGTGTCTTGCCGAGAAACACCAACTCAACCGCTAATTTATCGCTGAGTAACAAGCAAGGCGAGAGTGTAAAGTCCTCAAACCGAAATGCTGCACTGACGGTGACATTGTCATTTGATGATGATGCTGACCGGCTTTTCGGTGCCAAGACTGCCAGCCTGCTGCGCTGCGGAACAGGGGCAACTGGCGGGGCGGCAGGCGACATTACTTTCCAGCCAAGCACTGAGGACGCGACCGCCGGGATCACGGTGATGGGCGCGGCTTCTTATGTGGTTTCTGCCAATGCAACTAATGCCGTTCGAATCGATCTGCTGTTCGACTACAGAGAGCAAGACTGGAGGGTTATTGAGTAGCCCACCGCATAGTCGCTGACACGTCTGTCGCTGGCCGGGGGAAAGAGTGGCCGGCGGCGGGCATGATCAGAGTGTCAGGTGCCAGGGAGGGCGTCTGTAGGCTATTTCTGACGGCGACGCCATCCAGCGGTCATGTTTGTGTCAGATATATCCGCGATCTGTATCAGTTTTCATGCCTCGGTGACGCCTGGCTGTCCACGTCACCACGCCATAAACGTGCGCTGGAGCATCGTCATCCATCCAGATCGGGTGGTATTCCTCGTTTTCTGGAAGCAGTCCCTGCCGTGGCGTCAGTTGCAGGCGGCGGACAATATGCTCCCCGGCCACCTCTGCGATCACCAGGCACCCGTGCCGAGCTTTCAGGCTCCGGTCTACCACAAGCACATCCCCCTGGAAGATGCCGGCTCCCGCCATGGCGTCACTGGCCACCTGGAATAGAAACGTTGCGGCTGGGCGGCTGACGCACAGATCGTTCAGATCCAGCGGGTCCTCCATGTAACCCCGGGCAGGGGAGGGGAAACCAGCGGATACGTGTTCTGTGAAACAAGGCAGCAAGATGGTTCTGGTGGGCCGGAAAGAGCCGATAAGGTAGGCGGTCATGATGCACCTTTATACTGTACGTATAAGCAGTATATGACAGGAATGGTTGCCCCTGGAACAGGTTAAAATTTTTCCCCAATGAAGCGGTTTCGAGTTCAACAAATTCAAGGGAAACAGTTACT
>Ga0207899_1000289_pt1 | contig 19871 bp, 11 predicted proteins | sample MalvirmetaMSP134_FD_184235 | JGI IMG/M metagenome (GOLD analysis project Ga0207899, IMG submission 184235) | Marine viral communities from the Deep Pacific Ocean - MSP-134 (SPAdes) | ecosystem: Environmental > Aquatic > Marine > Oceanic | place: Pacific Ocean | collected 2011-06-28
GGGTATTACCCGTCCCACCCTCTATAACCTGACTGACAAATACAATATAGAAACCTCGACCGAGGCCCCTAACGCCTGACGAAATGGACGACGGCGCGAAAAATGGATAAAAGGAACTGGCCATGAAGTTTGCTCGATTTACAAGCACCGCAACGCTCTTCCTTGCTTTGGCAATTGGCTTGGCAGGGTGCGGCCGTGAAAATGAGATGAGTCAGGAAGAAATTCAATATCTCAGCCATTTGGACCAGGCGCTTTTTTTCCAGGATCAGGGCGAACTAAAAGCCAGTACCCTTGAGGCACGGAGTGCCATCGAGTTGCAGCCGGGTAAAGTTCCCCCCTATTTCATCATCATCAGAAACCTGCTGGCTGCCGGCGATGCGATTAATGCAGAGCATCAATTGAACCGGCTTCTTCAGGAAATTCCCAAAGGATCAATGCCTGCCACACAGGCTGACGAAGCATCACTGATTAGCGCTGAAGCGCAACTGATGCAGGGCCAATTTGAAGATGCACTATCTACACTGGACTTGCTCACTTCACCTGATCTTGGGGTGCAACTGGACGCTGCCCTCTTGCGGGGACGCATTCACCTGGCACGCAACAATGTCCAACTGGCAGAACAGGCTTTTCTCAAAGCCGAATCACTGGATAACACGACATCATTGCCGCTAGTAGGCTTGTCCCGCGTGGCCTATGCACGAAGCGACCCGGTTCAGGTTCAAGCGTATGTGGATAAAGCAGAGCGGATAGATCCGAATGAATCAGAGCTGTGGCTTTGGAAAGCACAGCTGGCTCATTCAGAAGGGCAACTATCAGCTGCCGAAGATGCTTATATTCGAGCACTGGAAGACATCGGTCAGTACGACGTAATGACCTATCGAAAATATAAAACCATCTCCGCCCTGATTGATGTCTTGAGGGCCCAAGGCAAATCCTCCGAGGCCTATATCTACGAAGAAATATTGGCCAGGTCCGCCCCAGGAACGATAAAAAGCAACCTGACTGCTGCCAGCAAAGCATACCAGGGCGGGGATATGGAAAGCGCAAGCCGCTATCTGAAGGAAATCCTGGCCCTGGCACCCGGGCATCAGCAAAGTACACTTATGCTGGGCATGGTCAAATTCAGACAAGGCCGGATGAAAGAGGCCGAAGCTCTGCTCTCCCCCATTGTTTCGCAAAGCGGATCCGATACCGCGAAAAAACTGCTTGCAGCCACCCGACTGCAACTTCAAGACACGATCGGCGCTCGCGAAATTCTGGGCGAACTCGATGAAAGCCAGAATGACCCCGAAGTCCTTGCCTTAGTCGGCATCGTCTCCCTAGCAAGCGGAGAAAGCAGTTCGGGACGTACATTCATCGACAAGTCTCTTTCTCTCAAGCCCGACAACCACGAACTCCGGTTACGGTATGCCAGCTTCCTGCTCCAGAATGGCGATCCCAGTGCCGCCATCCAGCATGCTCAATATGTCTTGGCTAGCAATCAGTACGAAGATCAGGCGAGACTGCTGCTCCTACGTGCAAACATTGCAAAGAGCGACCTCTCTTCGGCCGTGCAGCTATCCAACGCCTGGCTGGAAGAGCAGCCCGATAACATTGCTGCCCTGATTGCACGCGGGCAGCTCGCAGCTCGGGACGGCAATAATACCGAGGCCATGAAATATTTTGATGAGGCCGCTAAAAAAGATCCAGAAAGCGCGGAACCTGCAATTGCGGCAGGTAACCTCGCTCTGCAGCTTTCTAATCAAAGCAACGCCCTCAAACATTTCAAAAAAGCCCTGCGGCTTTCCCCCAACAACTCACAGGCGCTCGTTGGTCTCAGCGGGTTGATGAAACATGCTGAACTGACCACATTCATGAAAGAGATACTGAGCGATAACCCAGACGCCCATGGCCCGAAAGCAGTCCTTCTGGAACTGGCGCTCAGTGCCGGCAATAGAGAAGAAGCAGAACAACTGACTGCCGCTCTACTGGAAAGAGTTGAAGCAGACACCCCATCACGTTTTGCGCCCCTGGTGGCGGATATATATCACTCCATCGCCACTCGGGAGCTTGACTCGGGCCATATAGAAAACGCCTCACGCATACTTGATCGCGGCAGAGCTCTTTTCCCCGATGATCAGGATATAGCCTTGCAGGCCGCAGCCCTTGCCTTTCAACAAGGGAACGTTAAAGAGGCGCGTGAAAACCTGATGGAAGTCAAGCGCGAGCACCCAGATTCACCTCTACCCCTGATCGTCGAGGCAGCCTATTTCTCCTCGCAAAAGCAGCACCAGGAAGCAGCAGAAATGCTGAAACTTGCACTGGAGAAAAAACGCTCTGCATCGACGGAAGTGGCTTATGCTCGCGCACTACAACAGGCCGGACATGTTGATAAAGGCATAGAATCACTCGAGAAATCGCTAGAGGTGTTTCCTGACGACCCTCAACTATTGGTCAACCTAGCCTTACTCTATCAAGCCAGTGAACGGGAAAAAGAAGCAATTCATGCATACGAACAAGTGTTGAAACATGCAGAGAATAATGTCCTGGCGCTAAATAACCTTGCGTGGCTTTACCACCAAAACAACGACAACCGTGCTCTTGGGCTTGCCCGAAGAGCTTTCGATCTCAACTCCGAGAATGCCTCAATCACAGACACCTACGGCTGGATTCTGTTCACGCATGGTGAGGTAGAGGATAGCGTGAAGCTCCTTGAGAAAGCCCACCAGCTTCAACCCGATTCGGCGGAGATAGTGCTGCATCTCGCTGAAGTCTACCGGGCAACCGACCAGCCACGAAAAGCCCGGGAGGTTCTTAACCTGCTCGAAAAGGAGGAATAGCCCTTTATTCGGCCCTGGTTGATCATCCAGCAACATGCTGATTCGATCTAACCCAACATCGCAAAGTCCAAAACAATCCTAGTAATCGGTGGCAGCACTCCCTCACTAAAACAATACTTAACCTGTTGCGATTAACGGGAACGGTGGGTGGGGTATGTCTGTTTGCAAAATACTGGGACTAGGAAGCGCACTCATTTTAATTGGCGGATGTCAAAGCTGGCAATTCCAGGGCGTGGAAGAACTCCCTCCACCGGAAGCAGTGCCCGAAACAAGTGAACCAGGTGAGGTTCAGGTCCGTTATTACGACAATTTGGACGGTGTCGAAATCGACACAATGACAGCCTCCGCCAAGTTTCCTGATAACCCCGATGAAGTAGCATCACTCACTAGCCTTGAAGATCCCGAAAACCGGGCAGAGTATTATGGTTCCTATGTAAGGGGCTTCATTAAACCACCAGCATCTGGCGAATATCGCTTCTTTATTAGCGGGAACGATCAAGCGGAATTTTGGTTAAGTACGTCAGACTCTCCTGAGAACGTTGACCTACTGTCCCTGACTCCCGCCTGGACCATCGTTAACGAATTCGACAAATACAGCTCTCAGACCTCACGCTACGTAACCCTGGACTCATCAAAAAGATACTACTTTGAGGTCCTTCAAAAGGAAGGATTTGGTAGCGACCACTTCGCCGTTGCCTGGGAGGGGCCCGGAATCTCGCGGGAAGTTATTGGCAGCTCCTACATTTACAGCTACGCGAAGCCCGCTATTGATACCGGTCAAACCGGACAGGAAGCCTACAACCTGGGCTATCGTGTCGGATACGTGGACGGTACGGAAGGCCTAACCTTTAACCCCGCCTTTCCTCCGGCAGACCAGGACCAAGATGGTCTTTACGACAATTGGGAAGTTGTTAATGGTCTGAATCCAGACGATTCCAACGATGCCAGCTCCGATCCCGACGGGGATCAACTTGCAGCAGCCGATGAATTTCTGATTGGCACCAGGGAAAACAACGTGGATACCGATAGAGACGGCATACCAGATGGAGTTGAATTTGCAAATGAACTTGATCCCCTTGACGACACGGATGCCCAAGGTGACCTTGATAACGACGGCTACAGTAACTTGGAAGAATACGTTGCTGGAACTGTCATCAATGATCCCAGTAGCACCCCTACTGCTGCCCCTAGCCCTGAACCTGAACCCGAACCCGAACTCGAACCCGAACCCACGCCCACAGAACCATCATATATTGCCGGATTTGGTGCCCAGTATTTCGAAGGCACATCATTCAATCGCTTCGTCCTGACCGATGTGCATGGTGCGGTGGACTTTGACTGGGCGCGTGGCCAACCCCTGCCGGAGATGCCCGAAGACCAGTTCAGTATTCGATGGAACGGAATATTCACCGCTCCCCATGAATCTGGCTCCAACGAGTATCGCTTTACTGTGAGCACTAATGACGGCGTCAGACTGTATGCGAACGGCGAATTGGTAATTGATGACTGGACGTCTCACCCCACGAGGACCTTCACTTACGATCGCTCGCTATCCGCCGGAGAACAACTGAAACTGACTATCGAATATTTCGAGGGCTCCGGCAGTGCCGTGGCCCGCTATTCCGCCACGAACCTGAGCACTGGGGAAAGCTTGTCAACAGCATCCACTGTATCGACACCTGACCCTTCCACACGCCAAGGTCTGGATTCAGATGGTGATGGAATTTCCGATACCTGGGAGCTGCGTCACGGGCTCAATGTATGGGTACCGGACGCAGGTGTTGTCAACAATTCTCAGGGAATAACCAATATCGAAGCCTACGAGGCGAGTTTAGACCCGTACACTCTTGAAACTGTAGCATCTGAGGGTGATTCAACAACGAGCGGTGGCACTGGAGACACCTCTACGACACCGAGTGAGCCAACCACCAGCGAGCCCACATCCCCCGATTCTGGCTCTGTCACTCTCACCTGGACCGCACCATTAACCAGATTGGATGGAAGCTCCATTGCTTTGAGCGAAATTGCTTCGTACACAATCGACTATGGGCAGGATGTAAATAGTTTGCAGCAGAGTGTGAACATTGGTGGTGATCAAACATCCTACACCTTCGATGGTCTCGCTTCTGGAACTTGGTATTTTACAATCGAAGTTTTAGATACCAATGGATTGTCCAGCTCACCTTCAAGCCCGGTCTCAACTCAGGTTCAGTAGCGGAAATTTAGATAAGCGTGGATAACCAATGCGTTATCCACGCTTATCGGCCAGACTCATAACGGGCGTCTAACTGAGTCTCAGCCTGTTTTCTCAAATCAGGCAACAGATGTTGCAAGAGCTTTTCACCATCACATTGTTCACAGCTAACTCCCGCAACCAGTAACGAGGCATCCGTTCTTTTATTAAGAATACCGGGAATTTGTGCAAGTTTGGCTTTCAACTCATCGCTTTCCCAACGCCCCTCAACATAGTAACCATAGGCAACGTGTATTCGGTCGCCAGTCCAGCGATATTTCAGCTCTATACCTGGCAGCGTTAGACCGTTTCCAGCGTCAATCTCGAAGGTCTTTTCGGGGAAAAGCATACTACTGTCATACAACCTATTGTTATAATTGACTAATTCACCACCAGGCCTTTGAAACTCATACACATAAAGTCCCGTTAAGAGCTTTATTTGCTCTTCACCGAATACCTTTTCTTTGGCCGTCAACTCGTAAACATCGACACGATAACGATCGGGCCTTTCAATAATGGGCTTCCAGCTTTGGAGTGAATTTTGAAACAGAGGTAACCAGCTTCCATCGTCAACTACCGATGCGAGTGGTGAATTTTTTTGACCAGATACAGTGTCTTGCTCAGGGAAAGATGCCGACCATCCGGCAACTGAAAACAACAGGATCGGTAAGAACACGACACCCAAGATCGATAGCCAGCCCGGCGCCTGACTCCGGTCATCAACAACAGTGGCCCGAACCCGGCCTGTGGAGACCTCCCGGTTCTCGAGCTTCAGGGCAATAAAAAAAAGTGGCACGAGTGTGGCCGTGAATACCCACCACCCAAAATAATCATGCTGATTAATTAAAGATGAGCTCATATTAGATTCGTAACCAATATAGATTATGACAAAAACACGCACCCAGTTCGCAACCAGAGCCAATAAGGTGCCGGCCACAATCAGATAACACCTGCTGCGGACAGTCTTGTAATTCAATTCGCCGTACAAGGTTGTTAACGTCAACCCAACCAATAGGTAGCGCAGCCCCGAGCAACCGTGTGCGATCTCGAACGCGCCGACCCCCGGGAAATAGACAACCACTCCTTCAACAAAAAACTCGATATCCAGCCGTGACAGAAAGAACTGGTTGACCTCTACGGTAATAAGCTGAAGCGGCCAAGACAGGTAGTCCCAAACAGGAATAGCGAATGCGAGCAAGCCGATGGGAAGTAGAAATGCGGTGGTTTGCCGCCACCCCCAAACAAGAAGCAGAGTTCCCACAACCAAAGGTAAAATAGCTAGCTGCTGCAATGCCTCAATCAACAACACAGCACCGGCCAGGTAAACCACCGCCGCTAACAATAACGGTAAAAGCCAAAATGAAAAGAGACCGATGCTAGGTGGCCCCCTGAGCCACTTGCGCACAACCAAAACAATGCTGGCTGCCAGAATTAAAAAACCATGAGAATACGACTGATCTAATATAAGCCAACGTGAGCCAAGCACTTCAAGTGTCGGCCACAGGCCGACAATGAGCAGCGCGACAGCGGCAAGGGGAACCAGCCAGGTTCTAGCAGGAGGTCTAGAATAAGTTTCCATGTTCACCAGTCTGGGTGCTTCAGCAAATAAAGTAGCTTCAATAATGTGCCACGCACAATCATCACCGAGACGAGCGGGGTGATATCAGTTGCCAGTCTTTTTTTATAATTGTCATTTTTGCCTCCACCAGCCAACAGGTCAAAAAGCCTCACCCCGGGATCAAGAAAGGCTTCCTCAATACAGTAGCCCAAATGAAGGCTCCCGATTGAAAGTTTTTTATGGAAGGACTCCAGATAACCTGACTGCAAATTGTATACGGTTCCTTTAAATTCAACATTATACAGAACGGAGATTGCACTCTGATCACAAGAGAGCAAAGAGAGCTGGGGCACTCCTCCTTCTTTTTCAATATCTGCCAGAAACTGCTTGTGGAAAGCTAGACTCAAGCGGCCAAAGCATGGAGTTCCCCAGCGGTCTCGGTGAAAATCATTCAACAGTTGGAAAAAGGTGTCGCATTCATTTGGCCAAAGGTTCCGACGGCTTATTTCTCCGCATGACTGGAGCACTTTACGACGGTTGAACAGTCTGAGGCGAGTGTTGTAACCGAGTTTTCCAAGGTAGGTGTGGAAGTCGCCTAATGCAGAAATGCCGTAAGCATCATCAGAGTGGACCACGCGGAATAACCAACGTTTACTCTTACAGAGTCGCTTGATCTCATTTAAGTCCGGTGAATGATCAACAATATCGCGGAAAACTGCTTCGTTCCATGGAAGGGATTGGACAAATTCAAATTCACTGTCAGTAAACCACTCAGACCTCAACTGGTTGTATTCTGTTCTTGGCGTTGAGATTCGGCGGTAGTTCGTACCAACGAACTGTAGGCAACGGATTGGCAGCACACCTCGAAATCGATAGTTATCAAGGTACAGTCCTGAACCGCCACTTCCCCCCGGAATGACAGAACTGAATCCAGCGGTAGTTCCCCAAGTATTCCACCAGGCGCCCAACCAAGCATCGGTCTGAAATAGGCTCAATGCACTTACCTTCCTTGTAAGGGAGTGACCCACCATATCCCTGTCAATATATCTTACAAGTCTAGCTTAAGGGTCTACTTTTTTTCAGGTTATCACATTGTTATCACGGTTTAAGTCATCGCTTGGCATCAATGATGCTGATTTTTCAGCTAATTACACATAATGGCCCCACCGGAGGCATTTCAGAATGAACTGCTTTATGCCACGCCTGACCAAAGTGAACTCATTGTTGGCTATCTTATTCTCATGCCTTCTCTTTTCGTTCCATGTATCGGCACTTGCAGCGCCGACAGTCTTGGTCAGTGAATTTCCGGACCGCTCGGCCCCATCGGCTCTGGACGGAACTGAGCTGAATGGCACGCAATATATCTTCATTGGGTCTGATACTGGCGTTAAGCGGGTGGACTTTTATCTCAACGATACCCCGCCTTCGACCGCATACAGTGTTGAGAGAGTAGAGCCCTTCGATTTCAATGGCACAGAGGCAAACCGAACAGCCAAGCCTTACGACACAGCCTCTATTCAGGATGGCCAGCACAGTATTTATGCCGATATATATTATGAGAATGGAACCAAAGAGCTTTTGTCGACTATTTTTACAGTCAACAACTCTGCCCCAGTATTCGAGTTTGATCAGACCGAGGCTTTCTTCACAATGCAAGAAGGGAGCACTAGCCCTGAATCAAAAGTTGTCGCGCTTAATACCACCAATTCGAGTGCAGCTGATTTCTTTTTATCCGACAATGCCAACTGGCTCAGCCTCTCACCAACTTCAGGCACTACACCTGCATCCATCACGCTAACCGCAGACCCGTCTGGCCTGGCGCCAGGCAACTATTCAGCGTTGGTGGAAGCGACTGGATCGGGCTTGGGAAGCAGTTCCCTATTGGTCCACCTGGAAATACTTCCTGTTCAGGTCTCCAATTATTCTTTAATGGTCAGTGCTTCTCCTGACCGATCTTTAGCCAGCGCGCTCCAGGGATCAACGGTGTCGGGTGATATTCACGTATTCGTACCGGCACAGCCCGAGATGAACCGGGTACAGTTTTATATTGATAATCCGCAAACATCAGGCACACCAAATCAAACCGAAAATGTTGCGCCCTATGACATGGCCGGCACGTCCGGAAACGATCTGGCCAATCCGTTTGATACCACTCAACTTCCCCATGGAAATCATACCGTGACGGCTGTGGTCCGATTGGACGATGGAAGCCTTCACGAAGTTACGGAATTTTTCGACGTCGCAAATCAAGTGACCACTCTTGATTTCAGCACCGACGCGCTGGCAGGTTCACGCCATGTTGATAATCCGGACCCAATTGTTTCGAGCATTAACTTGACTGACAGTGATCAGTCCGGCGCGCCCTTTACTCTTTCAACGAATGAGGCTTGGCTGACCGCCACGGCAGATTCGGGCGCTACTCCCTCTACTATTACCGTGACAGCCGATCCCGCCGGACTTCCAGCAGGTACTTTTGTCGCTACATTGACGGCATCTGCGAGCGGCTACGAATCTGCGGCGTTGACGTACACGCTTTCAATCACAGATGGCGCAGCGGGTCTTCTGGTTGCGCCTGAATCCTTGAGTTTTTCGGGAGAACCATCAGCGCCGGTCGCCAGCCAAACCTTGACGGTAAGCCATTCAGATGGGCTTTCGCACGATTTCACAGTCAGCACCAACGAACTTTGGCTCTCAGCATCGCCAGCCAATAGTTCAACTCCTGACGACATTTCAGTTGCTGTGGACACAACGGGTTTGGCATCAGGTAACTACAGCGCCACCCTGACTCTATCGTCGCCTGGCAACGATCCCGTGAACGTACCTGTAACTCTTACCATTGCCAGCAGCGACAAATGCGCCCCCGTCGATTGCCGCGATGTACGGATCAACCTTCCCTACCAGCTCAGTTTCACTGAGAGCCAGGGCTACTACATGGATAAGAACGGCTGGGGGACAGGCTTTACTTGGGTGGACCAACCCACGGCAGGAACCGGCTACATCCAAAACAACCTGGAAATGTTTTTCCTGCAGGGCTATTTAGAACTTACTACCACCTCCGGGTTAAATATCGAGGGCGTGAATTCGCTGGATAACGCTCTGGCAGTCGGTTTTGCGGCACCAAACCAGATCACCCGGATTACAACCCAGGTACTCGATATACCCCAGGGAACCGGGAAGTATGAGCAAGCTGGCCTGTGGTTCGGGAACGACGAAGACAATTATCTGAAGCTTGTCGCCGCCTCAACACCGCAGGGAACCGTACTTCATTATTTACTTGAAGTCGGCGGCGCCAAGGTTGTTGAGAAAAACGTTGCTGTTGCCGGACTCGTTGGTTCAGATGCGAAACTAGGGATCATCGTTAACCCCTATTCCCGCAGTGTGGAACTGAACTACAGCCTGAACGGCGGCTCCACCTATAAGCTCGACACCCTGTTTCCACCGGATGAGTTTTTCAGCTTCGACGCCGCCGGAATCGATCCGGAAATCGGCACCCGGAGCTTTACCGGCATCTTCGCTACCCACCGTCACGCGTCGGCACCAATGACCTACCGCTTCAATGAGTTTACCCTGCAGGAAGGCGAAACACCGCTAACACCGAATTCGGGTGTTGATTTCATCAAGAAACAATATGGTGTCAGCTACCCTACCTCTATGGTTTGGGGGCCGGATGACCGGCTCTACGTAACCCAACTGTTTGGCACCATCCGGGCTCTGACCTTTGACGAGAACCTCAACGTTGTCGATGACCAGACCATTGAAGCACTCACAAACAACATCGGCCCCCGGCTTACCCTGGGTATCACTGTCGCGCCCTATTCGACTGCCCAGGATATTGAGCTCTGGCTGGCTCACTCCAGCCCTTCAATTGATAACGGCGAACCCAATTCAGGCATGGTTACCCGTATTGGCGGCGCCAACTTCACTGACGTTGAGCATGTTATCACTGGTCTGCCCCGTGCCATCGCCAACCATTCCATCAACTCCCTCCACTTCGGACCAGAAGATAACAGGCTGTACATTGCCGTGGGCGGCAATACTGGAGCAGGAGCTCCAAACGAATCCAATTCTGAGTTTGGCCAGATGGAAGAGCAGCCATTGAGTGCCGCAATAGTTGTTGCTGACGTATTTGCAGCAGGGTTTGACGGCACCTGCGCCAACGAAGCTGACATCTTTGGGCCTCCACCTTGTGATGTAATCACCTACGCGACTGGTCTGCGAAACAGTTACGACTTTGTTTTCCATAGCAACGGAAACATGTATGCCACCGACAATGGCCTGGGCGTTACAGGAACCTACCCACCCAGCCCTGAGCCGGCCTGCCTGGGGCTGGCCAGCACTGCAAGCTACCTGGATGGTGGGCACAATCCCGGGGCACAGCCCGATCTACTGCTTTTGGTCAAACAAGGCAAGTACTATGGACATCCGAATCCACACCGCGATGAATGCGTCTTCAAGGACGGTTCCTACCAAGGTGTCGCCCCGCTACTCAACTATGAGGAGCCCATCTACAACCTTGGCGAGCACAAATCTGCAAACGCTATCATCGAGTACGACGGCGCACAGGGTTGCATTGGCGAGTACCTTAACGGACAACTGTTGATTACAAATTATTCGGTAGGCGATGACATTTTCCGGGTCAAGTTGGACGAAACTGGCTCTCTTGGTGTTGATGGCGCCCCGCTGGTTACCGGATTCAATGATCCATTACCGATGACCCAGTCTCCTTCCGGTGACCTGTTTGTGGGCGAATTTGGTGGCGGTAATCTGACGTCATTGCGGCCGGTAAGCCTCGGCTGCTGGGAAGCAAAAGAGCCCACACCGTTTGCCGTTCTGGATGCTTCCGGAACAGCAGTGGATGGAAAATTCTACGCGGTTGGTGGCAAGAATAGCAGTGGTCACCTGAGCACATTACTGATCTACGATCCTGCAACCACCAGCTGGAGCCAGGGTGCGAGTATGCCCGGCGCCGCCGTTGAAAATGCAGCGGTGGCGTCCGTAGGTGGCAAGCTCTACGTGTTCGGAGGTTCTACCGCACCATTCTCTGGTGCCGTTTCAAACGCTGCTGTTTATGATCCGGCCAGTAATAGCTGGGCCCAATTAGCCAATATGCCAACCCCCCGAGGCGGAGCAACGGCTCAGGTAATTAATGGAGTTATTTACCTGATCGGCGGTATGAACGACCAGGGAGCTTCGTTAAACGTGGTTGAAGTGTACAACCCAGCCACAAACACTTGGCAAACTGCGCCTTCGCTCACCTATGTCCGTGACAACCCAGGCTCAGCAGTACTTGACGGCAAAATATATGTGTTCGGAGGACGGCACCGGGAAGCCAATGGAACCACTATTCAGGGCGCTATGAAGACCGTTGAAATGTTTGATCCCGCAACCAGTACCTGGACAGAGATGACCCCAATGCCCACTGGTCGGCGCGCCATGAGCGTTGGCATTATTGGCGGCAAAGCCCAGGTTGCCGGTGGCGAACTGAACGGGAATACAACGTCTGGGGTCTTCGAACAAAATGAAGAATACGATCCGGCTACAAACACTTGGCGCCCGCTGACCAATGTGCCAACCCCGAAACATGGCGCAGCGGCTGCGACCATCAACGATACGCTCTACATCATGGGTGGAGGCATAGTTTCCGGCTCTTCGTACACAAGTTCGATGGAGGCCATGAAGTACTAGTTGCAAAGTTGATCCGGGAAAACCTGGGCAGCCCGCTATATGCAGCTGCCCAGCTTCATTTATTCCGCATCATTGGTATTTTCCTTGTCTAACTAACTACAAAATACATAGGCTATACTGGTCAGCGACTGTATATGTTTGCTATGGCAAGGACGCGTATGCTCAAAGCCTCTATTATCATTCCTGTATTCAATGCGGCGAGCTACATTGAAGAAACCCTTCGCTCAATTTTTGCTCAGTCTTTTACAGACTACGAAATTGTTATTGTGGATGATGGCTCCACGGACGGTACCTCTGAAATAATCAGCACCTTTGCTGATCCCCGCATCCTCTATCTCTATCAAACGAATAGTGGACGACCTGCAGTTCCCCGAAACAGGGCAATTCGTGAATCGTCGGGCGATATCATTTTTATCTTTGATTCGGACGACGTCATGCTGCCCGACAAGCTTGGGAAGACTGTTGAGTTACTTACTCTCGCACCCTCTGCAGGACTTGCCTTCACTGGTTTCGCCTGCATTGATGAATCTGGCAAGATCATTAATCCTAACTTTCTGGCGCCATACCACACCCTCAGTAAGTTGCCAAAAACCCAAATCTCAGACAGTGGCTTCCTGATTAAAAGCCATGCCGCTCTCAAGGGACTAGCTTCTGCAAACTATTTGGGCACTTCAGGAGTCGCCATACGCCGTGAAGTATTTGATACTGTCGGCTTCTTCGACGAGCAGGTTCGGAATTCCGATGATTTTCTAATGTGGCAGGCTATAGCCAGTCAGTACGATTTTGCTTACACACCGGAGCTCTATCATCACTACCGGGTTCGTTCGGGCAGTATTTCTCTACGCAGGATTGAGGAGCGTGCCCCTGGACTGATCGCCTGTGTAGAAAAAATGAAGCGTTACCATGCTCACGACGCCGATTCGATTCGTTTGCTTGACGAAAAAATTCGTCGATATCACTTCGAAGCAGGTTACTCCTATTTTTCGCAATACCAACTGAGAGACGCCCGTCGCTCGTTTCTGCAGGCATTGAAAAAGAGATTGGATCGTCAAACCTTGCGCTACCTGGCACTCACAATGTTACCAGCGTCGGTTTTGAGCAAACTCAAACACCTTAAAACCCTCGCTAGCAACTAACGTGTCTACAGCTATCGCTCTTCTGAAAGGCTCAGTGACCCGGGTATCACAGACTTTCGTTAGTATTGTAGTGGCATTTTTCATGATGCCGTTTCTGATCCACGAACTCGGGGATTACTGGTACGGGATCTGGACAGTAGTGGGGAGCCTCGCTGCGGCCTACCACCTCTTTGACATGGGGATGGCAAGCGCAGTTACCCGATACGTTAGCCGCTCATTTGGGCTCAAAGACGATCATCAGGCGAACGTCACCATTAATACCGCCCTCGCGATCTATTCCGTAATCGCATTGGTGATTGTGTTCGTGAGCATCGGGGCCAGCTTTGCAGCCCGGGCATTCGTTGATGAAGCTGCAAGCAAAGACGTGATGCAAGTGCTCGTGCTAATCATAGGCGTGTCCGTTGCGCTCGAATTCCCTTTCAATGCCCTTGCTGGCGTAGCGAGTGCCAAGCTCAGGTTCCACCAAGTAGCTCTCACTCGTATTTGCACGACACTGATCGGTGCTGCATTTACCTGGTGGTTTATCGCGGAGGGGTATGGAGTCGTTGCCTTGGCCGTCATAACATTCTGTACCGCAAGAATTTCCAACCTTCTGTACTTTTTAATCTGCCGGGGTGCATTTCCCGCTCTCAGGTTTTCGCGACACCTGGTTTCCCGCGAGAACGGCAAAGAGTTGTTCCAGTACAGCGCGTGGTCGTTTGTTATTGCCATCGCCTACCAAATGCGCAACAACGTTGACAACTTTGTTGTTGCAGGCTTTCTTTCCGCGGCAAGCGTAACCCCGTACGCTGTTGGTCTTCGACTGGTGGATTATCTGGCCCAGTTCTTGAGCCAGGCAACCAATATGTTCGTGCCGATCTTCACCGGCTACCACGCCCGAGAAGATAAAACCGAGCTGTATGCAAAACTCCAATTCATCACTCGCCTTAACCTCGTGCTTGCCCTGATCGCAAGCGGAGGCCTGATTATCTTTGGTGAAGCGTTCATTGCCCGATGGATGGGGCCCAATTATAGCGAGGCCTATTGGGTGATGGTGATACTGCTCGTGGGAAGGATGATTGGCTTTGCAAATCATCCTCTCAACTCTGCTATGTATGCAGCGAACAAGCACCGCATTGTTGCTAAAATTGACGTTATTGAGGTGACGCTGAACCTGGGTTTAAGTCTCGTGTTAGTGCAATACCTCGGACTCATCGGTGTTGCGCTAGGGACTATGATCCCGCTTCTGATGTTGCGACTTTTTGTACTGCCCTACTTTGCCTGCCGAGCCATCGAGATGCCGGTTCGGGATTACTACCAGTGCATGCTCCGGCCGCTTATTTTCATCTGTATCCCCATAGCCGGCACGCACTACCTGATCACAACCCGGAACATCCAAATCGAAAGCTATGCCGACATTTTGCTAAACGCATCCGTCATGGCATTAGTCGCGGGCGCCAGTGGACTAAAATTCGGATTCTCAACTTCAGAAAAACACGAACTTCGTAAAATAGTTCCCGGCCGTTACCTCAAAGCTCTTTTATAGTATGTATTGGCTATTATTGAGGAATAACTTCCCGATGAAATGTGAATTTCACTGGTGCAGGCTAAAGCATTAATCTAGCCCAAACTTCCAAGCTGGCAAGAGAATCGGCAAGGCAAACACTATGGACAAACCATTGGTTACAGTGATCGTAGCCGCCTACAATGCTGCTAACTATCTCGAAGAAACGCTACACACCATTCTTGACCAAGATTACTCACCGCTCGAAATTATAGTGGTTGATGATGGATCAACGGATGAGACCGCAGCCATTGCGAAATCATTCGGAAATCGTGTTCGCTATCGGTATCAACAGAACAGCGGGAGCTGTGCATCCCCAAGAAATCACGGCCTCGCCGCCGCACGAGGTGAATATGTCACCTTCTTTGATGCTGACGACCTCATGCTGCCTGGCAAGATCAGCCGCCAAGTCAACGAATTGGTAACGCACTCAGAAGCCGTATTGTGCGTTGGAAACTATCGAAACTTTACCGGTGAAACAACATCCGGCGATCACTTCTCGACTTGTCCAGAACTGTCCCGATACGTTGCAACCTCCTGTAACTCAAGTTTTGTGTTGGAAGCTCATGAATGCAGAAACATTCTGATCAGCGAAAACTTTACTATCGCCTCATCGCCGCTTTTCAGAACCCGCACCGTTGTCTCTGAGGGAGGCTTTAACACTGATCTAAAAGCTTGTGAAGATTTCCACTTGATATACCGGACGGCCACACACGGCAAAGTGGTTATCGTTCCCGAAGTACTCTTTGAGCGGCGGTTGCATGACACCAATATGAGCGCCGATTCAGAACGAATGCTCCGAAACCTGATTGCCAGCAGACTCTCACTGGCCCAGCATGAAACCGACCCAGTATTGGTTAAACACCTGGAGAAACGGGCACAACGGTATCGACGAAGTTTGCAATCCTGCTTGATCAACAAAGGGCAATTCGGTGGGGCTTTTGCGCTTTATAAAGACACGCTTCCGCCTCGCTCATTATCAGACCTGAATCACGATATCCGACAAGCCATTAAACTCGTGTTCAGCCAAACTCGATTACATAGTTGATAATACTCAAAATCAACTTTCGCATTTTTCGTAGGTTCGACCTCTAATTTTCAGGCGTTTACTTAAAGTTATGAACCTCTTCTCAACGATATGATAGAAAATATACGCAAAAATGAGACTCACCATTACGGATAGAAAAAATACCGCTGCAGTTCCTAAGAAACCACCCCGACCGTCAAGGAAGCGGATCAGGATGCTAGCCGATGCCCAGCCGATAATGGCATGCGTGAGATACAAACTGTAAGAAATTCGTCCAAGAAATTGACAAGAATCGGAAACCAAAAACTGGAAACTGCGCCAACCTTTAGAAGATCCAATTAATGCAACAACCGTTATTGCAGGAATTATTGCGTGAAGAGTCGTCTTCAAGCTTATTGTAACAAGAAAAACTGTTAACACTAGCAACGACAAATCTGCGCCTCTAAGCCTGCCAATGAGATAATAACAGGCCAAAATACCCAGCAAAAATTCATACAAATAAGGGAAAATAGTGCCTGAGAGCGGCATACTTCCTTCCGTATACCGAAAATAAGGAGACACCACCATAACAATAAAGGAAACACCAGTAACAAAAAAAGGAACCTTGTGGGCGGACACCGGCAGTTTTCTATATATTAACCAGACCATTATTGAGAATAAAATATAGAACTGAAATTCTAAACAAAGAGTCCAAAATACAGACGAAATGGCCGGGTAATTAAGCAAGTCTTGCAGATAAAAAATATGAGCGATAACACTTTCAAAACTCGGCAAAGTTTCTTGATACTCTGGAAAAAATATATTCTTCGCCACTATAAATACGATTGCCATTACGATAGTGGCCCAATAAGGCGGATCAATACGGATAGATCGCCTCAAAATAAATTTAGGAACAAAATAATCACCGATTGGTTTACCAGCTAAGCTATAAGTGATAACAAAACCACTTAGAACAAAGAAAATATCTACACCAAGAAAGCCAGCATCAAGAAACGTTTGAACGAGGGACGGCACCCAGCTTGTATCGCGCCGTTGAATTGCCCCCCATATATGAAACAACACAACCCATAGAGCTGCGATCCCGCGCAGTCCATCCGGCCCTCGCAACCTCACACTCTTGGCTTCTGACATACAACTGACACCATGGACTTACGCTGAAATCCTACGAACTCCTAGCCTATGATCAATAGCATAGGAGGAATCGCCACTAGCAGCCACCGCTATCCTCAGAAATTTAGAGGCAAAGCTATCAGCCAATTCCCAAAGACCGCGCTATACTCCCATTCGGCTGCACCATCGTACGCTTTGGAACTGCACCATTCTGGCTGGCTCGGAAGGCGTTGTTGCAGTTTGGACATCTAGACTATATACGAACTAAAATAGTTTTCAGCGCCATAAATCTTATCCGGATATTCTGAGAAACTATAATTAACTAAGACCCTAACTGGCGACATGATGAAGGAACAGCTGAGAACCAAGTCTACCCATAGTTACTCATCCGATGAGCGAAGCATGTCGCCGTCACCTCCGAAGAGCAAAGAAAGAAAGTTCTTGGTTTATTTGACCGGCCTGTTCATCATCACATGGTATCTTCAACTGGGTGTTAGAGTAGATATATTGGGTGCAATCCGTTTCGAGTTTATTCTTGGCGCCTTTTTAAGTATTTTTGCCATACTTACACTACTGGATGAAAAAACGTCCACGCCCTTACAAGGCCCCATTATTTTCTTTTTCTGCGTACTCGGTTTCTATACACTTTTTTCTTATGATCGCGACCAGTCCTGGGATATTTTTTTCAACCGAGTGATAAAGTTCTCCATGCTTTCAGCATTCCTTGCTGCATTCATTAGAACTGAGTGGGCCCTTAAACTGATCATCGCTTCGTTCCTACTCGCAATGCTTAAAATGGGACAGGAAGGATTTATCGGATGGTTAACTGGTGGAATGGTTTGGGAAAATCAAGGAATCCCAAGATTGCACGGTGTAACTGGATTATATAGACACCCTAACTCCTATAGCGGCATGGCTGTCGGGTGCCTGCCTTTTATCTATTACTTATACCCTATTTCCAATGCGTGGCAGAAAATCTTATTACTGACTCTGCTAGCTTTTGCTTTGGTGATTATTGTTTTTACCGGTTCTAGAACTGGTTATGTTGCAACGATATTATTGAGCCTTTATTTTTGGAGAGAGAAAATAAAGCTGGGTAAAATAAAATACTTAATATTAGGAGCTTTAATTTTTACATGTGCGTACGTATTACTGCCTGACGAGTACACCCAAAGATTGCATTCCATTTTTACACTAGATGAAGCTGAAGGCTCATCTTCAGAAACACGAATACAAATCCTCAAAGACGCTGTAAGTGTATTTTTATCTCACCCTTGGGGTGTAGGAGTTAGCGCATTTCCAAGCGTGCGCATGGAAATGTTTGGGCGACTCCAAGACACACACAACCTTTATCTTGAATTACTTACCAACATGAGCGTCTTGGGGTTACTTTCATTTTTTACGTTTATTTTAGCAATTATAAAAATGAACAAAAAGATCATAACTAGTGACACAAGCCCCTTTGTTAGCGCTGTCGCTAAGTCTTTGATTGCATTCATTTATGCAAGATTATTCCTAGGCGTCTTTGGGATGGACACATACGAAATTTATTGGTGGTTTGCCGCAGGTCTCACTATGGCAATGTACAGAATCGCTAATGACCACCAAGAAAAGACTAAATATGCAACCTTCAGATTCCATAGTAATAACCAAGCACTTCAAGGAAAACCAAAATTTATCCGACTTCGGTCAAATAAATCAGGTCACTTCACTGTTTAGTTCCACCCGAGAACTCCTCGGTTTCAAGAGGAGGATAATAATGCCACCGTCGTTGAAAATTCAGGCACTTGGCACCGAAACAAGTTTTGTTGAACCACTAGAAAAAAAAGGCCAGCAATAAATATTAGAATTGCCGGCGTTTCTCCGACTTGAGCAACCTTAGACACCCGACCAGACAAACCAAGTGTTTCACCCGTACTGAGTGTCAAGAATTGATTAACGAAAAAAGATCGTTCCAAGAAACCAAGAGGTTCAGCTTCAATGACTTCATCTACTATGTGCAGCTTCCATTCGGGAAAGGGTTGAAATTGTAGTACTTCATCAAGCGATTGCAGCGTTGGTGTCCAGTTAAACCAGTGAGTTGGTCCCCCCTCTGGCTCACGCGACCATATACTGATTTGCCTATTACTTGAGTCCGTCGGTGTCCACAGACGTCCCCAAAGTTCAACGCCAAGTGATACCCAGCTCCAGGTCTCTGTGTTCACAATGAATTGAACTTTGACGCTATCGCTGCCTTCACCAGAAAGCTCCTCTACAACCCCCTCAACCTGATAGGAAATCAATGCAGCATTAACAGACAAGGGTAATAGCAAAAACATAAAGGCGAGAATCCATCTCATTTTAACCAGCTCCCTTTGATGAAGTACCAAAATTATCTTTTCATTATTCAATCGTCAGTGATCGAATTTCGGATGGACATTTTCTGCACACTACCGGCACTGGGTCGGATGCATTCCCGGATGAGTCGACAATAGTGATATAGGATCCTTCCAGGTCTTCTAAAATATTTGAATCAAGAATGATTTCGGAACTGGACCAAGATTTCGCTGGAACAACAATTAGTCTTGTCGTATCGGACTGATCTCTTCCATTTCGGATTTCAACGCGGGCAAGGTAATTCGTACCGATCGCAACATAGGTGTTGTCGTATAGGCCGTCGAATTTACTGTTATCACCATTACCCCACCAGCCTGGAAAGTTTACGCGGTTGAGAAAGAGTTGGTTTGCGGAAAGATTAGTTCTATCACTCAAACTTTTTTC
>Ga0207899_1000302_pt1 | contig 19386 bp, 14 predicted proteins | sample MalvirmetaMSP134_FD_184235 | JGI IMG/M metagenome (GOLD analysis project Ga0207899, IMG submission 184235) | Marine viral communities from the Deep Pacific Ocean - MSP-134 (SPAdes) | ecosystem: Environmental > Aquatic > Marine > Oceanic | place: Pacific Ocean | collected 2011-06-28
GTCGGGAACTGTACCTCTACCTCGAAGGTTTCAATGGTTTCAGTCACACCTTCGCAACCGGTCGCATCGACATCCGCTCCGGCAGTGGTGTTCGGGCACTGGTCGGCACTGTTGACGACACCATCGTTGTCAGCATCCAGCTCACATCCGGCAGTGTTCACGGCAACGCCAGCCTTGGTGCCGGGGCACTGGTCACGGCTATCGATCACGCCATCGTTGTCGGTATCTGCCGGCTTCGCGGGAACCGGGGCCGGTGCCGGAGAGGGGGATGTCGTGGTTCGGGCAAACGCAAGGCTGAAGCCAAGCGAAACCTGAGTGTCGAACGTGCTTTCGTCGATACCGTGGAATTCACGCAGATCCCCGCGCAGCGAGAAACGGTCTGTGACGTTGTATCGTAAACCGGTGCCCACATTCACGCGGGTTTCATCGTGGTTGCTGCCGGAGGTGCCCCTGCGGGACGAGTCGTTACCGAAATCAGCATGCCCGGCACCGAGCGATACGTATGGGTTCCACTTTTCTTCCGGACCGGCAAAGTAGTAGGTGCCGTCCACACGAACTTCTTCAAAATCGGAATCGCCGCTACCGTATTTATGGTCGGCGTTCGCCCGAGAGTACACGCCCTCAATCGCCCAGTGCGGCAAAAAACGGTACTCCACGCCAAAACCGTAAGTGGCGCTCTCGTCGAGGGACCGTTTGTCATCAAAATACTGAAAACCCGCAAAGGGGTTGATGTAAATCGTGTCCCGGCGTTCTTCGGCTATGGCTGGCGTGACCAGCGTGGCGGCAACCGCAGCCATGGCACATGATCGCATGATGCTCATGCAGAACCTCCTGTCCGACTTTTTGAGTTGAGTTCGCAGGTGCGAAGCGGGCGCAGTTTGGCATAAACCTGCCGCGGATTTTAGTATTTGATCGCCGGATATGGCTCGTAAGCTATTAATTTTACGTAAGAAATTGGTTAGGTTTTCTGGTCATGTCCGGCTAGAGGTGTGAAATAAAGGTGAGCACTTTTCTTGCTGAAGTTCAGGGTGTCGCCGTTGTCGAAACGGACCTGGAACGCACTTTCGTCTTCGCTGACCACGCTGCCGGCACCGAAGATGGCGTGGCTCAGGCGTTGTCGATGCCAGAGCACGCTTGCGGCGTCGGTCTGGGTAGCTTCAGAACCATTCAGGGAGACGCCTTCCCGTTCGGCGTACCGCAGACTCACGGGCGTGATCGGAGCTGCCAGTTCGATGGCGGTGTCTGTTTTGTGGTTGCCTTCATCGAGCAGGCGCCCGAGTTCGTGGGCCAGATCGAAGCAGAATTCCTCGACGAAGCGGCTGGGGCCCTGATCGCCCTCCAGGTGGGGTTGAGCACTCACTGGTCGGCTAAGCAGGTGTAACTGCTGGCGGGAACGGGTCATGGCGACATACAGCAGTCGCCGTTCGCTTTCGAGGATCGCCCGGGCGTCGTCTTCGGCCCGGGGGCTGTAGGGCAGGTACTTTTCCTGCAGGCCAGGGATGATTACCCGTGGCCACTCCAGCCCCTTGGTGCGATGAATGGTGGAGAGCAGAACACCGCCCTGCTGGTTTTCGCCCGCCTGCTGTTTCAGTGTTTTCAGATGGTCCAGGGCACCACTGGCATCCACATCCAGGCTTTTCAGGTACTCTCGGAAACCATGGACGGTGTCGATGCGCTCCTCGGCGCTCTCGTGAGTCAACGCCAGGCTTCGAATGCCTTCATACAGGTCGGTGTGCTCAGCATACACACTGATCAGACCCGCCACCGGGCCCTTGTATCCGCGCAGCTGGCTCAACACCTCGCCCAGTTTGCGCAGCTTGCGCCCGGCCATGGGCGACAAGGCATCGAAGTCCATGGCCAGCAGGCGTTCGTGCCAGTCGTTGGCGAAGCCGGACAGGAAGCGGGCCAGCTGTTCCAGCTCCGGCTCTTTCAGGCCCACGTGCGGGAAGCGCAGTAACTGGCGCGCCACCTCCAACCGGTCGCTGTCGGGCAGGTTGCTTGATCGGCCCGTTACCACCATCAGCACCGAGGTGATGGCCTGAACTTCCCGGCTGAACAGAGCGCCCTTGCCGGCGTCAATGCGGTAAGGAATCTGCCGGGCCAGCAGCTTCAGCTCAATCGGCACGCTCTGGCTCCAAACCCGGAACAGAATGGCGGTGTCGCTGAGATTTGCTTCGGGCGCCTGCTGCAGAATCCGGATTACGGTGTCGCTGTCACTGTCGACCCGGTGCAGCTCCACCTCAGTGGCGGGTGTCGAAGGGTGCGAGTGGCACAGCACATCCTTGCGACCGGTGTTGTGGCAGATCAGATGATTGGCCAGCAAGGCCACCCGGTGGCCGTAACGGAAGGTATAGCTGAGCGTTTGCTCCAACGGGCTCTCGAATTCGTCGCTGAACCGTTTCAGGATGAACTCCGGTTTGGCACCCCGGAATTCGTAGATGGTCTGGTCCGGATCGCCAACCACGGTGACCCGGGCCCGGTCACCGGCCACATAACGCAGCAGCAGGTGCTGGATTTCGTTGGTGTCCTGATACTCGTCCACCAGAATCAGGTCCATCTTGTTACCCACCAACCGCTGTAGTGGCGGATTCTGGTGAATCGCCATCACCGGCTCGTAGAGCATGTCGGCGTAGCTGATGCGGCTCTGGCTCTTGCGCCATTGCTCGAAGCTGTGGAACAGGTCAATCAGGTAGCGATGCTTGTCGGCGTAGCCCAGCTCTTCGAACACGATTTCCGCTGGTGACAAGGTCGTCTTCACCAGATCGATGAAGCCGGTGGCGGTCTCCACAAAATCCTTTTTATTGCGACGGATCTCGTCGGCCAGGTCCTCGGGAGCCAGGCGGCGAGTCAGTTGCCAGGCCTGAAAGCTGATCTCCTGTTCGGTCAGGATCTTGTCTGAAAAGCCCGGCAGGTAGCCTTCGCGGACGAACCGTTTGTACAGCCGCAACCCCATGGCGTGATAGGTGCGGATCTCCGGCAGTGCCAACCCGCTCTGGTGGCAGACCTCCTGTAGTTTGCGCCCGAAATCCACCCGCGCGCTGCGGTTGAACATCAGTACCAGCATGCGATCTGGATCATGGCCCCGCTGCAACAGGTAGCGAATACGCCAGGCGAGGGTAGAGGTCTTGCCGCTGCCGGCTACGGCGGTGATTACGGAGTGTTCGTAACCGGCGGTGATGATCGCCCGTTGCTCGTCGGTGAGAAAATCTGGCAGATCAAGGGCGGCGTGTTGGGGTTTGGTTGGCATAGGGCGTATTGTACTGGCCAACTGGTAGAGCGGGTACCCGTCCCGCATAATTGAAAAAACCTATTCAAAGTCATTCGACTACAACTCATAGGATTAGGGCGGCCTTCGGCCAGGGTTTCCAAAACTGTGCGGAGCCATGGATGGCGGAGCTCAAGCGTCACATGGACGTGCTTGAGCGGGTTTTGGAAACCCTGGTCGAAGGCTGCTCACTCCCAAAGCTGAAGGCAAAAACATGCAAATATCCGAATCCGTCAACGTACTGGGCGAAACCCTGGAAACCTGCGGCACCGATCCGAAAACCGGGTTCTACCGTGACGGCTGCTGCAACACCGGGCCAGACGACCTGGGCTTTCACACCGTGTGTACGGTGGTCACCGACGCCTTTCTGGAATTCTCAAAAGCCAAGGGCAACGACCTGAGTACACCCCGGCCGGAATTCGGTTTTCCCGGCCTGCGGGAAGGTGACAGCTGGTGCCTGTGCGCGGCGCGTTGGCAGGAAGCTTTCGAAGCCGGAGCGGCCCCGCGCGTACGGTTGCGGGCGACTCATCAGGCCACACTGGAAATGTGTGAATTGAACGATCTGAAACGGCATTCGGTGGATCTCAGTTAATGACTCCGGGTGTGCTCACGGCTGAGGAACTCGACGCCTGGCAGTCATTCCAGCGCGGGCTGATGCTGCGTGGCGAGCGCCGTCTTGTGCTCGTTGAGGGTGAGCGCGCTCCGGCCTTGAGCTGGCTGTCGCACCTGTTGCCAGCGCTGGCGGCAGAGAGCGGTGTTTGGGTCTGGCCGGACACGGATCGGCCCTTTGAGGCGCTGACGCCTATGGCTCCCAAACAGATCCGGCAATGGCTGGGCCGCGAGTCCTCGGTGGTGGTTTGGGATGGCTGGCAGGGGAATCCGCCGGATGCCTTTGCTGCTCTGTCGGGAACGCTGAAGGCGGGTGGCCTGCTGTTCTGGCTGATGCCGCCCCTGGATCAGTGGTCGAATTTCCCCGATCCGGATTACGCCCGAACGGGTCTGGATGACCTTCCTGAGCATCCCTTTGCTGCGCGAATGGCGGATTTGCTGGCGGCTGATTCTGAGGTGATTCGGGTCAAACCCGGCCAGTCGGCATCCGTTCATCTGCCCTTGCTGGCGGAACCGGATCAGCCATTTTCTGTGAAGACGACCGATGATCAGCGTGCCCTGATTGATCGGCTGGTGCAGTTTGGTCTGGGCCGGCGCCGTCGGCCGCTGGTTGTCACGGCTGATCGTGGCCGTGGTAAATCGGCAGCGCTGGGATTGGCCGCGGCCGAAATGCTGCGACAGGGCCGGCGCCAGATTCTGGTAACGGCACCGTCCCGGGATAATGTGGCGACGCTGTTTCGTCACGCCCGTGACAGTCTTGGTGACGATATCCTCACCGCCTCAGAATCCGCGCTGGAAACCCGAGCGGGTGGCCGCCTGCGGTTCCTGGCTGTTCGGGATCTGCTGGCCGAGAAGCCGGAAGCCGAGGTGGTGCTGGTGGATGAGGCGGCCGCCCTGCCGGCGGCATTGTTGAAGCAGATTCTAATGGGGTGGCCGCGGGTGGCTTTTTCGTCCACCGTGCATGGCTATGAGGGTGCCGGCCGTGGTTTCGCCATTCGTTTCCGGCAGGTTCTGGATCGGGAAACACCACACTGGCAAGCGTTGACTCTCAGTGCGCCCATTCGCTGGTCCACTACCGATGCCCTGGAACCGTTAATCTCCCGCCTGTTCCTGCTGGCGGCAGACAGTCCTGAGCTGGCGCCCGAGGCCGTGGACGCAGCCGACGTCATTATCGAACCTATAGTGCCTCGGCAGTTGGACGATCAACAGCTGTCGGAGGCGTTCGGGTTGTTGGTGGACGCGCACTACCGCACCACGCCCGCGGATCTCCGGCAATGGCTGGATGCTACAGCTGCGCGCAGTTGGCGCGCCCGGGTGGGCGACACCACCGTGGGTATTCTCTGGGGTGTTATTGAGGGTGGCCTCAGCCCTGAACTGGCGGAACAGATAACTCTCGGTCAGCGACGACTTCGTGGCCATCTGCTGTCGCAATCGTTAGCCAGTCATAGCGGGTTCCCGGAAGCCGCGAGTCAGCAATGTCTTCGGGTTACCCGGATTGCCGTGGCCGACCAGGCTCGCCGGCTGGGTGTTGGCCGCCGGTTGGTGGCCGCGGCCAGGCAGGTTGCCGTGCAGGAAGATCTGGATACGCTTGGCACCAGCTTTGGTGGCAGTGAGGAGTTGCTGAAATTCTGGCGTGCCAGTGGCTTGGTTCCGGTGCGCCTGGGCCTGAACCAGGAGGCTACCAGTGGCGAGTACCCGTTGCAGATGCTGAATGGCTGCAGTGCGGCCGGCCAACATCTGGTCGAGCGCCTGCAGCAACGCCTGGCCGAACATTGGCCAACCCTCCTGCCGCTGGCCTGGCCGGCTTTGAATCTACGGCTGGCGGCGGCCCTGAGTGCGGAATTGCCGGCTACCAGTTGCCTCAGTGACGATGATCGGCGGGACCTGCACAGTTTTGCCCATGGCCATCGTGGCTTCCTGCTCTCGTTACCGGTGCTGCGTAAGACCTGTGCCGTGCAGGGCGTGCCCCTCTGGCTGCAAACCCAGGACGAGTTGCTGCTGTGGGTGGCCGCAGTTCAACAACAAAAGAGCTGGCCAACATTGCAGGGGCAGGGCTTGTGTCTGGGCCAGCGCGATGGGGAAGATCGCTTGCGGGCACTGGTACGTCAACTTCTGAGAAACGGCCCTGAGTTGTGACCCGCTCGATTTAATTCTGCTTCACCGCTGCCCAGAATAGGCGCACTCCAAACCGATTGAGACCGTTTGTTATGGCCAAGGGAACCGGCTACCCCCGCTGTCTGTTGTTGTTCTGTGTTGTGCTCTTGCCTGGGCTGTCCGGCTGCGCCACCTCCATTGAACCGACCAACCTGGCCCATGAAAGCGCCACCTTTGCCGCCACTCCGTTAATGGCAGCAGCCGCATCCGGAAACCTGGATCGGGTGGTGGCCCTGACTGAAACGGGCGAATCGCTCAATATCCTGACCGAAAACGGTTCTCCACTGATGGCAGCGGTTGCAGCCAAGCAGGATCGGATTGCCTGGTATCTGCTGTCTGAGGGTGCGGCGCCGGATTTGGCCGCGGCGGGTGCCCAAACACCCTTGATGGTGGCATCGTCGCAGGGGAGTCGGCGCCTGGTGCAATTGCTGTTATCAGCCGGGGCCCAGGTCAATGCCAGCAACGCCAACGGTTATACCCCGGTCATGCGCGCCGCTGAGCAGGGCCATTTGTCCGTGGTGAAGTTACTGCTGGCGGCGGGGGCGAACGTCAATGTCAGTCAGGGTGGTGAGTCGTTGCTGATGAAGATTGTTGCCAGTGGCGACCTGCTGACGGCAGAAATGCTCTTGGCCGCAGGTGCCGATGTGAATTATCGATCGCCGGAAGGCCACACTGCGCTGGACGTGGCCCGGGCGACGTCCAGCCAGGATCTTGAAATGCTGTTGGTCCAGGCGGGTGCGAGGCATTAAGTCTTAGTCAAGCTGCATGGGGTCAGTCTGGTCGTCCCATTCCGGCTGGAAGTGTGCCTCCACCACTTCGGCGGGCACGTCGCTAACCGAGTTGTACGACCAGGTTGGTTGTTGATCCTTGTCCACCAGCCGCGCCCGGATGCCTTCCGGCAGATCCGGGCGCCGGGTGCATTCCATCGCCATCGCCAGTTCCATGCGCAACACATCTTTGAACGACATCTGCTGGGCTTTCTGGAGTTGGCTCCACACCAGCCAGGCCGTGACAGGACACCCGCCCCGTAGGTTGCTCATGCAGGCATTCCACCATTCGCTGTCAATTTCCGCTGACAGCAGTTGGTCGACAATCTCCGGCAGTTCATCACCTGCGCTCAGTCGGGCAATGTGCTGTTCATGCCGCTCCAGATTGCTGCGCTGAAGGCTGCGATAATCCGGAGCATGCATCTGGCTCAACAGCCTGAACAGCCGGTTGTCATCTGCTGCTGCCTGGCCGGTCCAGCGCTGGTTCTGCAAGGTGCCGAGCATGAGATCCCGGTCTTCGGGCAGCAACACCATGTCGCTGAGGCCGATTCGAATGCTGTCGGTGATGTTTAGTCGGGCCCCGGTCAGGCCCATGAACAGGCCGATCCGGCCTGGCAGGCGGTTGAGAAACCAGCTGGCCCCGACATCGGGAAACAGGCCGATTGAAATTTCGGGCATAGCCATGGTCACGTCCGGTGTCGCCAGTCGGTAGCGGCAGGCGGACAACAGTCCGAGACCACCGCCCATGACCGCGCCGTGGGCCACGCCCACCACCGGTTTCGGGAACCGCTGCAGGCTGTAGATCAGCCGGTACTCATTGGTGAAAAAGCGCGCCGGCGCGTCAGGCTCGCCGGCGCCACGGATAGCGCTGTATAGATTTCGGATATTGCCACCGGCGCAAAACGCCCGCTCGCCCTCGCCCTGAAGCACCACCAGGCAGATATGGTCGTCTTCTGCCCACCGGTCCAGCGCGCATTGGAGGTCGTTGATCATGGCCTCTGAGAGTGCGTTAAGTGAGGCGGGGGCATTCAGTGTCAGCAGGCCAATCCGGCCTTCCAGGCATTCGATTTCCTGAACCGCTATGGACATTGAGGGGGTCTCCGGTGTTCGAGAATCATCTGGGCGCAAAAGCTATTGATCTAACGGATTTGGCTGGGCCGTGCTCTGTGTTATAAGAACACCACGGGTTTTAAAACCAGTATCCACTACCGGTGGGCAAATACCAAAAACGATGAAGAGAGGGTAAAGACAATGGAACTGAAACACTACGCCGTTGCGGGAATTTTTGCACTCAGCGCCGCCATTCCGGGCATCGCCACTGCGGCTGACGCTGCCGCCGGTAAGGCCAGGGCAGCGGTATGCGCAGCCTGCCATGGCCAGAACGGTATTGCCCAGATTCCGACTTACCCGAACCTGGCGGGCCAGAACGAGCAATATCTGGTCTCTGCCATCAAGGCGTACAAGAACAAGCAGCGCACCGGTGGTCAGGCCGCCATTATGCAGGGCCAAGCCGCAGCCCTGAGTGACACCGATATTGCCAATCTGGCGGCCTATTTCGCCAGCCTGCCGGCAGATGGCGGCAAGTAAACGCGCTACCGAAGGCTGCTGAAAGGTCAGTGTGGCGGCTCAGGCCGCCCCACTGACAATGCGATAGCTGGGATGGTAGGTTGAGGATCCGGGCAGCTTCATGCGGTTCTGAGCGACGAACTGGGCCAGCATGGCTTCCAGGGGTTTGATCAGGGTTGGGTCGCCGGAAATCTCGAACGGTCCCCTGGCCTGCACCTGACGAATACCATCTTCTTTGACGTTACCCGCAACAATGCCGCTAAAAGCCTTGCGCAGATTCGCAGCAATCAGGTGCACTGGCTGGTCGCGATGCAATTCCAGGCCCAGCATGTTCTCGTGATTGGGGTGGAACGGTAACTGGAAAACCGGGTCTATTTTCAGCATCCAGTTGAAGTAGTACGCGTCCTGCATGGCCCGCCGGAAGGTTTCCACATCCTTCATGCCTTTCTTCATGGTCTGGGCCACTCGCACCGGATCATCAATGATGATCTCGTACTTCTTGGCAGCTTCGTCGCCCAAAGCGTTGCGAATGAACTTGTCGATCATTTCGAAGTATTCCGCATTTTCCTGCTTGCCGGTAAAGACCACCGGGAAAGGCAAGTCGGCGTTATCCGGATGCAGCAGAATGCCAAGCAGATACAGGATCTCTTCGGCGGTGCCCACGCCACCGGGGAATACGATTACCCCGTGGCCGCAGCGAATAAAGGCTTCAAGCCGCTTTTCGATGTCGGGCATGATCACCAGCTCATTGACGATCGGGTTCGGCGCCTCCGCACCAATGATGCCGGGTTCGGTGATGCCAATGTAGCGCCCGTTCTTCACACGCTGTTTGGCGTGGGCGATGGTGGCGCCCTTCATTGGGCCTTTCATGGCGCCGGGGCCACAGCCAGTGATGATGCTCAGTGCCCGCAGGCCCAGTTGATGCCCCACTTCCTTGCTGTACTGGTACTCGTCGTGGCTGATGGAGTGGCCACCCCAGCACACCACCAGGTCTGGCTGGCGTCCGGCTTCCAGAACCCGGGCATTACGCAGCACGTGGAAGACCAGGTTGGTCAGGTCCTCAGGATCGTCGCGGCGGAAACCACTGGCGGACTGGGGGATAGAGTGAGAATAGATAATGTCTCGAAGTACTGAAAACAGGTGTTCGCGGATAGCTCTCAACATTTCTCCGTCGACAAAGGCGTGGGCCGGAGCGTTGACCAGCTCCAGTTTCAGTCCCCGCGGTTGCGGAACCAGGTGCACGTCAAAGTCGGCGTGGGCTTCCATCAGGGCCTTACAGTCGTCGGTCTCTACACCGGTGTTTAGGACCGCCAGGGCACATTGGCGGAACAATCGGTACAGGCCGCCCTCGCTTCGGTCCTTGAGGCGATTCACCTCATGGTTGGAGAGGATTTCAAGGCTGCCTTCTGGGGATACCAAAGCATTGATGGTGGGTTCTTGCATGAACGAAACAACTCCTGAATGTTTCCGGCCGGGCGGGGGTGGTTGCCAAACGGGCCGGTGTCTCGGCTATGCCTGATTTTGAGGCATGGTCATTAAAAGGTAGACTAAGTGCTTTCCGCCTTATACGCCACTCGACAATATTCCGATTATGAAATTACTTATTCGTCCTGCCCCCGAAGTCGCCATCAAGAGCAAGCCCGTTCGCCGACAGCAGATGCGGCACTTGCGGCAGAACATCCGAAAGCTGTTGGTTCGGCTGGATAACGCCATCGTAGTCGAGGGTACCTGGGACCGGGTAACGGTCGAGTTTCCCGATGATCGCGGATTGTCCGGGTTGGTGTTGGATGCGGTGCTGCGCATCCCTGGTATCTCCACCATCCAGGAAATCGGCGTGTTCCCGTTTGTGGATCTCGATGACATCGCCGACAAGGCGGTGGAGGCCTTTGCTGAACGATTGAAGGGGCAGACCTTTGGGGTCCGGGTTCGTCGGCACGGTGACCACAAATTCCGCTCCAGTGAATTGGAACGGATTGTCGGCTCGGCCCTGATGCAGGCCTCTGAGGCTGCAGGTGTGAACCTGAAATCGCCCGACGTGGAAGTGCGGATCGAGGTGCAGGATGACCACTTCCACATCGCCCATCGCAAGCACCGCGGGCTCGGCGGCTATCCCTTGGGCAGCGTTGAAACCGTGATGACGTTGATTTCCGGCGGTTACGACTCCTCGGTAGCCGCCTACCTGATGATGCGTCGAGGCCTGCGCAGTCACTTCCTGTTCTTCAACCTCGGCGGTACTGCCCACGAGGTGGGTGTGCGTCAAGTGGTGCATTACCTGTGGGAGCAGTATGGCGCGTCCCACAGTGCCAAGTTTATTTCGGTACCGTTTGATGGCGTGATTGCGGAAATCATGCGTTCGGTCAATCACCGCCATTGGGGTGTCGTGCTGAAGCGCCAGATGCTGAAGGCGGCCGCTGAGATTGCTAAAAAGAACAACGCCATTGGTCTGGTGACCGGCGATGCGGTGGCCCAGGTGTCGAGTCAGACCCTGAGTAACCTCAACGTGGTGGATCGTGCCAGTGACGAGGTGGTGCTGCGCCCGTTGGTGTCCATGGACAAGGAAACCATCATCAACATTGCCCGTGAGATTGGCACCGAATCATTCGCGCGCAACATGCCCGAGTATTGTGGGGTGATCTCCCAGAAGCCGGCGACCCGCGCGAAGCTGCACAAAGTGGAAGCGGATGAGGAAGAGATGGACACGGCGGTTTTGGCGAGCGCCGTCGAGGCTCGTGAGGAAACGGCCATCAGCCGCCTGCTGGACACCACCACCACGCCGGAAGATGTGGAACTGGTTCAGACGCCCGGTGTTGAGGATGTCATCATCGATGTCCGACACCCATTCGAGGGCGAGCAGTCGCCGCTGAAGCTGACCAACAATGAGGTCATGCAGATTCCGTTTTATGAACTGAATCAGCAGATTGCCGAATTGCCCAGTGACCGTCAGTACCTGTTGTACTGCGACCGCGGGGCGATGAGCCGGATGCACGCCGGGCACCTGAAGGCTGAAGGGCACGCCAACGTCAAGGTGTACGCGCCGGCCTCCTGATGTCTCTACTCAGCATTTGGAGCTGAGATTCCTCCCTCAGCCTGGTCCGGTTAGCCGGCCAGGCCCTTGAAGAACTGCTGGACGTTTTCGCTCAGCGTTTCCAGATCATAGCCGCCCTCCTGCACCACCAGCGTTGGCAAGCCCAACTGGCGGATGTGGGAGCTAAGCCGGCAAAAGCCTTCTGACGTCACCGAGACCTTGGCTTGCGGGTCGTTCTGGTAGATATCGAAGCCCAGAGCGAGCACCAGCACGTCGGGCTGATAAAGCTTGAGTGCCGCCAGTGACTCGTCCAGCTTGTCGAAGAAATCGTCTTCCGAAGCGCCGTGGGGCATGGGCATGTTGATATTGTAACCAAACCCGTCGCCTTCACCCCGTTCGTTTTCAAAGCCGGTTACTACCGGGTAGAAGTTTGTCGGGTCGCCGTGGATCGAGATGTACAACACGTCACTGCGATCGTAGAAAATCTCCTGGATACCCTGGCCGTGGTGCATGTCGGTATCGAGAATGGCAATGCGCGGGAACCGTGTTTTCAGGTGCTCGGCGGCAATGGCGGCGTTGTTCAGGTAGCAGAAACCGCCGGCGGCGTCCTTGCGGGCGTGGTGGCCCGGCGGGCGACACACGGCGTAGGCGGTGCGGTCACCGGCAATCAGGGCGTCGGCGGCGCCGAGCGCGGTTTGCGCGGACCAGTAGGCGGCATGCCAGGTGTTGGCGCCAATGGGGCAGCTGCCGTCGGCCTGGTAGCGGGCGGCTTCCGCCAGGATGCCGGTCAGGTGGTTCGGTGACCGCACAAAGATGTTGGAGATCACCTCTTCGCCCCAGTCATCCATCTTCATCCAGCGCCGGTGCGCGGATTCCAGGAAGCGCAGATAGCCGAGATCGTGCACCTTGGAGATCGGGGCGGCGCCCTGGTCGGCCGGCTGTAAAACCGGAACCCCCATCTCCTTCAGGCCCTCCAGCATCTGGCCGGTGCGATCGGGCACTTCCTGAGGCTGGCGCATCTGCCCGCGAGTAAAGTAGGTCTGCGGAATATGCTGATCCTGAGCGGGATGGAAAAACGCTTTCATTATCCGATCTCCTTGGTTCTACAAGCCCCTGAGCATAGGTGCATCAGGCGGTGATCAAAAGCCCGGCCGTCGACTTTACAGCCAGTGATTCAGCATCCACTATGGAAGACATATTCAACCTACGCAACTGTGTCCCGCAGGGGATATGGCTACTGACAGAAGAGGAGCCAAGATGATCGAGTCACCACTGCTGGAAAAGCGCAATGGCTACATCGGCGGTCGCTGGACAGATAATGTCCAGGGCAACACCTTTGATGTTTACAACCCGGCGACAGGAGATGTGATCGCAAAAGTAGCCTCCATGTCCGAGTCCGAGGTGGAAGATGCCGTTGCTGCCGGCAAGTCGGCTTTGCGCCTGACCAGCCCTTACTCCATCGAAACCCGCCGCAAGTGGCTGGAAGACATCCGGGATGCCCTGAAGGCCAACCGGGAAGAGGTCGGGCGGATCCTGTGCCTGGAACACGGCAAGCCGTTGCAGGAAGCCCAGGGCGAAGTGGATTACGCTGCGGGCTTCTTCGATTATTGCTCCAAGCACATCCAGGCGCTGGACGCCCACACCATTCCGGAAAAGCCGAAAGACTGCACCTGGACGGTTCACTACCGCCCGGTGGGTGTGACCGGATTGATCACGCCCTGGAACTTTCCGATCGGCATGATCGCCAAGAAGCTGTCAGCCGCGCTGGCGGCCGGCTGCCCGTCGGTGATCAAGCCGGCCAGCGAGACCCCGCTGACCATGATTGCCCTGTTCTCCCTGATGGACCAGCACACCGACATGCCCGATGGCATGGTTAACCTGGTGATGGGCAAGGCCAGCGTGATCGGCAAGGTGCTGTGCGAAAGCCCTGACGTGCCGATGCTGAGCTTTACCGGTTCCACCGAAGTGGGCCGCAAGCTGATTCAGGACACCGCCGATCAGGTTAAGAAGCTGGCGCTGGAGCTGGGCGGAAACGCACCGTTCATCGTCTTCGACGACGCCGACCTGGATGCCGCCGCTGATAACCTGATTGCCAATAAGTTCCGCGGTGGTGGTCAGACCTGCGTTTGTGCCAACCGCATTTTCGTCCATGAGAAAGTGGCGGATGCCTTCGGCGAAAAACTCGCCGAGCGCGTCAACAAGATGACCGTGGGTGACGGCATAAACGGTGATGTCGATCTCGGCCCGTTGATCAACAAAGCCGGTTTCGACAAGGTAAAACGTCACCTGGAAGACGCGCTCGAGCAGGGTGCCAGCCTGGTGGCCGGCAAGCAGCCAGGTGATCTGGGCGACGGCCTGTTCTTCCCGCCGACGGTCATTACCGACGTTACCCGGGATATGTGCTGCTATCGCGAGGAGACCTTCGGGCCGCTGGTTCCGATGGCGCTGTTCCGCACGGAAGAGGAAGTTATCGAGGCCGGTAACGACACCGAGTTCGGTCTGGCCTCCTACGTGTTCACCGGTGACGCCGAGCGTGCCCAGCGCGTGGCTGCCGGCCTGCGCTTTGGCCATTGCGGCTGGAACACTGGCACCGGGCCCACACCGGAAGCGCCGTTTGGCGGCATGAAGGCCTCCGGTATTGGCCGCGAAGGCGGACTGGAAGGCCTGTTTGAGTTTGTCGAAGCGCAAACGGTACCGCGCGGCTTTTAACCTAAAAGCAGAAACCGGCAGCCCGTTAGTATCGGGCTGTCGCACGGGGGAACGTCCCCTTCAGGACACGCTACGAGCACATCCATGTGCGCTTGGGTGTGGCCATCCCTGGCCACACACAGTCCTGAAGGGGACGTTCCCCCGCGCTCTTTTCGAAACTCGGTGAGGGCTGTTCAGAGCGCTCACCCACGCGGAAATCCCTTTTTTCTCCTGTTATACTTCCACTCCTGTTTATTTAACCAGTAGCGAACGTTTTCCTATGGATGTCTCTCACATAATCGACCCTCTCAATGACGCCCAGCGCGAGGCCGTTACCGCCCAGAACGATCACCTGCTGGTGCTGGCCGGGGCCGGCAGTGGCAAGACCCGGGTGCTGGTGCATCGAATTGCGTGGTTGATGACGGTGGACCGGGTGCCGCCGACTGGCATCCTGGCGGTGACCTTTACCAACAAGGCCTCCAAGGAAATGCGTTACCGCATCGAACAGATGATGGACATTCCGGCTCGCGGCCTCTGGTTTGGCACCTTCCACGGCATTGCTCATCGATTGCTGCGCTCGCACTGGCAGGACGCAGGGCTACCGGAGAACTTCCAGGTGCTGGACAGCGACGACCAGCTGCGGATGGTCAAGCGGGTAATGCGGGAAAACCAGATTGATGAGAGCAAGTGGCCGCCCAAGCAGGCGCAATGGTTTATCAACAGCCAGAAAGATGAAGGCTTGCGGGCGGACCACATTCAGGAAAACCCGGGCGATCACTTCACCTCAACGATGCTGAAAATCTATCGCCAGTACGAAACCCTGTGCCAGCAGGGCGGCCTGGTGGACTTCGGTGAATTGCTGCTGCGCTCCCACGAACTCTGGCTGCACCGGCCGGAGCTGCTTGCTCACTATCAGAAACGGTTCCAGCACATTCTGGTGGACGAGTTCCAGGACACCAACACTATCCAGTACGCCTGGCTGCAGGTGCTTGCCAGTCAGCAGGTGCCGTTGACGGTGGTTGGCGATGACGACCAGTCCATCTATGGCTGGCGCGGCGCCAAGGTTGAGAACATCCAGCAGTACCAGCGCGATTTCCCTAACGCTCGCCTGGTGCGGCTGGAGCAGAATTACCGATCTACACAAATGATCCTGAAGGCGGCCAACGCGGTGATCGCCAACAACCAGGGCCGGTTGGGCAAGGAATTGTGGACCGACGGCGCGGACGGCGAGCCTATCAGCCTCTATGCCGCTTTTAACGAGCAGGACGAAGCCAACTACATTGCCGATAGCATCTCGGCCTGGGTTCAGGACGGCAACCTGCGTAGCGAATCGGCCATTCTCTATCGCTCCAACGCCCAGTCACGAGTGTTGGAAGAGGCGTTGATGCGCCAGGGTATTCCGTACCGGGTCTACGGCGGCCTTCGGTTCTACGATCGCCAGGAAATCCGTAACGCCCTGGCCTACCTACGCTTGGTGCAGTATCGCCGGGACGATGCCGCATTCGAACGGGTGGTGAACCTGCCGCCCCGGGGCATTGGTGCCAAGAGCCTGGCGGAGCTTCGTGAATACGCCACCGAGCAGAGCATTTCGCTTTGGGAGTCGGCCGAGCGATTGCTCGAAGCCGGGCAGGTTAAGGGTCGGGCCAAGACCGGTTTGCAGTCCTTTATCGCAATCATTGAAGGTCTGTCCGGCATGGTGGGCGATGCCAGCCTGCATGGCCTGATGAAGCAGACCATTGAAGACAGTGGATTGAAGAATTACCACGCCAGCGAGAAGGGCGAAAAGGGTCAGGCCCGGGTGGAGAACCTGGAAGAACTGGTCAACGCGCTGTCAGATTACGAGGTAGAAGACGGTGTCGACCCGATGGCCGAGTTTATTGCCCAAGCCGCCCTGGATGCGGGTGAGGCCCAGGCCGAAGACCATGAGGACAGTGTTCAGCTGATGACGTTGCACTCCGCCAAGGGCCTGGAATTTCCGATGGTGTTCTTGGCTGGAGTTGAGGAGGGCTTATTCCCCCATGGCATGTCGCTGGAAGAGCCGGGACGCATGGAAGAAGAGCGTCGTCTGGCCTACGTGGGTATTACCCGGGCCATGAAAAAGCTGGTGCTCACTTACGCCGAATCCCGTCGTCTGTACGGCCAGGAAAAATTCAACGCGCTGTCCCGATTCGTGCGAGAAATCCCTGGCGATTGTTTGCAGGAAGTCCGGTTGCGCAATACGGTTACGCGCCCGGCGATGCTGGAACGCCCGAACGAAAGCATGTTCAGCCAGGATTCCGCCCAGCAGTCCGGATTCAGCCTGGGTCAGCGGGTACGGCATCCGAAGTTTGGTGAGGGTGTGGTGATGAATTCGGAAGGAAGCGGGCATCACACCCGGGTGCAGGTGAACTTTGACGACGGTGCCAAGTGGTTGGTGCTGGCGTACGCGCCTTTGGAAGCCTGCTAGTTTCGGGCTACTCGGAGATCGCGCAGGCGTCGGGTAAAGCTTCCCAAAACTGTGCGGAGCCATGGATGGCGGAGCTCAAGCGTCACATGGACGTGCTTGAGCGGGTTTTGGGAAGCTTTACCCGATGCCTGCTTCCCCAAGGTCGAGCTTAAGGTCTCACATCAAGACCGCGTAAATCACACCCGCCAGAACAATTCGATAGACCACATACGGCCACATGCCCACGGTGTTGAGCCACTTCAGGAAGAAATGGATGGCGGTGATGGCCATGATAAAGGACGTTACCCCGCCAAGCAGGAAGCCGCTCCAGTCGACAATGACATCCGAGGTGGCCACTTCCAGCAGTTTAACCGCCGACGCCAGCACGATAATGGGAATGGCCAGCAGGAAGGAGAACCGTGAGGCGGTGTGACGGGTCATGCCCAGGAACAGGCCGGCGGTGATGGTGACGCCAGAGCGGGAGGTGCCGGGTACCAGTGCCATGGCCTGGGCAATGCCGACCACAACGGCGTCTTTCCAATTCAGCTGGTCCAGGGTGCGCTGGCGTTTGGGTAGCCAGTCCGCGACGCCCAACAGCAGGCCAAACACCAGGGTGGTGGTAAAGATGACTTCCACGGCCCGCAATTCATTGTCGATCATGTCCAGCAACGCCAGTCCGGCCAAACCGGCCGGGATGGTGCCTATCACCAGATAAAATGCCAGCGCACCCTGGCCGACCAGCTTGCGCCGGGTAACCGACAGCAAACCGTCTCGGGCGATGCCGAACACGTCGTGTCGGAAGTAGAGTACCACCGCGAGCAGAGTCCCCAGGTGTACCGACAGATCAAACCCCACTCCCTGATCGGTCCAGCCAAAAAATGCCGGTGTCAGGATCAGGTGGGCGGAACTGGAGATCGGCAGGAATTCGGTCAGTCCCTGTAAAAGGCCGAGAAAGAGGGCCTGAAAAGCATCCATATGGCGAATCCGTTGTCTGGCTGGGGCGGTGTTACAAGCAGGCACGGATAGTAGCAGGGCACCCGGAGGCTGAACAGTCCAGGCCGGCAGAGCCCGGAACAGTCGGGCGCGAGCACTCAGCACGCAAAGTAGGGTATGGTCGGGTTTCCAGGACCATAGGCTGGTGCTCGCCGGCCATCGTTAAAGATCGGACTCTATGACTGCACTGCTTCGTCGTTACCCCTTGGCCGTAATCGTGCTGGCCCAGCTGTTCGGAACCTCGCTCTGGTTCAGCGTCAACGGCGTCTGGCTATCGCTGTCGCAGGAACTGGGGCTTACTGAAACAGACCTCGGGTTGCTGACCTTAGCGGTGCAAGCGGGCTTTATTGCCGGTACCTTGACGCTCGCGGTCACTGGCCTGGCCGACCGGTTTGGCGCGAGTCACATCTTTGCGGTGTCCAGTCTGCTCGGGGCATTGGTCAATGGCGGCTTCATCTTGGTTGCCTCGCACCCTCCACTAGACCTTCTATTGCGATTTGCCACCGGGCTTTGTCTGGCGGGTATTTACCCTTTGGGCATGAAAATGGTCATCGCCTGGACCCCAAAGCATGCGGGGGTGGCGCTGGCGTGGCTGGTGGGCATGTTGACGCTGGGCACGGCGCTACCGCACCTGATGCGCGGAGCCACCCTGGGAATGCCCTGGCAGTGGCCGCTATTCGGGGCCTCTGCATTGGCGATTGCAGGCGGTGCCTTGGTACTGCTGCTCGGCGAGGGGCCTCACCTGCCCAAGAGCGCTGGGCGTGTGCCCCTCAGGCAGGGGTTGGCTGCCCTGCGAACGCCATCATTCCGGGCGGCTGTCGGCGGGTACGTCGGCCATATGTGGGAACTCTATGCCTTCTGGATGCTCGTACCACTCCTGGCTGGGCGGGAGTTGGCGCGGCTGGGGTTGGGTGATGGCTTCGTTCCATGGTTTGCCTTTGCCATTATCGCCTCGGGCGCGGCGGGTTGTATCGGCGGCGGCTGGCTGAGTCGGCGCCGGGGCAGTGAATGGGTTGCACGGACGGCGTTGGCCACCTCGGGCCTGGTTTGTCTGGTTTATCCGCTGTTATCCGGTTTTTCCCCAATCCTGCTGGTGCTCTTGCTGGTGCTGTGGGGTGTCGCGGTGGTGGCCGATTCGCCGCAGTTTTCGGCGCTGGCCGCGGCTCGGGCGCCGCAAGCCTTCGTGGGATCGTCACTGGCGGTCATGAACGCTATTGGTTTTGGCGTGACTTTGCTCGCGATCTGGCTGACCAGCTCGCTGTGGGAGTACCAGGGTGTTTGGGTAGTGTGCTGGCTGCTGCCCGGGCCAGTTCTCGGGTTGCTTGCCCTGAGCGCGCCAGGGCGCCGCGCCCGGAAGCTGGCAGGTTGAGCGTAAGTCCCGGTAGGGGTTCGGGTCAGAGGTTTTGCTCAGGGACTTCCCGGATGCGGCCGTGCTCGTCAATTGCCACGTAAACGAACATTCCCTCAGTGACCTTGCGCGGGTGCTTGGCGGTACGGTCACGGGTCCATACTTCGACCCTGAGCTTCATGGAGCTGCGGCCGATGTCCACCAGTTCGCAGTAACAACCAACCTGCGAGCCCACCCGCAGCGGCGACAGAAATTCCATGCGGTCCATGGCCACGGTCGCGTTCCGGCCCTGGGAAATACGGCCCGCCATGGTGGCGGCAGCAATATCCATCTGTTTGACCAGCCAGCCTGCGAATACATCGCCGTTCGGGTTGGTGTCAGAGGGGAGGGGCACAATCTGGAGGGTCAACTCACCGCGAGGGGTGGGCTTGTCATCGTCTAACGCCGTCATGAAATCTGCCTTGGTGTTAAGTCTGGAATTGTTGTATCACGCATGTTAGCGGCGTTTGTTTACGCTGCAAGCAGATTTGTACTTTTCCGACTATA
>Ga0207899_1000306_pt1 | contig 19216 bp, 17 predicted proteins | sample MalvirmetaMSP134_FD_184235 | JGI IMG/M metagenome (GOLD analysis project Ga0207899, IMG submission 184235) | Marine viral communities from the Deep Pacific Ocean - MSP-134 (SPAdes) | ecosystem: Environmental > Aquatic > Marine > Oceanic | place: Pacific Ocean | collected 2011-06-28
TGTAACAAAGTTGTCATAGAGCGTCTTTACTCTTCACTCATCGGTAAAGCTCATCCATACAAATTGTCCAACCGATCTTGGAGACTCAACGTGATTAAACTGAACAAAACACTCGCAACTGTAGCGCTGGCCGGTTCCGTAGCTGCCATGTCCATGCCTGCCATGGCTCGCGACACCATTAGCATTGTCGGTTCCTCAACCGTCTACCCGTTTGCGACCGTTGTTGCCGAGCGCTTTGGTACCAAAACCGATTTTAGAACCCCGAAGCTGGAATCCACCGGCTCCGGTGGCGGCATGAAGTTGTTCTGTCAGGGTATCGGTACCCAGCACCCGGACATCACCAACGCTTCACGTCGCATGAAGGCTTCTGAGTACGAGCTGTGCCAGAAGAACGGCGTGTCCGACATCACTGAGTTCCGCATCGGTTCTGACGGCATTGTCATCGCCAGTTCCAAGGATGCACAGAACCTGGAGCTTAGCCTTGAGCAGCTGTTCCTGGCCCTGGGTTCCAAGGTGCCGGTCGACGGCGAGTGGGTTGCTAACCCGAACAAGAGCTGGAGCGACGTGGATTCCAGTCTGCCGAACAAGCCGATCCGTGTAATGGGTCCGCCGCCGACTTCCGGTACCCGTGACTCGTTCAACGAGCTGGCCCTGGCTGCTGGTTGCGACGCCCTTCCGGAAGCCGAAAGCCTGAGCAAGGACGATCACAAAGCCATCTGTGAAAGTGTTCGTGAAGACGGTGCCTTCATCGAAGCCGGTGAAAATGACAACCTGATCGTGCAAAAACTGATCGGCGATACGGACATGTACGGTGTGTTCGGTTACAGCTTCCTGGAAGAGAATGCTGACCGCCTTCAGGCCGCTACCCTGAATGGTATGGTTCCGACAGCTGAGGCCATTGCCGCTGACGAGTATCCGGTCGCCCGCTCATTGTTCTTCTACGTCAAACAAGCCCACGTCGGTGTTATTCCTGGTATCCAGGAATACGTAGATGAATTTACCAGCAATGCCGCCATGGGCCAGAATGGCTATCTGAAGAACGTTGGCTTGATCGTGCCGCCGCGCGACCAGCTGATGAACCTGATGGACAAGGCTGAAAACATGCCGAAACTGGCTCTGGAAGAGCTGAAGTAAACCGAAGGAATCGGTGAAAACAAGGGTGCGCGTCCTGATCGGGACGCGCACCCTTTCGCACATCTAGGAAGACCACTCAGTGCCATGGATAGTTTGAAACTGTACACTGGGCGCCTCGTTGAAGTCGTAGACAGGATTATTCATGCAACCGGCTAATTTGTTATTGCTCACCCTTGTGTTGGCTGTCGTGGCTTATGGCCTGGGGTATGCCCGGTCACGGTCACTGGCTATGCCACTGGGCGGCATTCGTCATCTTAAATCCCTGCCTTTCTATTATGGCGCGCGCGCCGCACTTTGGAGTGGTATTCCCGCACTGATCGTGCTGGGATGCTGGGCCGCTTTCCAGGGTAAGGTTATTCAGCTCATCATAATTGGTGGCCTACCGCCCGAGCTGATTCCCGAGACGGAAGGTCAGGCCAGCCTGTTGCTGAGTAAAATCAGCAACGTCGCCAGCGGCGCACTGCCCGCCGGCTTTGTAGATGCACCCATTGCAGAAGCTGCAGAACGTCTGAAAGCATTGCGCGGTCAAAGCCGAATGTTGATGTCAGCGCTCGTGGTTTCAGTCTCGGTGCTTGCCGGCTTCCTGGGCTGGTTGCGTATTCGGCCGCGGCTTAATGCCCGATCCCAGGTTGAGTCCATTCTGAAGTGGCTTTTCTTCGCCTGTGCCGCCCTGGCTATCCTGACCACGGTTGGCATCATCTTCTCAGTAGCCTTTGAAACCTTCCGATTCTTCGGCAAGGTCCCGTTCACTGAATTTATCTTCGGCTCCCAGTGGAGTCCGCAGACCGCCCTGCGAGCAGATCAGGTGGCTGCACAGGGTGCCTTTGGCATGATCCCTCTGTTCACCGGCACCCTGCTGATCTCGGCCATTGCCATGGTTGTGGCGGTACCGGTTGGTTTGCTCTCCGCGATATACCTGTCGGAATACGCCAACAGGAAAGTCCGGGGTGTGGTGAAGCCGCTGCTGGAAATGCTGGCCGGTATTCCAACGGTGGTTTATGGCTTCTTTGCTGCGCTGACCGTGGCGCCATTCATCAGTGATCTTGCCGCCTCCATTGGTATTGAAGCATCGTCCCAGAGTGCACTGGCGGCGGGCGCAGTCATGGGCATCATGATCATTCCTTTCGTGTCTTCGCTGTCGGACGACGTTATTAATGCGGTGCCGCAAACGCTTCGTGACGGCTCGCTGGCGCTGGGCGCTACCCAGTCCGAGACCATGAAGAAGGTCATTTTTCCGGCGGCGTTGCCGGGCATCATGGGCGGCATATTGCTGGCGGTTTCCCGCGCGATAGGCGAGACAATGATCGTGGTGATGGCCGCTGGCCTGGCCGCAAACCTGACCGCTAATCCGCTCGAAACCGTCACCACTGTGACGGTGCAGATCGTGACCCTGCTGACTGGGGATCAGGAGTTTGACAGCGCCAAGACCCTGGCCGCCTTCGCATTGGGCGCCATGCTCTTCCTGTCCACCCTGCTGCTCAACGTAATAGCCCTGAAAATTGTGCGTAAATATCGGGAACAGTATGACTGACCAACGTTCACAGGCGGAGATTGTCCGCCAGTCGCTAAAACGCCGGTATCGCAAGGAACGTCGATTCCGTGCTTACGGTATCCTCGCCATTGGTGTTGCCCTTTCTGCGCTGGTAATTCTGTTTACCGATATCATCGGTAAGGGCTACACCGGCTTCATGAAAACTTCCGTCACCATGGAGGTGAGTCTGGATGGGGACATGATGTACCTGGACGATCCGACCGACAGTCGCCAGCTCAAGATGGCAGACTTTGTCGAACCCCTTGTCCAGGCGCTGATCAAGGAGCTCCCCAGTGCTACCGAGCAGGACCGTGATGATGTTCGTGGGCTGATCAACCCATACGCCTCGGTGACCCTGCGCGATGCCTTGAAGGAAAATCCGGACTGGCTGAACACCACTCGGACCATGACCTTCCTGTCCCATACCGACGTGGACGTGTATGTAAAACACGCCGGGGATGCCGCCTATTCGATCAAGCTCAACGACCAGCAGAAAGCCTGGGCGGATGAGTTGCTCGAGCGCGGCGTGATTGAAACCTCGTTTAATGACACCTTCTTCAGTGGCGGTGATTCGCGGGATCCGTCCAAGGCCGGCATCCTGGGTGCCATTGTCGGCTCCCTGCTGACTATGTTTGTCACTTTGATTTTGTCCTTCCCGATTGGCGTTGCCGCCGCTATCTATCTGGAGGAGTTTGCGCCCCAGAACAAGTTCACCGATTTCATTGAGGTGAACATCAACAACCTGGCTGCGGTGCCGTCCATTATTTTCGGTCTGCTCGGTCTGGCGGTATTTATTAATCTGTTCGGGATGCCGCGTTCCGTGCCGGTTGTCGGCGGGCTGGTACTGACACTCATGACCCTGCCCACGATCATCATTTCCAGCCGGGCTGCGATCAAGAGCGTGCCACCCTCCATCCGTGAAGCCGCGGAAGGCGTTGGCGCCTCAAAAATGCAGGTGGTGCTGCATCACGTGCTGCCGCTGGCCATGCCGGGCATGCTCACCGGTTCCATTATCGGTATGGCCCAGGCCCTGGGTGAAACGGCGCCATTGCTGCTGATTGGTATGGTTGCTTTCATCGTCGACGTGCCCGGTGGGTTTTTCGACTCTGCAACGGTCTTGCCGGTGCAGGTGTTCTTGTGGGCCGGCAGCCCCGAATTGGCTTTCATTGAACGCGCGTCAGCCGCCATCATGGTGCTGTTGACCTTCCTGATCAGTATGAATGCATTGGCCATCTGGATGCGCAAACGCCTCGAGCGCCGGTGGTAAGGAGAATTGAGATGAATAGCATGAACCAAAGTATCGCCAACGAAGTGCCCTCCGAGGATGAGTCACCCGTACCGGTGGCTGAGAGTCAGCCCACCGACACCGTGATCGAGGAAGGCAAGACCGTCGGCAAGCCGTTTTCAGACAATGCCAAGTTTTCCTTGCGCGATGTTGAGGTGTTCTACGGCCAAAGCCGGGCCATCAAGAAGATCAGTCTGGATATTGCCCGTAACCAGGTCATGGCGTTTATCGGGCCGTCGGGCTGCGGTAAGTCCACGTTCCTGCGCTGCCTGAACCGGATGAACGACAGCATCGACATCTGTAAGGTCAAGGGTTCACTGCAGCTGGACGGTCAGGACATCTACGACTCCAAGCGAGACGTAGTGGAGCTTCGTGCCCGGGTGGGTATGGTGTTCCAAAAGCCTAACCCGTTCCCGAAGTCGATCTATGACAACGTCGCTTACGGCCCCCGTATCCACGGCCTGGCTAACCGCAAGGCCGACCTCGACGAGATCGTCGAAAGCAGTCTGCGTAAGGCGGGTCTTTGGGAAGAAGTGAAGGATCGGTTGGAAGCTACTGCCACCGGCATGTCCGGTGGTCAGCAGCAACGCCTGTGTATCGCCCGGGCCATCGCCGTTAACCCGGAAGTGGTGTTGATGGACGAGCCCTGCTCAGCACTGGACCCGATCGCCACGGCGAAAGTTGAGGAGCTGATTGCCGAGCTGTCCGAGAGTTACACCATTGTGATCGTAACCCACTCCATGCAACAGGCTGCCCGGGTATCCCATCGCACGGCCTACTTCCACCTCGGACACCTGGTGGAAGTGAATGAGACCAACAAAGTATTTACCTCGCCGGAACACGAACTGACCGAATCCTACATTACCGGTCGCTTCGGCTGATCCCGGCGCTGAGGAACATTGGAGAAGAAGAGTATGCCTACAAAGAAGGACGATGTTTACGGGGATCATATTTCCCACAAGTTCAATGACGAACTGATGGAGCTCAAAACCGAGTTCCTGAAAATGGGCGGAATGGTCGAGTCTCAGGTCGAGAATGCCATTCAGGCCCTGATGGATGGCGATGGTCATCTGGCCGAAGACATTCGGGCCAAGGATAAGCGCGTCGACCAGATGGAAATGGCCATTGACGAGGAAGCCACCCTGATCATTGCGCGTCGGCAGCCGACTGCCCGGGACCTGCGCCTGGTGATTTCCGTGATCAAGATGGTGGCGGACCTGGAACGGGTTGGTGACGAGGCCAAGAAGATCGCCAAGTTGGCGATCAAGCTGTCCGAAGAGGGTCAGGCCCCACGCGGGTATGTGGAGGTGCGCCACATCAGCACCCACGTTCTGACCATGCTGCACGATGCACTGGACGCCTTTGCCCGTCTCGATTCCGAGCAGGCCTTGCGGATCATGAAGGAAGACAAGCGGGTGGACGAAGAGTATCAGGCTGCGGCCCGTACCCTGCTGACGTTCATGATGGAAGACACGCGCAACATTTCTCGCTGCATGTCGGTGATGTGGGTGCTGCGCGCGTTGGAACGGGTTGGTGATCACGCCTGTAACATCGCTGAGAACGTGATCTTCATGGTGAAGGGCGAAGACGTCCGTCACACCTCGGTAGAAGAAGCCGAGCGGGTGGTGGGGCGCTAAGCCCCACTCAATCCCTGTTTTTTTTGGCTACGCCTGCTTCATTCGGTCGGTGTAGGGCGGCCAGCCCATGGGTTTGCCAGCCAGCAGGTGCAGATGGATGTGAAACACTGTCTGCCCTGAATTCTCTCCGCAGTTCATCACCGTACGATAGCCGTCTTCGTCGAATCCCATCTCCTTAGCCAGTTTGCCAGCAACCCAATAGAGGTGGCCTACCAGCTCGCGGTCGTCTTCACCGATATCGTTGATGGTGGCTATGGCTTTCTTCGGGATCACCAGCAGGTGCACAGGTGCCTGGGGGTTGATGTCCCGGAACGCCAGGCTGACGTCATCTTCGTAGACAATATCTGCCGGAATTTCCCGATTGATGATCTTGGTAAACAGCGTTTCTGACATGGTGGCTCCTGAATGATTCTGGGTTTGCTCGCGAGCGTGAGTAGTGCTGTGTCTCCGGTCTCAGAGCTGACGCAGGCCGGGAATCCGGTCAATCAGTTGGCTGAGCCCGGCCGGTAACCGGTCATCAATGCCCATAGCATAGCGCGCCACCTGATTACGGGCGAAGGGCAGGGCGCGGGCGGCGCCGAGACCCAGGTTGCGCAGCAGGTGCAACGGTGGAACGCGATTGCTGAACAGATGATAGAACAGGTCCATGGTCATCATCATCCGCCGGTTGGCCGGGCGCCGCTGAGCTTCATACTGCTGCAACCATACTGGATCGGCCAGGTCCGCATTGGCGCGCCGGGCTTCCTTGAGCAGGCCCTGCAGGCACTGGGTATCCTGAAATCCGAGATTTACGCCCTGACCCGCGAGGGGGTTGATGGTGTGGGCGGCATCGCCGGCCAGCACCACGCGGCCCGAGAAGTACCGTTTGGCGTGCTGGCGCGCGATGGGGAAGCTTGCTCTGGCCTCAAGGTGCGTCAGCTGGGGCAGTTCCGGCGGGAACGCCGCCTGGACGTCCTGCAGCAATTGCTCCTCTGGCAGCGCCTTGAGACGCGCAAGTTCCCCGGGGGAATCGTACCAGACCAGTGATGCCCAGCTTTCGCCCGGATGGTCTGCTCCGGCGCTGTGCAGCGGCAGGAAAGCCCTGGGTCCGCTGGGGCAGAAACCCTGCCAGGTGATGTCGTCCACCGGGCCCTGGTATCGCACCGACATCACCATGGCTTGCTGTTCATACTGGTTGCGGTTAATGCCAATCCCGGCCAGTTCCCGGATTTTCGATTGCGCGCCGTCGGCCCCCACCACCAGTTGTGCCTGCAGTCGCTGATCGTCATCCAGAAACAGGGTGGCGGTGGTGTCGCCTTGCTCCAGCGCGACAACGCCCAGCCCGGTCAGCACGGTGACGTTCTCCTCCGCTTGCGCGGTTTGCCAGAGTGCCCGCTGGGTCACCGAGTTTTCGACAATGTGGCCCAGATGGCTGCCGCCCAGACTGGCAGCGTCAAACTCGACGCGGGTCAGTTGGCGGGGCATCAGGTTGCTTAGCGGGTGGTGGGTTTCGTCCCAGACCGCGAGTCGGCGGTAGGGAGTGCTGCGCATGCTGGTGATTTGATCCCAGGCGTCCAGGCTGTCGAGATAGCGCTGGCTGCCGGCACTGAGCGCGGATACCCGAATGTCAGGCGCGGCGGTTGGGTCAAAGACCGGGGCTTCTGAACGGTCGATCACACCGACCCTGAAACCTTGTCGGCCCAGGCCGGTGGCGAGGGCGGCGCCGACCATGCCGGCGCCGACCACCACTATGTCAAATGCATGCGTCATATGGGGTTCCTGTCTGAAGTCACCAGTTTACGCGATGACACAGATCAGACAAGCGACCCGAAGGGTATCGGTTCCGAGGTCTTAATAACCTGCCACAGTGGGCTCACTGGGTCGCAGATCCTCGGGTTGGCGCCGGCCTTTCACCAGCCAGGCGGGTTTTTGTGCTCCGGGTTTGATAAAACCCTGGTTCAACACCATGGGCTGCACAAGCGTGAGAAAGTCGGCGGTCTTCATATGCACCGATTCGGTGTGACTGCCGGCGGCAAAGGCCAGTTCCTGCTGTTCGGTCATCGCCTCACTGCAGTACACCGACATGCCGAACAGATTGCCAAAGGGTGGCATGGCCCCGACTTCACAATTCGGGAAGCGATCCTTGAACTCTTGTTCGTCAGCCAGATCAAGGAAGTCGGTATCTAGAATTCGGGATAGGCGGTCCCAGCGAATGCGCCAGGTCGCCGGCATGACCAGCATGGCCATTTTGCCGTCCAGCTCGATAATGACCGTTTTCACAACACGGTCGCCGGCAATTTTTACGTGGTGCGCCAGTTCCTGGGCGGTAAACGCAGGGGGGTGGGAGAGGCACATGTACTCCACGGCGGCCTCATCGAGAAAGTCCTTCAACTGCTGTGCGGGCATAGTGACAGCCTCCTACCAGCAATGACAGCGTTTCGGGGCCGTTTTACCTTTGTGACGGGCCCGGACGGCCTGGTGGAGCCCGTAAACTCCACCATTAACCGTCATCTTAGTCGAGGATACGCGGTTTGCGAGTTACCGGATGTATCAAAGAGCAACGGTTTTGCTAATCACTCCGTCTTATACACGTGAACATCTCGCTGTGGGAACGGAATGGTGATCCCTTCGGCGTCAAATGCCTTCTTTACTTTTTCCTGCATGTCCCAGTAGTACGGCCACAGGTCATCGGTAGGTACCCATACTCGGAACATGAGGTCGACGGAGTTGTCACCGAGCGCACCCACACAGATACGTGGAGCGGGGTCCGTGAGACTGCGATCGTCTTCTTCCATCAGGCGTTTGAGGATAGATTTGGCCTTGTCGATATCGTCGTTGTAACCGATGCCGAAGGTCATGTCGCAGCGGCGATTTTCATAGATGCTTACATTAACCAGAGTGGCATTGGACAGGCTGCCATTGGGGATCACGATGCGCCGATTATCGAAAGTGTTGACGATGGTGTACAGGATGCTGATCTCGTCGACGGCACCGAGGTAACCTTGAGCCTCAATGGTATCGCCCACCTTGAACGGCTTGAAAATCAGGATCAGGACACCGCCTGCGAAGTTGGAGAGGCTGCCTTGCAGGGCGAAACCGATCGCCAAGCCGGCGGCACCAATGATGGCGACGAAGGATGTGGTGGCAATGCCCACCATGGAGGCCACGGAAATGAGCAGAAGAATCTTGAGGACGGCGCTGATCAGGCCACACAGGAACTTGTTCAGGGTCGGGTCTTTCTTACCGAGCTTGACGTCGAGCACGCCGACAAAGCGGTTGATCAGCCACAGGCCAATGAACAGCGTGACGATTGCAAGAACGACTTTGGGTGCGTAAGTCATGGTCAGGGAAATGGCCTGATCGATTAGCTCTGAAGCACTGCCTTCAGATCCGAAAAGGTCTTCCATAGGGGGACTCCTTGTTCGTTAGTTTTGAGATTGGCCCAAGGGTAAGTGAAATATGCCCATGAAAAAAATGAGTTTTCGGCATTGTTTATAGCAGACAAATGTTTCACGGGCATGCCCATCAGATCTAGATAGCCCCTTCAAGGATCCTTGAGAGAACCCTTGAGAGAACCTTGAAGGGATCATGACATGATCTTGATGGGACCTTGGGATCGCGTCGTGTTTACGCAGTTGAGCCGGTATTGGCCCACTCGATGATGGTTTTCGGGCCCCCTTGGACAAGAATTCGACCCTGCTTCCGGTTTAGCTGGTAGTCGTACATGGGGTCGTAATAGTCCTGCAGCAGTGCCTGGATCCAGGCATCGTGGCCGCTGAGGTCGTGCTCGCGTTGCTGAAGGGTCAGGGCGTCTTCCATCACCTTCCTCAACTGTTGGTGGCGTTCGCCGCCGAGACGCTTGCGAATGCGGTCGAGGGCACTTAGCAGATACTCCTGGAAGTTCAGCCAGCCGTCTTCCTCGCCATCGCGGGCAAGGTGGTCGGCACACATGCCCTCGACATAATCTTCGCGGATGATGGCAGTGCGCTCTTCGAGCGTTCGTTCGAGCACAAGTAGAGGCGCGGCTGACATCCGCTCGCGCAGGGTTTCTGGCAACGCGCAGCGTCCCACCAGCCGGCTTTCGTCTTCCAGTTGCACAGGGCCCGTCTGGAAGTGATGGGCCTTCAGCAAGGCAATCGCAAGGCGGTTTTCGAAATCGATCTGCGACGGCTGCGGTGTGACCTGACGACCAAAACTCGAGCCACGGTGATTGGCCAGGCCCTCGAGGTCCACCGGATTGGGCAGCTGCTGCAGTACCCGCGTTTTGCCAGTGCCGGTCCGGCCACTCAGGACCTGGAACTGACCGGATTCAATGCGCTGCTCGAGGCTGTCGATCAAAAAGCGCCGCAGTGCCTTGTAGCCGCCCTGAACCAGCGGGTAGTCAATGCCAGACTCTTTGATCCACTGCTGGGTGAGGCGAGAGCGCAAACCGCCGCGAAAGCAGAACAGGTAGCCTTGCGGATGCTGTTTGACGAATTGTTTCCAGGCCTCAATCCGCTCGGCCTTGGTTTCGCCGCTGACCAGCTGGTGCCCCAGTTCGATGGCCTTGTCCTGACCCCGCTCCTTGTAGCAAATGCCGACCTGGTGGCGTTCGTCGTCATTCATCAGCGGGGCGTTTTCGGCCTTGGGAAAACTGCCTCTGGCGAACTCTACCGGTGCCCGGACGTCCATGAGCGGGACATCGTTCAGGAACAGTGACAGGTAGTCGTCGGTGTCGGGTCTGGTTGCCATTTCAGGGTGTAACCGGTTGCGAAAAATGAGGCGCCAGTATAGCCGAACTGGTGTTTTTCTGCTCGCGGAGCACTGTGTCGCCCCCGAGAGCTGCGTACAATCTGGGTATAATGGCCGGTCCTAGTAGTCATGAATAGTAGTCATCAATAGTAGCCATTCAGTGCGGAGAGCGGATGTCGCCCGAGCGTCTTGATCAGCATTTGCGAAAAACCCTGAGTCGGGGCCGGGTGGCCGTGTCCCGGCCTGCTGGGTGTTCACGGATTCCCCTGCATCTTTTTGATCCGTCGGTACTTGAGGGCCCGCTCAGCCACGATGAAGCCCAGGCCGTGGTGGCAGAGCCGGCGTACTGGTCGTTTTGCTGGGCCAGTGGTCAGGTTTTGGCAAGCTGGATCCTGGATAATCCGGGCTGGGTGGCGGATAAACGAGTGCTGGATTTCGGCGCGGGTTCCGGTATCGTCGCGATCGCCGCCGCCCTTGCCGGTGCCCGGGAGGTGATCGCCTGTGATCTCGACCCGGCGTCCCTGGATGCGGTGGCGGTGAATGCCGCGTTGAACGAAGTGTCGGTGACGTTGTGTGACGATTGGCAGGCCCGGCCCGATGGCATCGACGTAATGACCGCGGCAGACGTGCTGTACGATCCTGACAATCGACCTTTGCTGCAAGTTTTCCGTAGTGCTGTGCCAACGGTTCTGCTGGCGGATTCAAGGGTCAGGGATCTGGGGGACGATGTCTATGAACAACAGACGATCGTGGCGGCACGGACCTGGCCGGATCTGAATGAGTTCGAAGAGTTCAACCGGGTGCGGATTTACGTGGCGCAGAAATAATCTTGGCGGGGGTAAAAAATAAAGGGCAGCCCTCAGGCCACCCTTTTCAATACTCTGTCTTTCTATGCTTTGTCGAAACAAGTCGGCGCGTCCGTGCGCAAAGGGCAACAACCTTGTTGCGAGTCCCTGAGCCACTCCCTGGTGCTGGCCTCCTAGCCGGCGCTCCGAATAATATCCTTTAAGCGAGGCGTCCATTCGTCCTTGCCTCTCCCTGCAATCCTTGCGGGGGTGCATCCGATGCGTCGTCCTTATCCTTCACATCCTTGATGTAAACACTATAGCAATTCCTACTTTACAGGCTTGTGAACCTGGTCCGTTTCCAGTTGATAAGAATTGGGTATTCCGATAATAAATACCTAGGCATTCAGTTGGTTAGTCGCCTATTGGCAGGCGTGCGTCCAAGCTGCGCACGTGACATCGCTGTGTCGTCTTACGTACATGTAGGAAATGTCTCACAAAGATTCGGGCGAATCTCTCAAGTCTGCGTTTTCGGCCCATCGTAGCCCCGGCCAAGGTAGGAGGCCGAGAGCGATACCGACGCCGTCGGCGGCCAGATCAGCCAGGGAAAACTCCCGGTAGGGCAGGCCAGCCTGAATACCCTCAATCGCCAGACCAAACAGCAATAGTGCCGGGGCAAACCACAGGGCCTTGGCCTCGGGCCAGGACAAGCGCGTAAGCACAGTCAGTTCCAGGAAAGCGACCAGATGGTTGACCTTGTCGCTGGTCGAGGCCGGCACGGGGTAGGGGTTCGCCGTGGTCGCCAGGAACAGGATGGCAGCCAAGGAAATGAGCAGGGCGATTCGCCAGAGTGGTCGACAGCGAAAGAGGGTCAGAACGTGGTGTTTCAAATGTGCCATGGGGGAATTTCCGTAGGCGGCCTCGGGCTGTGGGAATGATGGCAACATGATATGCTTTGCGCCCCGTCACTGTCATTGAAGCGGAGGGCCTACCGGAATGCTCAAGGGTAATTTTTTTCGAGGACTGGGCTATCTGGGAGAAGGCTTCCGGCTTATTCGACAGCCCGGCCTGCGCCTGTTTGTCATCATTCCCCTGGTAATTAACGTCCTGTTGTTCGGGCTGCTGTTCTATTTCCTGGCCGAAATGTTTGCCGGACTGATTGCCGCTGCCATGGGCTGGCTGCCCGACTGGGCCTGGTTGCAGGCGCTGGACTGGTTGTTCTGGCTACTCTATGGCGCGGTCATTCTGTTGATGCTGGCCTACGGCTTTGTGATCGTGGCCAACCTGATCGGGGCGCCTTTCTACGGCTATCTGGCCGAGCTCACCGAAAAACACCTTACCGGGCAGGAAGTAACCACCGAAGACAGCTGGGCGGCCATCGTCAAGGACATTCCCCGGGTGCTGCTGCGCGAGGTGCAGAAAATCCTGTACTACCTGCCGCGGGCTCTTGGGTTGTTGATCATTGGCCTGATTCCGGTGGTAAACCTGGTTGCAGCGGTGCTGTGGTTCCTGTTCAACAGCTGGATGATGGCGTTGCAGTACGTCGACTACCCGGCTGACAACCACAAGGTCAGCTTCAAGGCGTTGCGGGGCCTACTGGGTGACACCCGGTTGTCGGCGTTCGGTTTTGGTCTGCCGGTTGCCCTGGCGGCCATGGTGCCGGTTCTCAATCTTGTGGTCGTGCCCGCGGCGGTATGCGGTGCCACGGCCTACTGGGTGCGCGAAAACGGCGCTACCCGACACTAATTTCTGTTTGGAGGTTTCTTGGATACGTCGGAATTTGTCATCGGTCAGCGTTGGGTCAGCCACAGTGATACCGCTCTGGGCTTGGGGATCGTCACCGATATCTCCGGCCGTCGGGTCACCCTGGGCTTCCCAGCCGCCGACGAGGAGCGCACCTACGCCATCGACAACGCGCCCCTGTCCCGGATCATTTACCAAATGGGCGAGGAGATCGAGACCTTCGACGGCGAGCACTATGTCGTGCAGGCCGTTGAGGATATCGGTGGTGTGTTGATGTACCACGCCGATGACGGCGAGAACATCCAGCAGATTTCAGAAGTAAAGCTGAGCAGTTCCGTGAACTTTTCGGCGCCTCACCAGCGTCTGTTTGCCGGCCAGTTTGATCGCAACGGCGCGTTTCGCCTGCGCATGGCAACGGTTCAGCACCAGGAGCGGCTTCGTGCCTCGCCGGCCCAGGGCTTGATCGGCGCCCGGACTCAGCACTTGCCGCACCAGATCTACATCGCCCACGAAGTGGCCAAGCGACACGCACCCCGGGTCTTGCTGGCGGATGAAGTTGGCTTGGGTAAAACCATTGAGGCCGGCCTGATCCTGCATTACCAGCTGCATACCAATCGCGCCAAGCGGGCCCTGGTGGTGGTGCCGGATTCGCTGCTGCACCAGTGGTTGGTGGAAATGCTGCGCCGGTTCAATCTGCGTTTCTCGCTGATTGACCAGGAGCGCTACGACGCACTGAAGGATGATCAGGACGATGTAGATGCCCTGATGAGTCACATCTTCGGTGAAGAAGATGCAGTGAATCCGTTCGAGACTGAACAGCTGGTGCTGTGCAGCCTGGATTTCCTGACCAACAGCGAGCAGGCGCAGAAAGACGCGGTAGCGGCTGGTTGGGATCTGATGATTGTCGACGAGGCCCATCACCTGGCTTGGAGTCCTGAGGAAATCAGCACCGAGTACCAGGTGGTTGAGGAATTGTCCGCCGCCAGTCGCGGCCTGTTGTTGCTTACCGCGACCCCGGAGCAGGTCGGTGTGGCCAGTCACTTTGCCCGGTTGCGGCTGCTGGATCCGGCGCGTTTCCACGATCTGGAGACGTTCAAGCAGGAAGAACAGCAGTACGAGGCCATCAATGCCGTGGTCCGGCGCTTGCAGGACGAAGGCTCAGAGATAACTGCCGATGATCGTGCCGCGCTTCAGGACTGGCTCGGGGGTGAGCTGGATCAGCTGTTGGCCGGTGATCAGCCACATCAGGCCATCATTGATGCGCTGCTGGACCGTCATGGCACCGGCCGGGTGCTGTTCCGCAATACCCGGGCCGCGATCCAGGGCTTCCCCGAGCGTCACCCCTTGCCGGCACCGCTGCCGTGCCCGGAGATGTACCAGGACAAGGCCTGGGGGCAGGATGGATTGGCGCCGGAACAGGCCGTGGAGGAAGACCAATGGCTGGCTGACGACCCCCGCGTGGCCTGGCTTGAGAAGACACTGGCTGGTCTGCGTCCGGCCAAGGTGGTAGTGATCTGTGCCCGGGCTGAGACCGCGATGGCGCTCGAGCATTACCTGCAACTGCGCGCGGGCATCCGCAGTGCCGCCTTCCACGAACACCTGAACCTGATTGAGCGGGACCGGGCGGCAGCCTATTTCGCAGACACCGAGCAGGGCGCCCAAGCGCTAATCTGCTCTGAAATCGGCAGTGAAGGCCGTAATTTCCAGTTCGCGCACCACTTGGTGCTGTTCGACGTGCCGGCCAACCCGGATTTGCTGGAGCAGCGCATTGGTCGTCTGGACCGTATTGGCCAGACCGACACCGTTGATATTCACATTCCCTACCTGCAGGGCACAGCCCAGGAAGTGCAGTACCGCTGGTTCCACGACGGCCTGAACGCCTTTGCCGAGAGTTGCGCCGTTGGCGTAGCCGTGCAGGAGCAAGTGCAGAGCCAGTGGCAGCAAGCCCTGGACGGTGACACCGCGGAGCTGGATGGCCTGGTGGCGGCAACGGCGGAAGAGGCCGCGCGCTTGCGTACGTTGCTGCAGAACGGCCGCGATGCCCTGATCGAGCTGAATTCCTGCCGTCGGGACGTCGCCGATCAGCTCATTGACGATATCGATGCGGAGGAGAACTCCGCCCAGGTCCGTGATTACATGATGGAAGCGTTCGACATATTAGGCGTGGATGTCGAGGACCACAGTGATCATTCCGATGTACTACGCCCGGGCGAGCAGTATCACGCCGGGCATGTGGCGGAGTTGCCGGAAGAGGGCATCACCGTGACCTGGGATCGGCAGCAGGCCCTCGAGCGCGAGGATTTGGCGTTCATGAGCTGGGAACACCCCATGGTCACCGGCGTCATGGATTCGGTAACCAGTTCGGGCCTGGGCAAGGCGGCCCTGGCCAATCTCTCGGTCAAGGCGCTGCCGGCCGGGACGCTGCTGATGGAAGCGCTGTACACGGTGCACTGCCCGGCACCGGAATCGCTGCAGCTGTCACGCTACCTGCCAGTCTCGCCTCTGCGCCTGCTGGTGGACGTGAATGGTAAGGAGCTGTCCAAGGCATTGCCCCACGAGCAGTTGAACAAGCTCAGCTCAAACATCCGGCGCCGGACCGCCCAGGCCATCGTGCCGCAGATTCGAGCCCAGGTTGAAACCATGGTCGATCATGCCGAACGTCTGTCGGGCCCCCATCTCGAGCCAATGAAAAAACAGGCTCTGGAGCGAGTGGAGGCCTGTTTCGAGCCCGAAATTCGTCGATTGGAGGCATTGAAGGCTGTAAATCCCGCGATCCGCGATGAGGAAATTGATTATTACCGCACCCAGCTCGACGCCGCCCGGGATGCTATAGGCAGCGCCAGCCTGGCACTTGAGGGTATTCGAGTGATTGTCACCTCCTGATTCGGGGTGAGGCAGGGATAACATACTGATTTGCGACCGCTGTTAAGCGCTCATCTGATGAGGTAGTGTGGGCGTACCTACTTTCGTCTTAGTATGTTACGAACCATGGATGACTGAGAGAACCTATGATGACCTTCATTCTGTTTGTTGTGGCGTTGGCTGGCCTGCTGGTCGTGATGCGTCGTGAATCTGGTGCCACGCCGGCTATTGGCGTGATGGTTGTGACGGGACTGCTGTCCTGGATTTTCGCCTCCGGTTGGCTGGCCCTGATCTTGTTTGTCGGTGCGGGTATCACTGCCGCGGCAGGCCTGCCGGGCTTCCGGCAGAGCTGGCTGACACCGAAAATCTTCGCCACCTTCAAGAAAGTGGCGCCGAAAGTGTCAGAAACTGAGAAGGTTGCCCTGGAAGCGGGCACCGTCGGCTGGGACGGTGAGCTGTTCACCGGTCAGCCCGACTGGCACAACCTGCTGATCAACCGTCACACCGGATTGAGTGAAGATGAGCAGGCGTTTGTCGACAACCAGTGCGCCCAGGCTATCTCCATGTGCAACGCCTGGGACCTGGCGGTTGAGCGCGCCGATCTGCCGAAAGAACTGTGGGATTTCCTGAAGAAGGAAAAGTTCTTCGGCATGATCATTCCAAAGGAATACGGCGGCCTTGAGTTCTCCGCGAAAGCCCAGACCGCAGTGCTGCAGAAACTGGCTGCCAACGAAATGTTGATGGTGTCGGTCGGGGTACCGAACTCCCTCGGCCCGGGCGAGCTGTTGGTCAAATACGGCACCGATGAACAGAAGAGCCATTACCTGCCCCGACTGGCCGATGGCCGTGAGATCCCGTGCTTTGGCCTGACCGGCCCGCGCGCCGGATCGGATGCCACGTCACTGCCGGATACCGGCATCGTCTGTAAGGGTGAGGTTGATGGCAAGGAAGTGGTGGGCATCAAGCTCAACTTTGAAAAGCGCTGGATCACCCTGGCACCCATTGCCACGGTGGTGGGTCTGGCGTTCCGCATGTTCGATCCGGATGGTCTTCTGGGCGAGCAGAAGGATTATGGCATCACCTGCGCTCTGATTCCCCGCGATACCGACGGTATGGAAATTGGCCGCAGGCACTGCCCGATAGGTACGCCGTTCCTGAACGGTCCGATCAAGGGCAAGGATGTATTCATTCCCCTGGACTACATCATTGGTGGTCAGGAAATGGCGGGTCAGGGCTGGCGCATGCTGGTTGAGTGCCTGTCGGTTGGGCGCTGCATCACCCTGCCTTCTGGCGCCGCAGGCGCAGCCGCCTACTCGGTGGGTACCGCCGGGGGCTTTACCCGTGTCCGTCGCCAGTTCAACACTCCGGTGGCCGACATGGAGGGGGTTCAGGAGCCGTTGGCCCGTATCGCGGGCAAGACCTACATTGCACAGGCCGCTGTTAACCACACCGCGAACATGATCGATCGGGGTGAGAAACCGGCGGTGCCGTCGGCGATCCTGAAATACCATCTGACCGAATTCCAGCGGAGTGTGTTGACGGATGCCATGGACGTGCACGGTGGCAAGACCGTAACCCTCGGCCCCCGTAATTACCTGGGTATCGGATTCAGCGGTGCGGCGGTGTCCATTACTGTTGAAGGCGCCAACATTATGACCCGCAGCCTGATGATCTTTGGTCAGGGTGCCATTCGCTGCCATCCGTATGTTCTGAAAGAGTTGGCGGCCAAAGACGCCGATGATATTCAGGCGTTCGACGAGGCCTTCTTCGGTCACGCCGGCCTGATTTTTGGCAACGCCGCCCGAGCCTTCACTCAGGCGCTTGGTCTGGGCAAAGCTGATGTGCCGTTTGACAGTGCCAGTCGCCGGTACGCCCAGGCAGTCGCCCGCTTCAGTGCGGCATTTGGTCTGTGCGCCGATGCCGCCATGACCACGCTGGGCAGCGAGTTGAAGATGCGCGAGCTGATCTCTGCCCGCCTCGGCGACATGCTGTCAAACCTCTACCTGGCTTCCATGGTGCTGAAGAACTGGCACGAAGGGCAGCCGGTGGAAGGTGAGAAAGAGGTGATGGAATATAGTTTGGGCTTGTTGCTGTACCGTACCGAAAACGCACTTGATGAGTTCCTGCAGAACCTGCCGAGCCGCCCGGTTGCTCTCGCTCTGCGCGCTATCACCATGCCGCTGGGTCGCCGCTGGGATGCACCGCACGACGACCTGTCCCGGAAATTGGCGCGGGCTATCTCCACCGATACGCCAATCCGCAATAAGCTGATTGCCGGTGTCTGGACCGAGAGTGGTGAAGGGGCGGTGGAAAATCCGATGGCGCAGTACAACAGTCTGCTGAAGGATTATGACAAGGCTGAGCAGTTGTACCGAAAAGCTACCAAGGCGTACGCAAAGGGCGAGCTGCCAATGACAGCCCTGCATCCGGAAGAGCGTTTTGAAGCTGCGCTGGAGGCCGGTGTGTATACCCAGGAAGAGGCTGACTTTATGCGGAAGTACGAAGCTGTGGTGCTGGAAATGCTGACAGTGGACGATTTCCCGTTTGATGCGTTTGCCCGCAACAAGGAAACGGTCATCGACCACAACCCGGCCTGACCGGGCCAGCTGACCCGGACTAGCCGGATCAGTTGAAATTAAAAGGGGCGCATACAGGCGCCCCTTTTTTCATGGCGGGCCTCAAGTCTGTAAGGCAAACAAGGCCTTAACTTGCCTGGTGATTGTCGGCATACTCAGGACAGGCCGCCCGTCCGGGGCGCGGCCGACTTCAGCGAATGAGGAGATTTCGAGCGGATGTGGCTTTCAGTTCTGGCAGTGAGTGCCGGCGCCGTTATCGGTGCGAACTTGAGGTGGGGCCTGGGGCTCTGGCTTAACAGCACCTATCATGCGGTGCCATACGGCACTTTGGTGGCCAATCTTGGTGGCGGCTGGCTCATCGGCTTGCTGATCGGCTATTTCAGTCACGGCAGTACCCTGGCACCGGAATGGCGGTTGTTTGCAATTACCGGACTGTGCGGCGCGTTGACCACCTTCTCGACCTTCTCGCTGGAAATGTTCGCGGCCCTGCAGCAGGGCCGGTGGGCGATGGCCGTGACCGGCATTCTGGCCCATGTGGTGGGGTCGTTGCTGATGACCGCGTTCGGGATTTACTGCTTTGGTTTGGTGCGCGGTTGACCGGAGATTGGTGCTCTGTGGGTGGGTACCACTACCTACTTAAATTATTGAAAATCCACTTGGCAAGCCAGAAAATCAAGAGTACAGTTATTCGCGTAGGAAAGATTCAGTAAAGCATTTCATGAATAAGACGTACCTCCGCAGTTAGTAGTGATCGTCCTGTTTTTGATTCCGCGAGTTCTGTATTTCCGTAAACGCCAGCCTACGCCACAAGGTGTACGGCGGCAGATTAAATGATTGATTTCAGGAAGTTTAAGTATGTCTACTACTACCGGTACTGTTAAGTTCTTCAACGAAGCTAAAGGCTTTGGCTTTATCACTCGTGAAGGCGGCCCGGACGTATTCGTTCACTACAG
>Ga0207899_1000314_pt1 | contig 19032 bp, 16 predicted proteins | sample MalvirmetaMSP134_FD_184235 | JGI IMG/M metagenome (GOLD analysis project Ga0207899, IMG submission 184235) | Marine viral communities from the Deep Pacific Ocean - MSP-134 (SPAdes) | ecosystem: Environmental > Aquatic > Marine > Oceanic | place: Pacific Ocean | collected 2011-06-28
CGACCGCCTGGCCGAAGCCTTCGCCGAGCGCATGCACGAGCGCGTGCGCAAGGAATTCTGGGCCTATGCCCCCGGCGAGGATCTGGCCAACGACGACCTGATCCACGAGAAATACCGGGGCATCCGCCCGGCCCCGGGCTATCCCGCCTGCCCCGACCATACGGAAAAGCGCAAGCTGTTCGACCTTCTGCAGGCGGAAAAGAACACCGGGATCGAGCTGACGGAAAGTTTCGCCATGACGCCGACGGCCGCCGTTTCGGGCTTCTATTTCGCCCATCCGGACAGCCAGTATTTCGGCATCGGGCGGATTTCCAAGGACCAGGTCGAGGACTATGCCAAGCGCAAGGGTCAAGACTTGGAAACCACGGAACGCTGGCTGGCGCCGAACCTGGTCTACGACCGCTAATTCGGCGTCACCGCCGCTTGGATTTCCACTGGCCCTGGCGCATCATGGCGCGATGATTCGCCCCGCCATGAGCCCCCCGCCCCGCCCCCAAGGCGTGCTTCGACCGTGACCGCGTCCGGCGGTCCCTTTCCGCAGCTTCGCGACGTGCCCGCCCTGGTGGTCGGCGTGCGCCATGCGGCCTGGCTGACGCCCGAGGGCGAGATCGAGACCCTGAGCCCCGCCGAGGCATCCCGCCGGGTGCGCAAGATCGACCGCGTCATGGTCTGCCACGCCAAGGCGACGGCGCGGCGCCTCAATCTTCAAAGCATTCCCGCCCTCGACCTGCTGGAACTGTTCGCCTTCTGCCGCCCGGCCAAGTTCTGCCTGCCGACGCCGCGGGGCCTGGCCGAGGCCCTGAACCTGGCCCTGCCCGCCAGCCACGAAGCCGAAGCGGAAATTCTGACCCTCGCCGCCCACCACCTGCTGAACGAAATCCGCGAGGAAGGGCGGGGCGACACCGCCGCCATCGCCTGGTCCATGGGCCGGGGCGGCTGGCCCTGGACATCCGCCGTGCTGGCGGCCCTAGGCGCCGGGGAGGAACCCCATTCGGCGTCGACCCGCCGGGGCCTGATGATCTGGCAGCGCCTGCCCGATTGGGAGGACGAAGCCCCACCGCCGCCGGCCGGAAACCAGCCCGTGGCGGCGACGGAGGCGCGGGCCCAGTTGGCGATCCTCCTGGGCCGGGGGTCGGAGCAACGCCCCCAGCAGGCCGATTACGCCGCCGGCGCCACCGCCGCCTTCCTGCCCCGCGACCGGGCGGGAGAACCGCGCTTCGTCCTGGCCGAGGCCGGCACGGGCGTGGGCAAGACGCTCGGCTACATCGCACCGGCCAGCGTCTGGGCGAAAAAGAACCAGGGCACGGTGTGGATCTCGACCTTCACCCGCAACCTGCAACGGCAATTGGATGCGGAGCTCGACCGGCTTTACCCCGACGCGGTGGAAAAGGAGCAGAAGGTCGTCGTGCGCAAGGGGCGGGAGAACTATTTCTGTATCCTGAATTACGAGGAAGCGTTAAACCGCTCCCTGCAGATGCCGGGACCGGCCGCGATCGCCCTCGGCCTGCTCGCGCGCTGGGCGCTGGCGACCCGCGACGGCGACATGGTGGGCGGCGATTTCCCGGCCTGGCTGGCCGATCTCATGGGCACGGGGCTGACGACCGACCTGACGGATACCCGGGGCGAATGCGTCTATGCCGCCTGCGCGCACTACGGGAAATGCTTCATCGAACGCTCACAGCGCCGGGCCAAGCACGCGGAGATCGTGGTCGCCAACCATGCGCTCGTGATGATCCAGGCGGCCATGGGCGGCATCGGGTCGGACGACGGCGGCGGCTTGCCCCTGCGTTATGTGTTCGACGAAGGCCATCATCTGTTCAACGCCGCCGACGGAGCCTTTTCCGCCCATCTGTCGGGGTTCGAGACGGCGGACCTCAGGCGCTGGCTGGTCGGGGCGGAGGAAGGCCAGCGGTCCCGCTCGCGCGGCCTGAGAGCCCGCATCGAGGACCTGATTTCCGACGACGACAAGGCTCAGGACGCCCTGGACGCCGTGCTGGCGGCCGCCCGCTGCCTGCCCGGCCCCGGCTGGCGGCAACGCATCGAAGCCGGGCCGCGCGGCCCGTCGGAAGACTTCCTGGCCCGCCTTCGCGCCCAGGTCCTGGCCCGGGCGGAGGACGCCGACGCCGGCTATTCCCTGGAATGCGAGCCGCATCCGGCGACGGACGGCCTGCTGGCCGCCGCCGGAGAGTTGGAAGGCGCGCTGGCCAAGATGGGCAAGCCCATGGGCGAGCTGATCGAGCGTCTGGCCGGCAAGCTGGACGACGAGGCCGACAGCCTGGACAGCCAGACCCGCAACCGCATCGAGGCCATCGCCAAGTCCCTGGAACGCCGGGGCCTGGCCCAGATCGCCGCCTGGCGCGACATGCTGAAGGCGCTCAAAAGCGAAACGCCGGACACCTTCGTCGACTGGTTCGCGGTCGAACGTCAGTTCGGGCGCGAGGTCGATGTCGCCTTTCACCGCCACTACGTGGACCCGACCCTGCCCTTCGCCCGTGACGTCGCCTCGGAAGCCCACGGCGTGCTGGTGACATCGGCGACGCTCCGCGACATCACCAACGACGACCGCGACCCGGACGGCGACGGCTGGCCCCAGGCATCAGCCCGCACGGGGGCCGTGCACATGACCCGCCCGGCACAGCATGTCACCGTGCCCTCGCCCTTTGATTACGGCAAGCAGACCCGCGTGCTGGTGGTCGGCGACGTGAACCGCAATTCGGCTGATCAGGTCTCGGCGGCTTACCGTGAGCTGTTTACCGCATCGGGTGGCGGAGCATTGGGCCTGTTCACCGCCATCAACCGGCTCAAGGCCGTGCATCAGCGCATCGCCGGGCCGCTGGAGGATTTGGACATCCCGCTGTACGCCCAGCATGTCGATCCGCTGGACACGGGCACGCTGATCGACATCTTCCGCGCCGAACAGGACGCCTGCCTTTTGGGCACCGATGCGGTCCGCGACGGGGTCGACGTGCCGGGCCGCTCGCTCCGGCTCATTGTCTTTGACCGGGTGCCCTGGCCACGCCCGGACATCCTGCACAAGGCCCGGCGCAACGCCTTCGGTGGACGCGATTTCGACGAGGCGCTGACGCGGCTGAAACTGAAGCAGGCGTTCGGGCGTCTGATCCGCCGGGCCGGCGACCGGGGCGTGTTCGTGATGCTGGACCGCGCCCTGCCGACGCGCCTCGCCGCCGCCTTTCCCGGGGATGTGGAAATCCAGCGCCTGGGCCTGAGCGAGGCGGTGCAGCAGGTGAAGGCGTTTCTTTCGGATACGCCGGATCAGGACCAAGGCTAGGGCTGGAGAATGTCCGCGACCTGCGGCAGGGCGAAGAACGCGCCGATGGTGACGACCGCAATGAGGGTCGAGAACAGGGTCGCCGCCGAGGTCCGGCGGATATAGATGTTCTGCTGCTGCGCCAGGACAAAGCAGCTGGCCCCCGTCGGCAGGGCCGCCAACATGACCAGCACGACCAGCCAGTCCAGGCGCACGTCGAACACATAGGCGCCCAGTATCCAGGTCACCACCGGGTGGATCAAAAGCTTGATCACGACCATGACCGAAACCTCGCCCATGCCTTCTGAAATCGGCTTGCCGACCAGGAACAGGCCCAGCGCGAACAACGCCCCCGGCCCGGCCGCCGCCCCCAGCACCGTGGCGTAGGTATCGACCGGCACGGGCAGCTTGAGCCCGCCGAGCGACCAGGCCATGCCGATGGCGCAGCCGATAAACAGCGGGCTTTTGATCAGGCCCCACAGGGAATCGACGAAGACCTTCGCCAACGCCTGGCCCGTGCCCTTGCTTTTGCCCGCGGCGATCAGAACCTCGGTCACGGTAATGAACACCAGGGTCTGGAACACCGTGGCGATGGCCGCCGGCAGGGCCGCGTCGGGCCCGAAGGCGACGATCGCCAGCGGAATGCCCATATAGCCCGTGTTGGCGAACACCGAGACCATGGCGAACAGGGACGACTGCGACATGTCGTTCTTGAAGGCCAACCGCGATAGGAAATAGGCGCCCGCGAAGGTCACCCCGTTGCCGCCCAGATAGGCCAGGATGAAAGGCCAGTCGAAGATCGTCGCGGCATCGACCCGGGCCATGGAATGACCGAGCAGCACCGGCAGCGCCACGTAATAGACGAAACGGTTCAAGGCATCGGTCGACGACGGCCCCATGACGCCCGCGCGGCCAGCCAGATATCCCGACAGAATGATGGCGAACACGGGCAGGACGACGTTGAGGACGGGTTCCATGAAGGCTCCGAAAAGGATGCGGGGGCTTGACCGGCGAACGGCGGCCCTCCCATAACGGGTGCGGCTTTATTTATAAAGGGGAGAGTTCTGAATGACCAATCTTGCGGGAACGACCATCGGTTTCATCGGGCTGGGCCTGATGGGCAAGCCCATGGCGCGGAACCTGATGCAGGCCGGGGCCAAACTGGTCATCACCAACCGCTCGCAAGGCGTGATCGAGGAACTGGCCCGGGAAGGCATGACCCCGGCGGCGACGCCCCGCGCGGCGGCAGAGGCGGCCGACGCCGTCATCTGCATGCTGTCGGACACCCCCGCCCTGGAAAAGGTTCTGATGGGCGAGGACGGCGTGTTCAACGCCGCCTCCCTGCAGGGCAAGCTGGTGATCGACATGGGCACCTCGAAGCTGCTGGTCACCCGCATGCTGGCGGCCAAGGCCCAGGAACTGGGGGCCGAATACCTGGACGCCCCCGTGTCCGGCGGCACCCTGGGGGCCGAGGCCGGCAACCTGACCATCATGGCCGGCGGCGCGGACAGCGCCTTCGCCCGCGCCCTGCCGATCCTTGAGGTCCTGGGCGGCAAGATCACCCATGTCGGCCCGACCGGGGCCGGGCAGGTCGCCAAGGCCGCCAACCAGGTTATCGTCGGCCTCAACATCGGCGCCGTGGCCGAGGCCCTGTCCCTGGCCCAGGCGGCGGGGGTCGATCCGGGCAAAGTCCGGGAAGCACTGGGCGGCGGGTTCGCCGATTCCCGGATTCTCGAAGTTCACGGGCTCCGCATGGTCGAAGGCAAGTTCACGCCGGGGGCGCGCTGCCCGATCCAGCGCAAGGACATGGACCAGGCCATGGAACTGGCTGAGCACCTTGGAATTGAATTACCGGCGACGGCACTGTCCCGCGATCTGTATGACCGGGTGATCGCCGCCGGCGACGGCGACCTGGATCATGCGGGCCTGATCCGCGCCATCCGCCCGGACTGGCCGGTGAACGAGAAATAAGCGAAGGCCTTAGACCACCTCGACCGCCGCTTCGGACCGGATTGCCAGCGGCAGGGTGAAGGTGACCGTGGTGCCGTTGCCCAGGGTGCTGTCGATGCGGATTTCGCCGCCCAACTGCTCGACCAATGATTTCGTTATGGACAACCCCAAGCCCCAGCCTTTTTCCGTGGTGAAGGGGTTCTGGTTGCCGGTTGAGAACGGCTCCAGCAGCCGGTCGATCAGGTCTGCGGCGATCCCGGGACCGGTGTCGGCGACCGTGACCGCGACCATGCCGTCCGACACGCTTGCCGAAACCGTGATGCGGCCCGACGACGGCGTGAACTTGATGGCGTTGACCAGCAGATTGAGAAAAACCTGTTTCACCGCGCGGTCATCAGCCATTACCGGCGGCAGCCCGTCCGGCACGGTGATATCAATATCAATGTTCTTTTCATAGGCCCGGTCGCGGGCCGCGTCGGCGCATTCCTTGGCGATCTCGGAAATCGAGACCTCGGTCAGATCGTGAAGACCCGACCCCGCCTCGATCGCCGAGATATCCAACAGATCCTCGACCAGGGACAGCAGGTAGGCGGCGCTGGAATGGATGTCCTTGGCATATTCCTTGTATTTCCCCGCGCCGGGCGGGCCGAAATACTGCCGGTAGAGAATTTCCGAGAACCCGATGATGGCGTTCAAGGGCGTGCGCAGTTCGTGGCTCATGGTCGCGAGGAACTGGGTCTTGGCCAGGTTTGCGTCCTCGGCCAGGGCCAAGGCCTTGCGCAACTCCTGCTGAACGGCCTTTTCCTCGGTGATATCGACCATGATGGTGATCAGGGCACGCTCATTGCCGGCGCCGATCTGAATCGGGATCTTGTGGTTCCTGAGATGCTTCAGCCCGGCGGCGGGAAAAGTCCGCGAGACTTCCCCGATGCTGATGTCGCCCGACGCCAGAACGGATTTATCCTTTTCCGTAATGGCGCGGGCGTCACTTTCCGGAAACACGTCCCACATCGTCTTGCCGACAAGGCTGGCGGGGCTTGAGCCGACCCAGGCGGCATAGGTCGGATTGGCCAGCAAAATCTTGCCGTGCCTGTCCTTGAGGGTCATTGCGTTGGGCCCATTGTCGATGACGGACTGAAGGCGCGCCTCGCTTGCGGCCAGCGCCTTGCGGGTGTCGATCTGACCGTCGATATAGGCCAGGATCATGCCGAGGATCATCGTCGCCGGGGTGAAGGTGACGACAAAAGGCAGGGCGATGGTCCGCATGACCTTCTCGGCGACGGGCGCCGGCAACTGGGTGAAGATGCCGATGACGGTGATATGGACCACCAACCCGAAGGCCAGCAGCGTCAGCCAGTTAAGCGGGAACCGGCCGGCCTTGTAACCCGCGCGAAAGCCGATCCCCAGACCGACGCAGGCCACGACGACCGCGACCCCGACGGGGGCACCACCACCGCCCAGATAGACGCGGTAACCGCCGGCAATGGCCGCCGCGATGATGCCGCAGATCGGACCGCCGAACACCCCGGACAGGCTGATGATGACGGAGCGCGGATCGAAGATAACGCCCGGCGCGATGGTCACGGGGGCCTCCATGCCGATCACGCAGATCGCACCGAACAGCAGCCCGGAAAGGGTTTTTCCGGTTAGTTCTTCATTAGGCCATCGTTGCGCGATGAAGGCGTAAAGCAGACAGAGAGACAGCAACAACGACGCCGCTTTGGCGAATTCTGCGAACATGAAGCGTGCATGTTAAACTATTTCCAAAGACCGATGAACATGGCCAATGGTCGAGTTATCTTTTGTTGCATCCCTCATTCCACGGGCGTTTTTTCGCCGTGTTAACACGCAATTTCTTGGGGCACGGGTTGCTTCTGCCCCTGAAGCGGGGCGGCCTGACGGCTTGCCGGGATGTAAACCTGAGCGGACGTGCCCTTGCCGACATTGCTCTCCAGAAGAAACCGGCCGTTTTGAAGTTTAACCAACGCATCCGCAATCGACAGACCCAAGCCCCATCCGTCTGTTGTTCGATATGGGTCTTCCGAACCGCGATTGAAGGGCTCTAATACTTCTGTAACTTTATCTTTCGGTATCCCGATACCCGTATCCGAAACTTCAAACTTTACGGCATCGGCGTCGCGGCCTGCTCGTAACGTCACTGCCCCCCCGGCAGGTGTAAATTTGATCGCATTGGTCAGCAGGTTCAGGAGAATCTGCCGACAGGCCCGCCGGTCTCCGTGAAGGACGCCTAGGTTTTTATCGATCTCGACCTTCAAACAAACCTTTTTTTCGCTCGCACTAAGAATGACCTGATTGGCGCATTGCTCAACCAGTTCTTTTATTACGATTTCATCGTTTTGCAATTTCGAGGTACCGGTCTGCATGGTCGAAAGATCGATGAGATCGCGCAGAAGGTCCAGCAAATGCTGGCCGCTGTCCTGAATGTGCGCCGCATACTCCAAATACTTTGGCTGACCGATCGATCCGAAGGCCTGGCTTTTGATCAAGGTTGAAAAGCCGATTATGGCATTGAGCGGCGTTCTTAGCTCGTGGCTGATATTCGCCAGAAACTGACTTTTCAGGCGGTTTGCCCGTTCGGCCGCATCGACGGCAGCAATCAACCCTTCCTCTTGTTCCAAAATGACTTTGTCGGCCCTTTTCACGACCAGAAACAAGATCACGTACAGAAAAGCGAACGAAACGATCAACGCAATCGCCAGCACTTTCAAATCGGCATGAATTCGGGCGACGTGATCCGTGGCGTCCGTATAGAGTTCGATAACCCCCTCGACACGGCCCTCCGTCCCGTACAACGGCATATAGGATTCGACGACATGCCGGTCATTAAGGTTTCCGTTTAATCCCGAAAACTTCTCGCGGAAATCCATCTTGCTGGCAGGACGACCGTGAACTGCGGAGGAGATAAAGGACTGGTTGTTGCTTTTACTTTTTCCGATGTCCTCTTGGTTCGACGAATAGACCGTCAGACCGTCAAGCCGGTAAATCTTCACCTTGATGATATTGAGCCCATCGGTCAGCCGCCGCACGTCCGCATCAAGGGCCTCGGATTCCGGACGCAGCCGAAGTTCCCTTGCCGTATCGGGCGCGTGACGCAAGACATAATCGGCATAATTGCTCCAGATGACATTGCCGAAAACCCGGGCCATGCTCTGATTGCTGCCCTCGACTTCCGACGCCATATGCCGAACACTGAGTTCACGGTAGGAAAACAATAAAACAGTAGCGAAAAATACAAATGAAATTCCACTGGTGGTCGTAAAGTACGGCAATAGGCGAAATAGTTTCTTCACCCGGATTAACTCCCTCATCACCAAGGACACATTGGCCTCTTCCTCCCCTGGTGATTAAAGTCAAATGTCATGGAAAATACTATCTATCCATAAGACATACTTTTTTATGCATCCGCTGCCCGTTGCAAGGTCACCTGACCCGCGAGGACGGACGCACGAAAGCACAAGAGTTGCATGCCACCGTCGCTGGAATGGCCGTCGCCAAGGCCTCTCAGAAGACCCGCCGTAACTTTTGTCTTGGGCGTGAGCCGAAATTCGTCTTCGGTCACAGCACCGCCCGGCAGCCAAACACCCGGCCTGTCATCGATCATGCCGCAATGCATTCAATTTAATCATTTAATTTTATTAGCCTATTTTTTGATCATTTTTTTCATTCTTAAGACACATGCACAGGCGCAAAAAAACCTTTAACCCACTGTAGAAAAAGAACCATTTGGCACGCGACGGACTTGGCACGGGACTTGCTTTTTGCAATTGCGAAGTGCGGGCTTCAAGACCCGCTTGCGCCTGACACAAACAACAACAACGGCAACCAAGAAAACGACAATGCGTGTGATGCTGGTAACGGATATCCCCGACGCGCTGGAGGCCATCATGGCCCACGCCCAGGGATCGGGTGACGCGGTGCACGAGGTTGTGGTCCTTGCCGCCCCCAATGAACCCCTTGCCGACAAGGCCCGCGAAGCCTCGCCCGACGTGATCGTGGTGCGCGTCGCCAAGCCAGAGGAATACCCCTTCACCGAACTGCAGAGCCTGAGCGAGACCGCCCCCCTGCCGATCATGTTCCTGGCCGATGACCAGCGACCGGAGATCATGGCCCAGGCATCGCGCGCCGGGGTCAACGCCTATCTGCCCGTGGATGCGGGGCTGAAGGCCTTTCCGACCCTGGCCGAATGGACCCGGGCTCAGTTCCTGACCGTCCGCGAGTTGAAGAAGCGGCTGAAGGAAAAGGAAGACAAGCTTGCCGACCGCATCACCATCGAGCGCGCCAAGGGCATCGTCATGAAACTGAAGGGCCTGGAAGAAGACACGGCCTATCACGAGATTCGAAAGCTGGCCATGAAGCGCTCGCAGCCCATGCGGGTGGTCGCGGAACAGATCATCGACACGGAAAACCTGGTGCTCTGCAAGGGATGACCGCACGGATTTTTGAATTTACTAAGTCCATCTCCTCCCAAGGACGGACTTAGGGAAGGCGGCGGGTCGGTATCGACAGCCACTCTCCTCGGGACCTGCCGCCTTCCCCCCTCTTTCCCAAGCATCATCCATACCGGACAAGGCACATCCCGCTCCTGAAAGCGGGTGTGACGTGGCATGACGAAGCAGGAACGGGCTAGACCGGCTCGGCCGCCGACAAGGCCGCGATATCGCCCGCATCGACCTGGGCCATGGGCTTGGCGATCTTCCAGGTCAGGCTGGTGCGGGCCGCCCCCATGACGGCGATGACCGTCTCCACGTCGGGGCAGCCGTCTTCATGGCAACGCAATTCGGACACCATCAGGGTCGCCGCGTCGTCCAAGGCAAAGCGTCGGCGGACCAGATCCTTGATACGTTGGCCGCTGCCGTCGGGCTTGGCCCGCGACAGACCGAGAATGTCATCCATGATCGTGCCTCCCTGTTACGTGGCCGGAAGGCGCCTGACCAAACCGGATCAGGACACCACGGGCTCCAAAATACGCATGACGGCGACCGCCCCGGCGGCGTCCGTGGCGACCAGGGTCCCGCCGTCGGCGGTCCAGGCCAGACCGGTCACCGCATGGCCGCTGGCGGGCCGGGCGATCATCGCCGTTTCCTGTTCGATGGCGCCGATCAACACCGTGCCGTCGGAATAGCCGCCGGCGACCACACGATCCGCCGGGTGGGCCGCGACCTCGCGCACCACGCCGTCATAGACATAGCCGAATTCCAGCGGCGGCTTACCCGACGGCCCCTTGCCCGAGCAATCCCAGGACGTCACCGTATCGGCGCCCGAAGCCGCCACGTACTGACCGTCGGCGGTCCAGGCAATGGCGCGAATCTTGGACGGATAGCCCGACATGCGCATACCCGTCTTGTCCTTCCAGCGCCAACAATGCATTTCCTTGTCCTGCATCGCGGTGACGATGAACTGACCGTTCGGCGACCAGGCGACGGCGGTGTGCGACCCATGCCAGTCGAGCCGCACGGGCTTTTGTTTCGCATCGGTCAGCGACCACACACTAACCCCGTCGTAATGGGCGGCAGCGATCCGCGTGCCGTCGGGCAAGAACGTGAGGCCCGCGACGGTCGAGGGATGGTCCGACGCCGAAAACACCACGGCCCCCTCCGCATCCAGAACGGTCAGCGTCTTGGCAGCCGCGAAGGCGCGCAGCCCCTTGCCCGAATGCACGGCGATCTCACCGACCCAGGGCCCACCCGTTTCCGCGAGCCTGGTGACCGCCGCGCCGCCGAGGCGCAGCAATTCGCCCCCGTCCGTGCCGATCAGCACCCCCGCCCCACCGATGTCGGCGACGGCGGCAATCGGCGTCGCCCCGATTTGGGTCAGGACCGACGGCTGAGCACCGTCCAGCACCAGACCGAGGGTGCGGATCGTACCGTCGCCATAGCCGATGACGGCGCGGGCCTCCGCCGACTCGATGACCGTGAAGGTCGGATGCACGCCCACGGCCGGGCTTTCGCTGAGCTTGACCGAGGGCGAAATGATCCTGGCCCCCACGTCGGGATTGCCGGTGCCGACAAGCCCCAGGGCGGCCGGATCGAACCCGGTGGCGCCCATCATGCCGCCACCGTGCAGCTATCGAACGCCGTGCGCAATTCGGCCTCGTCCAGATTGCGGCCGATGAAGACCAGGCGCGACGAGCGCGCGTCCCCGCCCCAGGGGGCACCCCAGGCGGAGTCCATCACCATGTGCACGCCCTGGAAGACATAGCGGTTGTCCTGGCCCGACAGGTTCAGAATACCCTTGGTGCGCAGCACGTCGACGCCACGTTCCGTGATGAAGCCGCGGATCCAGTTGGAGAACTTCTCGGGCTCGATGGGATTATCGGTCTTCAGGCTGATCGAGATGATGTTCTCGTCGTGCTCATGGTCGTCCTCTTCGTCCAGCAGGCCCGGCTCGAATTCCAGCACGCGGGAAAGATCGAACGCGCCGCGGTCGAGAACGTCGGCAATGGGGACTTGGCTTTTCACCGTTTCGATGACCTTGGCCATCCGGTTGAGGCTGCTGATCTTCGCCTTCACGGCGTTCAGCTTGTCGCCGTCGACCAGGTCGGTCTTGTTCAGAAGGATGATGTCGGCGAAGGCGACCTGTTCGGCCAGTTCGTGTTCTTCGTCGACGGCATCCAGGAAGTGGCAGGCATCGACCACCGTGACCACGGCGTCGAGCGCGACCTTGGCCTGCACGTCCTCGTCCACGAAAAAGGTCTGCACCACCGGCGCCGGATCGGCCAGGCCCGTGGTTTCGATGATCATGCCGTCGAAGTCGTCGGCGCGCTTCATGAGGGTCGAAATGATGCGAATCAAATCGCCGCGCACGGTGCAGCAGATGCAGCCGTTGTTCATTTCGAAGATTTCCTCGTCGGCGTCGACGACAAGCTCGTTGTCGATGCCTTCCTCGCCGAATTCATTGACGATGACGGCGTATTTCTTGCCGTGCTGTTCCGTGAGGATCCGGTTCAACAGGGTGGTCTTCCCGGCTCCCAGGTATCCGGTGATCAGCGTAACGGGCACCTTTGCCTGTTGCATGTGGTCAGCACTCCCTTGTGGCTTGGGCGGTCCGCCCGCCCTTGGGCGAACCGCGTTTCGTTCCAGTCTCAGGCGGGGGCGGCGCGTTGTCCCGTCACGCCGCACCCCGGTCCTGCAGATTTCGTCTTAGAGAAGGGCTTCGACGAGGAAGCCTTCCAGGTGCTCCAGCGTCAGGAACATACCGATGCCGGCGACAACGGCACCCGTCAGACGGGCTTCCATGGCCGTCGATTCCGTGGCCTTCCACAACTTCAGGGCAACCGTGCCGGCGGCGACGGCGATGCCGTACTGCAGAACGCCGAGGCCGATCAGATAGCCGACCAGGACCTGGGCGCTCACGCCCGCTTCCTGAGAGGCCATCGCGTCACCGAAGGCCGAACCGTGGAACAGGCCGAAGGCCGCGAACACGGCAAGGGCCGGAACGATGCCGAGGGAGCGTCCGGAAAGCACCACCGCACCCAAGGCCAGCAGCGACAGGCCGATGACGATTTCCTTGGCCGGCAGACCGACGCCCAGGCTCATCATCAGGCAGCCGGCCAGCATGGCGACGATGTAGCCGGCCGGGGCGGTGAAGCGGTGACCGGTATACAGCGCCGCGACGCCGACCAGCAGCACGAAGAACAGATGGTCGAAGCCCAGAAGCGGGTGGCCGATGCCGGACAGCACGCCATGGGCAAAGGTGGTCATCGGCATGCCGCCGAGCGGATGATGGGCAAGCGCCGGATCGGCCGCGACGATGGCCGCGGTGCCGAGCGCAAGGGCCGGAACCAGGTTCGTGAGTTTGGTGCGGATCATTGTAGGTACCTCTCTGTACTGATGAATTATCGTTGCGTGACGGACGGGCTCCGCCGTTGGAGGCCTCTTGGGAATTCCTAGTAAACTTTGTAGGGCAGGAACTTACCGTTCAGGGTGATGATCACGCGGTCGCCCTTGGGGTCGGCCTTGCGGTCGATGTCCATTTCGAAGTCGATGGCCGACATGATGCCGTCGCCGAATTCTTCCTCGATCAGGGCCTTGAACGTGGTGCCGTAGACCTGGATCAGCTCATACAGCCGGTAGATCAGGGGGTCGGTCGGAACCGGATTGTCGAGCGAGCCCCGCGACGGCACCATCATCAGCACCGCGATCTCTTCTTCCGACAGGTTCAGGCCCATCGCGTTGGCCGCGGCCTCCGCCTGTTCCTTGGTCATGGACATCTGGCCCAGGAGGGCCGCCGTGGTCCATTCCTTCGACTGGCCGACCTTCGCGGCCACGTCAGCCCACTTGATGCCCTTGATGATCTTGTGGGTGACGATCTTCTCGGTCAGTTCGGCGCGATTCATGTGAAAAGTCTCCTTCGTTGATGACGTTTGGATATGTCGGGTTCAAGCCTGCGCGCGCAGCACGCCCGTGCCGGTTTCACCGGCTTCGTCGGTGATGACGGTGGGGCGCACGACGGGCGGATGCCGGGGGTCGTAATCGGGGGAGGCCAGTTCGTCCTTGAACCCCACCGACCTGTTGACCAGGAATTCGATCAGGTGGTTGCGGACGGGATAGTAGTTGGCCTGGGTATGCATGTTGGCGCGGGTGCGGTCGCGCGGCAGCGAGTTTTCGACGATCTCGCAGATCCGCGCGTCGGGCCCGTTGGTCATCAGGATGATCTTGTCGGCAAGCAGGATCGCCTCGTCGATGTCATGGGTGATCATGAACACGGTCTGCTCGGTCTCGGCGCAGATGCTTAAGAGTTCGTCCTGCAGGGACCCCCGGGTCAGGGCGTCGAGCGCCGAAAACGGTTCGTCCAGCAGCATGATTTGCGGCTCGATCGCCATGGCGCGGGCGATGCCGACGCGCTGTTTCATGCCGCCCGACAGCTGCGACGGCTTCTTGTTTTCCGAACCCGTCAGATGCACCAGGTCGATGAACTTTTGACAGTGCTCGTACAGGTTCTTCTTCGCCATGCGCGGCCATTTCGAGGAAACCGCGAACGCGATGTTGCCCATCACCGTCATCCAGGGCATCAGCGCGTGGCTCTGGAACACCACCGCGCGGTCAAGCGATGTGCCGGTGACTTCCTGGCCCGACACGATGACGTTGCCGTCGCTGGCCGTGGCCAGGCCCGCCAGGATGTTCAAAAGCGTCGTCTTGCCGCAGCCGGAATGGCCGATCAGGCAGACGAACTCGCCGGGCTCGACACTGAACCAGATGTCTTCAAACACCGTGGTCTCGCCCGATCCGTCCGGCGTCGGGAAACGCTGCGCCAGGCCTTCCACGCGGATGCGGGGTTGGGGGGTGGTCGGGCTGTCGGTCAGTTTGATCTTGGTCATCTGAATGCTCCGTTCTTTCTCTTTTTCAGCTCTTATTCGGCATAGGTGACGAGACGCGCCAGGTAGGACAGCATCAGGTCCAGCACCATGCCGATCAGACCGATGAAGAAGATCGCGGCGATCACGTTGGTGATCGACAGGTTGTTCCATTCGTTCCACACGAAGTAGCCGATGCCCGTACCGCCCACGAGCATCTCGGCGGCGACGATGACCAGCCAGGCGATGCCGACGGAAATCCGCATGCCGGTCATGATCGTGGGGGCGGCCGCCGGCAGGATCACGCGGAAGGCCGTCCGCAGGTGGCCGACCTCGAGCGTCTTGGCCACGTTGAGCCATTCCTTGCGCACGCTGGCGACGCCGAAGGCAGTGTTGGTCAGCATCGGCCAGACCGAACAGATGAAGATCACGAACACGGAGGAAATGATCGAATCCTTGATCGTGTAGAGGGCAAGCGGCATCCAGGCCAATGGCGAGACCGGCTTCATGATCTGGATGAACGGGTCGAGCGCCCGGTAGAACAGCGGCGACATGCCGATCACGAAACCAAGCGGAATGGCGACCAGAACGGCGAAGCCGAAGCCGACCAGCACGCGCAGAATGGAATAGCCCAGCTGAATGCCGATCCCCTTGTCGTTAGGGCCGACGTCGTAGAACGGGTTCAGGACGTGTTCCCAGATCTGCTTGCCGACCTCGAGGGGCCCCGGCATTGCCGAGGCCCCCTTGGCCGTAGCCCCCATCAAGGCGGCGTAAGCGGGGTCCATGCCGTCGGCCGATCCCGTACCCGCGGGCAGCAACAGTTGCCACAGCCCCGCGAAGGCGAAGAACAGCGCGATCGACAGGACAATGGCACGGGATTGCAGTGACATGGACATGATGAACCCTCTTACGTTCTCTTGATGGCGAAGGACTGGACGTATTCTTCCGCTTTCGCGGCGTCGAACGTCTTGCCCATGATGTTGTAGGTTTCGTAGGTCGTTTTCGGCGGCGTGCCGTACGGCCCAGTCAGTTTCATCTCGGCCATCAGCTTTTGCGCGTCGGTGGCGAGATAGACCTCTTCGGCGACCTGCTTGTAGTCGACGTCGCCCTTGATGTAGCCCCAACGCTTCATCTGCGTCAGGATCCACACCCCCATGGAGTGCCAGGGGAACGGATCGAAATCGATCCGGTCCGGGACCTTCTTCACGTTGCCGAGGCCGTCCGCGTAGGTCCCCACGAGCACCTGTTCCAGAACCGTGACCGGCTGGTTCAGATAGTTCTTCGGCGAAATCGCCTTGGAGATTTCCTTGCGGTTGGCCTTGACCGACGCGAAGTCGGTGGCCTCCATGATCGACTTCCACAACGCCAGGAAGGTGTTAGGGTTTTCGTCGATGAAGGACTTGGAGGCGGCGAAGGCGCAGCAGGGGTGCTTGTCCCAGATGTCCTTCGTCAGCTTGTGGATGAAGCCGACGCCGTCATAGACCGCGCGCTGGTTGAACGGATCCGGCGAGAGATACCCGTCGACGTTTTCCGCCCGCAGGTTGGCGACCATTTCCGGCGGCGGCAGGACGCGGATCTGGATGTCCTTGTCGGGATCCAGCCCGTGTTCGGCCACGTAGTAGCGCAGCAGGAAGTTGTGCATGGAATACTCGAACGGCACGGCGAACTTGAAGCCCTTCCACATCTTCGGGTCGTTCTTGTCCTTGTGCTTGGTCGACAGCACGATGGCCTGGCCGTTGATGTTTTCCACCGCCGGCATGGTCCAGGGCACCTTGGTCGACCCGGCGCCCATGTTGATCGCGAGCGGCATGGGCGTGAGCATGTGCGCCGCGTCGTATTCGCCGGAAAGCGACTTGTCGCGGGACACGGCCCAACCGGCCGTCTTGATCACGGAAACGTCGAGGCCGTACTTTTTGTAGAAGCCCATCGGGTGCGCCATGATGATCGGCGTGGCGCAGGTGATGGGCACGAAACCGACGTTCAGCTTGGTCTTCTCAAGCTTGCCGCCGGCCTGGGCCATTTCGACCGCCATGGCCTTGGCTTCCTCGAGCGGGAACATGGAGGCGATGGCGGCATAAGCCGTCCCCGCACCCACCGCCTTGAGGAACGCCCGGCGGTGCATGTCGCCGCCGAACAGGCCTTGCATGACGGCCGATTCCACGGCCCGGGACATGGAGGATTCCAGGTCCGAGGCTTCCGGTTCGGCGTCCAGGTCGGCCATTTCCTGCTGATGGTTCTGGACGGCCCGCATCATGTCGCCCTGGCCGTTCGCTTCGGCGCCCTGACGCATGGAAACGCAGGCCGCTTCCTGGCAGGACGGATCGAAACAGTTGGCGGGGCTGTGGCCGGAGCCGGCGGCCCCAGAAGCCGACGTGGCCTCCGCCGCATCAACGTCTTCCGAACATTGGAACCGCGATGCATCCTTACCCTGCGCCGCGGCCATGGCCATGTTGTGCTCGATGATGGATCGGTGCTGACCACAGGGACAGCCGTTCCACAAGAGCTTGTCGGGATCAAACGGGTTTGCAAAAGCGCCCATTGATTTACTCCATAAAAAAACGCCCAACGCGGCGGCCGCTTCCGCGGTCCCGTCGATGGACGTCCTGGTCCTGTCGGGGGCCGTCATCGTCCCCCTTGGTGAACCCGACGACATCATCGTCGCCCGGTTCGGTTCTCTAGCGGTCGGGCGTCATCGTCCAACCGCTGATCCTTGATGCCGCCGTCGCAGGCCCCATCCGTTGCGGGGCGCGCCGGGCGGCGAAATCCTTACAGCTGCATCACCTCGGCAGCCTCGTTGACCATTTCCGCGACCACCACCAGGCGCACGCCGCGCTGCATGGCGCGGGTGCGCAGCAGGGTATAGGCCGCGTCCTCGTCCAGGTGGCGTTCGCGCATGATGATGCCCTTGGCCCGCTCGATGACCTTGCGGTCGCGCAGCGCGTTGCGCGCCTCGTCCAGTTCCTCGCGCAGCCCCCGGGTATTGGAGAAGTTGGCCTTGGCCAGATCAATGGCGGAGCGGATGCGGTTGCCGTTGACGCCAACCACGACGCAGGCGTTGACCCCGGCGGCGACGGCTTGGTGAATGGCGTCGGTGGAGCCGTCCTCGGTGATCAGGATGGTCGGGCGGCGCTGCTCCGTCGGCAGGGCGCGCAGCGCGTCCAGCAATTCCTTATCCGGTTCGGTCGCATAGATCATGATGGCGTCGGCGGTGGTCTGGGCGGCGGCTTCGGCGAACCGGCTCATGTCGGTCAAAACGCCGGTGACGCCGTAGCCCTGCTCGACCAACAGACGCTTGGTCGCCTCGGCGCGCGGGCGGTCCCGCTCGACCACGAGAACGCTGGTGCCAACTGGCGTCATCAGACGAATTTGCATGACCTGTGGTCGCCCCGTTTTCCATCCCGGCCGCCGAAGGGTTCGGCGGCGAAAGCTATAAATCCCGGCGCATGCCGGCATTCCAGCCCGTCATGGGGCAAATGGCCTCTAAAAGGTCGCCCGTCTTTGGACGCAGAGGACGCCAAACGGCACGCCGCCCGGCACAGTTCCTATTACAAGGGTCGTGCCAACTCGCGACATCCCGTCAACACATTGATTTTAATTAAGTTTAGGCTCCGCGCCTTGGATGGGCGCGAGATAAATTGCGCAAAATTTAATCTCTGAATATTTAAATGGGTAAATTTAGAGCAAATTTTAGAGAAAGAACGATGCCCAGGGGCGGCAGGATCAGATACCCAGTTCCTGGGCCGTCAGCAGGCTTTCCGCGACCTCGACCATGCGCTTGCCCTTCGCGCGCGCCATGGTGCGAATGGCGTCATAGGCAGCGGGTTCCGTCATCGCGCGCTTTTCCATGAGCACGGCCTTGGCGCGCTCGATGGTTTTGCGTTCGGCCAGTTGCAGCTCGGCGTCCGTCGCCCGCTGTTCCAGTTCCCGGTAAGCCTCGAACCGGGAAATCGCGACATCGACCACGGGCTGGATGCGGTCGCGGCGCAGCCCGTCGATGATATAGGCGCTGACCCCGGCCCGGATCGCCTGCTTGGTCATTTCCGGGTCGCTTTCGTTGACGAACATGGCGATCGGGCGCTTGACCTCGCGCGACACGCGGAACATCTGCTCGACGGTGTCGCGGTTGGGATTTTCCAGGTCGATCAGGATCACGTCCGGGTCGATGGCGGCGATGCGGGGCACCAGATCGGTCATCTCGCGCAGATGGTGGACTTGGTGATAGCCCGCGTCCTCAAGCCCCGCCAACAGGACTTCGGCGCGTTCCGCACTCTCATCAATAACCAGAATTTTCAGGACGGCGCCCGACATCTCTCATCTCCAAACACGTGACGTGTTGGCTGCGACGGTATTTGCTCGGATGCGCCCCCAGATGCGGACAGTCTTAATATCCGTCCTTCATTAGCTACGACGGTAGAATCAGTTCGCCCACCTTTCAAGATGCATTCGCAAACCCCCTGTGTATATATTCGGACCCGCGCGGCGAACGGACGCCGCCAGCCCG
>Ga0207899_1000322_pt1 | contig 18603 bp, 14 predicted proteins | sample MalvirmetaMSP134_FD_184235 | JGI IMG/M metagenome (GOLD analysis project Ga0207899, IMG submission 184235) | Marine viral communities from the Deep Pacific Ocean - MSP-134 (SPAdes) | ecosystem: Environmental > Aquatic > Marine > Oceanic | place: Pacific Ocean | collected 2011-06-28
CCGCGACCGGTGCAGCTCTGCTGGACCTGATGCGGGGGCTGAGCAACGAGCATGGGATTACCTTTGTGTTCTCCACCCACGATCCGATGGTGATGGAGCGGGCGCGCCGGGTGATCCATCTCCGGGATGGTGCTGTTGAACGCGAGGAGCGCCGACCGTGATCGCCTGGCTGCGACTGGCGTTTGGCAATCTCCGGGTCAATCGTCGGCGTACCGGCATCACCCTGTTGTCGGTGGCGGTCGGTGTCGGTGGGCTGGTGTTTCTCTGGGCGTTCATCGATGGCATCAATGCCCAGATGATCAACAACATGACCGGTTATGTGACCGGCGACCTGAAAGTGCATCAGCGTGGATTTCACGACGACGGGGAAATGAACATTGCCCTGGCCGAACGCTGGAACCTTGCCCAGGAGGTGTCAGCCGTAACCGGGGTGGCGGCGACCACGCCCAGGGTGACGGGCAACGCGCTGGCCAGCCATGGCGACCAGTCGCGAGCCTTGCAGGTAATGGGGGTCGACAGCGCAATCGAGCCAACGGTCACCCGGCTGAATCGGTCGATTGTCATGGGCCGTTATCTGGAGCGGGGCAATGAGATCATTATGGGCGTGGATGCCGCCGATGCCCTGGAAGTGTCCCCGGGCGACGAGCTGGTGCTGGTGGTCCAGGCGGCGGACGGCTCCATTGGCGCAGACCGATTCGAGGTGGTAGGTGTTTTTGAAACCGGCATCAAGCGAATTGATGGCTTCGTGGGCCAGATGCCCTTGGCCTCTGCCCAGGCGCTGTATGCCTTTCAGGGGCGGTTTACCGAGATTGCGTCCCGCGTAGAGGATTCCGACCGGCTTGAAGCGGTGGTTGCAGGCCTGCGGAATCAGATGCAGGCCTGGAACGTAGAAGTCCTGGGGTGGCCAGCGCTGATGCCGTCGCTGGTGCAAATGGTTGCGTTTCACGATGCTGTCGCCTACATCGTGATCTTCGTGGTGTTTGTGGTGGTGGCGGCCGGCATCGTCAACACCATTCTGATGTCGGTACTGGAGCGTGGCCGGGAATTCGGTGTAATGATGGCGTTGGGTACGCCCAGCAGTCGTATTGTCTGGCTGGTGCTTCTGGAAACAGCCATCCTGGCGGGCCTGGGATACCTGTTGGGTCTGGTTTTGGGGTTGTCGCTGACGGGCTACTTCGGTACCCATGGGCTGGACTTCAGCGCCTATATCAAGGCCATGGATACCATGCCGGGCCTGAGCGGTATCGTCTATCCCACCATTGAATTCCAGCGTCTGGTGGTGATTGGCATCGTGGTTATATCGGTGGCTCTGTTGGCAGCGGCCATCCCGGCCTGGAAGGCCAGCCGCAACAGTCCATTGGAGGCGATGGGCGCACGTCGCACTATGATCAACCGTATCCGCCGGATCCACTGGCAGGTGACGTCTGATCATCGACTGCTGATATTCGCGCAAATGGCACTGCGCTCCGTATTCCGCAATCCACGACGGTCAGTGATCACCGCCTCGGCCACTGCGTTCGGGCTGGCGGCCTATCTGTTCTTATACGCTTTCGCCGATGGTTTCTTTGAGCAGATGATTCACAATTCGACACAGCAGCTTAGCGGGCATGTGCAGGTAATGGCGCAGGGCCACGACGTCGATCTGTCGCCAGCTTTTCGCATTGCCGACAGTCAGGCACTGCAGCAGCAGTTGCAGGCGCGTCTTGAGGTTGAGGCTGCCGCACCCAGGGTATTGCTGCGTGCCATGGTGGCAAACCCCGGGAAGAGTCTGCCGGTGGAGCTGGTGGGTATTGCACCGGAGCAGGAGAGGGCGGTTACGGAACTTTTCAGATACATGGAGCAGGGCACTTATGTTCAATCCGGGGAGGCGGGAATTGTGATTGGCCAGAAACTGGCCGAGGAGTTGGGTGCCCGGCTGGGGGACAAGCTGGTCATTACGGTCCAGCAGGCTGGCGGAGATCTTGCTTCCAGTGCCCAGGCCATTCGCGGTATCTATCGCACTGGCAGTGACCTTTTCGACACAGAGTATGTCTTCACCAATATCAACGCAGCCCGCCGCCTGGGTGGCCTGCTGGAAGACGAAGTCTCGCGGATCGTGTTGAGGCTGTCAGACCGCGCAGAGAGTGCGGCCCTGGCAAGAACCCTGAACCAGTCGCTGCCTCTGACTAACGACGGACTGGAGGCCCAGGGCTGGGAAACCCTGCTCCCGGTGGTTGTGCAGATGGTGGAAATGAGCCAGGTGGATTTCTATCTCATTCTGTCGGTGGTTTTTGTTGTGGTCGCCATAGGTGTCATGAACACCATGGTGATGTCAGTGATGGAGCGTACCCCGGAACTGGGCGTGATGATGGCGTTGGGCACCAGAGGGTCGCAGCTGCAACTGACGATTCTGTTTGAGGCGTTCTTTCTTGCAATACTGGGAATGCTGGCAGGAACGGTGGTTGGCGGACTGCTTGTTGTCTGGCTTGGCAATACCGGCATTGATCTGTCCTCGATCAGTGGTGCAATGGAAGCCATCCCCGGCATTACCGATCGTATCTATCCGGTGCTGATTTTTGATCACGTCTGGCTGCCCAGCCTCCTGTTGTTCTTGTGCTCGGTGCTGGTGGCGCTGTACCCGGCGTGGCGGGCCTCACGGTTGGATCCGGTGGAGGCCATCCGGCATGCTTAGGCGATCTCCACTGATGCTGGTGGCCATGGCTTGGCTGGTACTGGCTTCAAACGCTGGGGCGGACTTCAGCCATTCGGGATCGCTCAAGAATCTGAGCGTTGGCTCGCGCTCGTTGAAGGACGACAATCCCTACTTCTCGAACCTTACCCGCCTGCGTATTGAGCCCCGTTACCGATATCAGGACTGGGTTGTGGATGCGGCCTACGACCTGGAACTGGTGACAGGCAGTTTCCTGGACAGCCCGGAGTTTGCCCTGCTCAGGGATGCTCCTGATCCGCGCTACTGGGATCTTCAGGGGGACGTCCATGAATCGGGAGATATGTTGGCGCGCCATCAGCTCTATCGTGGCACGATACAGTGGCGCTCACCGGTCGGTGATTTCCGATTTGGTCGCCAGCAGGTGAATTGGTCAACCGCCCTGATCTGGAACCCCATGGACATTCTCAATCCTGTCAGCCCACTCCAACTGGAGCCGGACGAGCGCATTGGCGTGGACGCGCTGTTATGGGACAGATCCTGGGGTGCAACGGGCCGGGTAAGCGCCGTGCATGCGCCGCAACACGGGGACCAGAGTGCCAGCACGGCGGTGCGGGCCAAGCGTTTTTTCGCCGGGGTCGATGTCGGCGTGATGATGGGCGCGTTCGCCGACGTCACCAAAGCGGGTGTCAGCGGCAGTGGCTCATTGGTTGGCATCGGTTGGCGCACCGAACTCGTCTGGAGCGAGCCAGATGCAGGTGATAGTTACTGGCAGGGAGTAGCGGATCTGAACTGGGCGTTTCGTAACGGGCTCAATCTGGCCGTTGAATATTTCTATAACGGTCAGCCGGTATCGCCGGGGACGACACCTCTGGCCAGCCTGGTGTCCGCACAACCTCTGTACGCTGGGCGCCATTATACCGGGCTTTTGGTATGGCAGGATATTAACCCGTTCTGGCAGTACCGGTTGGTGACCATCCGGAATGTCGATGATGCCAGCTGGGTGCTTTACCCGAGATCCACATGGATACTGCCACTTGATCGGGAGATCTATGTCACTGTCGGGGCCCAATGGTTTGGGGGTGGCGACGACAGCGAGTATGGGGCGTTGGAGCCATTAGGGCTGATGGAGCTGCAGTGGTTTTTCTAAGATATTTATCGAGAGTGCCATGAACGTGAAGATGACCGCGTTGGCATCTATTTAGTCTGTAGGGAGGAGCACCTTCAACGGACGAGCTTTGATCAATTAAGCAATCATTTTTAGATTAGGTAATTGAAAGCTTTAAATTATATTGTGTGAGAAATACTGGAAATTCAGATTCATTTCAGGGAAGCGTGATTTAATCATTGTCGCATAAAGGTTCCTTCGTATTTTTGCGTTGGCTTCCTTTTTGTTATCTCAGGTTTGTCCTTGCCGCAGAAAAAAACTGCGGCTTTTTTATGCTTCCCATTTTAGGTCACCCCCCTTGTAGCGCTTTAGCTTGCGAGTATCTAAGGGCTAACTCTCCAGATACCATTTAAAGCTCTTGAGTATAAATAAAAAAGCCGCAACACCTTGCGGTATTGCGGCGAATGCGAATGATGGAGACCATTCACAATGCAAGCCACTGAGGGCTCCGACAGAAGCCTGTTAAGCAGCGTCTACTATTAACTCATATTTTCCTGAAATGAACCTGAAAAACTGAAATGCATTTTTCATAATTTAGGTGATCTGACGTTTATTTGATGTCAGTCATTTGAAACCTATTTAAATGTAATGTAGATGAAAAAATAATGCGTTTTTCAGATTCATTTCAGGTTTCTATGTTATGGATCGAGGTGCCTAAACCTATTGGGCTGCAATAATTAAAATCTCATGTCAGAGACGTTGGAGGATCAATGAAAATAATACGAAAGCGAATCAGCCAGGGCGTCCTGGGGGCGCTGATAGCCGCAAACGGAGTGCCTGCCGCGTTAGCGTTAGAGGTTCCTACAGCTTCGGGAATCAAGTTGGATATACTCACCCAGGGTAAGTTTCAACCAACCTATTTTTCTAATTTCGATTTAGACAGCAGCGTTGATGATGGTGCTACGGGTACTTCTGCGGGTGCTGTTCAGGTCGGAGATGAACACGTTAGGGCTGAGGTCAGGCTTGGTGTATTAGCCACTGGCGATAACTGGACGGGTAAACTGCTTCTTGAGAATGACTTTGCCCTTGATGCCAATTCTGTCGATCGCGCAAACCGAGGCGAAAGATTTGGTCTAGAGCAAGCTTTCTTCACCTATACCTTCGATCCAGCATTTGCCCTCCAGGGTGGCTGGACTTTCAAGAATCTGGACCTTGCCTCCGGCGGTCTTCTATACGGTGATGATCATCCCCTATTCGGCGCTACGGGAAAAACTTCTTGGGGCAGCTACGATGTTTACTGGATGCCAATTACCGATGGACTGATTTCGAACATCCAGGCCCCTGGAGCCAACCCCGCCAACGGTGAGTTGGACTGGGATGTGTTTGCTTCTAAGTTTGATATTGATTTAGGAAAGGGTAGTCGGATTTCTCCGATCCTGACTTATAGCGACAATCAACAGCAAGGTGCGAAGGCAACCTACTACGGTGTCGAATACATTGGAAATATTGGCGCTGTGAAGGTTCGGGCTGAGGCGTTAGGCGTGACCGGGAGTTTCGACGATGGTGATGACATCAGTGCCTTTGCTGGCTACGCGGGCCTTGAGTACCCGGTCAGTGAATCGTTTAACCCCTTTATAGCTCTGCGTGTAGCCAGTGGGGATGACGATCCTACCGATAATGATGTAGAGGGCTGGCTGGGCATTACCGATATTGGCAGATTTTCGCCTCTGATTGGTATTGATGGTCAGTTTCTGGGATGGCAGCCGAACTCTAACCAAGCGATAGCCTCGGGCCTCTTCGGTCTCGCCCTTGACCAAGCTGGTCCAGGTGGCGCTGGGTATGGTGGTATTTCCAATGCCGGTACCGGTAACAACCCGGGACAAGTCATGCTTTCTGTTGGCAGTTCGGGAAATTTAGCGTCGATCTCGCCTAAGCTGTCATACCAGGCGCAGATCTTCCCAATGTGGTTCCAGCAAACGGGGGGGCTTGAGACGCTCAGCACTGCCAGCGGATCTGTGGATAGTTATGCCGGTACTGAACTTGATGTGGCTGTAAAATACCAGGCTAACCAGTACTTTGCTCCAAGACTGGTGCTCTCAAGTTTCCTGCCAGGCAAGGGCGTTGAAGACGCAACGGGTGCGGACGATGCGGCTTATGTTGCAATGCTCGAACTGAACTGGAATTACTAATCTCAGGATACTAAGAGCGACTAGAGGTAATGAGATTGAGGCGCCGGTAACGGGGCCTCAATCTTTTTGAGGGGGGCATATTATGAAGCGGTTTTTAGCAATCTTGGTGTGTTTATTTGCAGTGTTAGATGCTCAGGCCCAAGGCTACGATTTGCCTCTGGATTCGCTGTCAGAGTGGACGGGAGAGAAGAGTGTCAGGGTTGTATCGAATATTGATGGTTTAAATGCCGACACTGAATTTCTCGCACTGTTGGGGCGTCTCAAGATTAAGGGGTTCGATGTTACGTTTGGCGGTTCCGAGTCCGCCGATGAAGGGCTGATTCTGGAGGTTCTTCAGGTCAGCGATAAGATTGCAGTGTCTATTAAGTCCACCGATTCTCAAAGGTATTTACTTTCCGTCTTGATTGACGAGGATTACCAAAGAGAAGCTGAAGTACGAGAGGAGGTTAATTTTCGCGGCGTCCTTCCTTTACCAGCAGATTTCAATCCGAAAATGGTTGAGGCGCTCCCCGTGTCGGACCGCGAAAACGGTGAACTGGTTTTTCTGTCAGATTCCACATTGGTGCTCGGCGTCTTCGATGGCAACAGGATAAAAAGAGTTGATGCGTTAACGTCCAACATCAAAAATTCGAAAGCAATCTTCTTGTCGGTTGGTCAGTCAGATTCAGACCCGAATCCGGAGATCGCTGTAGTCTGGGGCCAAGATCGAGATATCTCAGGCAAGGGGCAATACACGAAGATATACTCTCAACTCTTTGAAATATCAGGGCAAAAATTGCATGAAGAAACCAAAAAGTCCGAGAATATCGCTTTACGGTTTATTGACAATCGGCTGCACACTCAGCGATACGAGTTGTTGCAAGGCGACATTGGGAAACTAGCATTTGCTTCTAGGAAGGGGAGCGATGTTCGGGAAGATTCAATTGTTTTGTCTAATGCTAAGGAAATGATTTTCTCTATTTTCCCAATTGATACTACAACCTCTATAGTAGTGAATGAAGAAAGTCTTGAATTACGGGGCCCGAGTTGGGAGTCCGGGTCGCGGCTAGACTTGGGCAAAGTTTCCTCGCCAAGATTAACTAAGCGCTTGGAGGATAGGGAAATAACGACATCACCTGATTACACCTTTTCCGTCAACGAGGAGCATCTATCTATTCCTAGGAAGGTAGTTATTAATAAAGGATCTGTTTTGACCTATCTCAGGAAAAGAAGGTTGGGTTTTTCTGGGTTAACTCCCGCTTCAGGGTCAGATATATTAATCAGAGCGCGCTGGGATAATGGTGACCCAGGATCGGGATTTACAGTGTTTCCCGTGTATGAGTTAAGTTTATTTATTATTGATTTTTCATATGTGAAAGCTAAAGGGGAATCCCGGCTGTTAATATTGGCTAATGAAAAAGATGGTAATCAAGGCGCAAGTCAAATCTACGTCTATTGATATTTTAAAGCTTTCCGTTCAGCAATGAATTTAGCGACAAGATTCTGGCAAATTAAACATGTGGCCAGTCATGAAATGTCATGACTGGCCACATCCTTTGTGCGAGAGGCAAGCATCGCTTTTTAGCTCTGCCCGAGTGGGACTTACTAGGTGTCACTTGAGTCCGCTATTCCCGCCTCCTTCATTTGCTTGTGTAACTTTTGATGTTTCAGACAGAGTGCTTGTGTATCAACTGTCTCTACGGTCTTGTCCGGATAGGTCCTCGCCTCATTGATCCTGTCGGCTAAGCCAGAATCTGCGAAGGCAGAGGAAGTAAACAGTGCTGTGATTGCAATAGCTGTAATGATGCTTTTCATGACAAACTCCTTGTTATGTTGCTGTAGGCCCATTTAGCCGGGCGTCTAGTAAGTACCGCTGGTGCCAACTAATGGTATTTATATTTTCATTTACTAGTCGTTAGCCTCTGTTCACTTTGTCTCTTCTCTAGAGCGCGATGATAGGCTCGTCCCTCTTTACTGATCATTTGTCTTCGCGCCTCCATTCCAACTTCTGACAATCCATGGAGCGTCATTTCTTTGTGAAGTCGCTGCAGTTCTTTATCCTGCAGAATATTTTCATTCACTTGGTTATTGTCCATTTCATTGTGCATTTCATTGTGCCACTCTTTCATGTCCTTGTGGCCCGGCATGCTGTCGGCAAGCGCCGATATTGAGAGAGTGGCTACTGCTACGAACACTACTAATGATCTCATGATTGCATCTCCTGTTTGGATGATGGTTTCATTAAATCATTAGTTTCTGAAACCTGACTGAAAAAAACAAAAAAATTCATTAACGATTTGATAATTCTTATTATCGATAAAAATTGTTGAGCTAGATCAAAATAATATTTGTACGCGCCTAATTTCAGTTTCGTTTCAGTTTTGAGATCTAATATAAGCGCTCTTATATGCTTTCCATGGAGATCTCAAGTTGTCCATCCCCCCCTTTTTTACAAAGCCAGCCATTTTGGGTGTGTTGCTGTTTTGCAGCATTTCTGCGTGGGCTCAGCCCAGACTGGAGCTCCAGAGTGTCATCGAAACAGCAACTGAAAACGATCCCTGGCTTGGCCAAAGCTCTTATAAACAAGATGCGCTAATGGAAGAGTCTGTTGCTGAGGGCGCGCTTCCCGATCCCCGGGTGGCGATCGGCGCGGCAAATCTACCTCTAGACACTTTTGATACCCGACAAGAGCCCATGACCCAGGGAACGATTGGCTTTACACAGCGAATTCCTCGTGGCGATAGCCGCCGCTTGGCTAGCGCAAAGAAAGAAGAGCTGGCCGGCGTACAGCCCTACCTCCGACAGAATCGTCGTGCGCAGGTCACCGAAACGGCGACCCACCTATGGCTCGATCTTTGGAAATCCCAGGAAAGCATCCGCCTCATTGAACAGAACCGGGGGCTGTTCGAGCAATTGGCGGATGTTGCGGAAGCTGGATATACCTCCGCGACTATGGGCTCCAGACAACAAGATGTTATTCGTGCTTCGCTGGAGTTGACTCGTTTGGAAGACCGATTGACCGCCTTGCGCACCGAATTGGCGTACAGCAAGGAAGCTCTTGGGGAATGGATCGGTACCAGTCAGGCCCAGCTCTCGGTCTCTGAGAACATTCCTCCTCTATTATTGGAAGACGTTTCCAGTGGCTGGTCGGAGACGACCGTTGAGTCTGTCATCCGTCACCCGTCGATTCGCGCCACAGACCAACTGATTGACGTGCAGGCCATTGACGTAGACCTTACCAGGCAAGCCTATAAACCAGAATGGTCGGTCTTCGCACAATATGGTTATCGGGACCGAGCTCCGAACGGCCAGGACAGGGCAGACCTGTTTTCTATCGGTATCGGTTTTGACCTGCCCATATTCACAGGAAACCGGCAAGATCGACGGCTCAGCGCTTCTGCAGCCAGACTGGAAGCCGAAAAGACGGATCGTATTCTTAGAATCCGGTCGCTCCAGGCAAAGGCGCGCGCGGCGTTAGCCCGCATCGAGCGGTTGGATGATCGAATTAACCTGTATCAGCAAACGCTCCTACCTCAGATGGTACAGCAGGCCAGCGCCGCGCTGACCGCCTATAACAATGACGACGGTGATTTTGCTGAGGCGGTACGTGCACGGATTTCGGAACTCAATGCCCAGGTCGAATTGATCCAGATGATGGCCGAAAGAGCCAAAACTCTGGCAAGTTTCCGTTATATGACCACGGACGCCTCAAACATTCCTTCCTTTTCAATGACCCATTTGCAGGATTGATCATCATGGCTAATTTCATTCGTCCATTGGGCTTTATAGTGCTCGGCGGGATTGCTGGCGTCGGTGCCGCCTACTGGCTGGCACCGGAAATTGTTTCCGAACCGACCGCTGAGACTGCAGGTGCCAAGGCAAAGGAGCCCCTTTACTGGGTGGCACCTATGGACCCCAATTTTAAAAGCGACAAACCCGGGAAATCACCTATGGGTATGGACCTGATTCCGGTTTTTGAAGAAGCCGGGTCGTCTGATGACTCGGTTGGTACGGTTCGTATTTCGCCGGCGGTTGTAAACAATCTGGGGGTTCGCACCGAGCGCGTCATCCAGGGGCGGTTGCCCAACACCATAACAACCGTGGGATATGTTCAGTATAACGAGGATGAGATGTCCCATGTACACCCCAGAGTGGAGGGCTGGATTGAAGCGCTCTACGTGAAAGCTGAAGGTGAGCCTGTCGAGAAAGGCAAGCCACTGTATACCCTGTATTCGCCCACATTGGTAAATGCTCAGGAGGAGTTGCTACTGGCCCTGAATCGGGGTAATCAGAGCCTGATCAATGCGGCTGAGAAGCGGTTGGTTGCGCTGAACGTGCCGGTCAGTCTGATACGGCAGCTGCGGGAAAGGCGAGACGTACAAAGAACCATGACCGTATACGCCTCAAGCTCCGGCGTGATCGACAATCTAAATGTTCGCGAGGGAATGTTTATAAAACCGGGTGATCGGGTTTTGTCGATTGCTGCGCTGGACGAAGTCTGGGTTATTGGTGAGGTATTTGAAAGCCAGCTCTCGGCAGTGGAAGCCGATAGCCGGGTCCTGATGACCTTGGACTACATGCCCGGGCGCCAGTGGCGCGGAGATGTGGATTATGTGTATCCCGAGGTGAATCCGAAAACGCGGACGGCACGGGTCCGGATGCGTTTTGACAACTCCGACGGAGCTTTATTGCCTGGCATGTTTGCTCGCCTGGAGGTCCAGGGGGATCGGGGGCAAAGACGCCTGTTGGTGCCGCGTGAATCGATCATCCGCACTGGACAAAGCGACCGTCTGGTCGTGGCGCTAGAACAGGGTGCCTTCAAGTCCGTTAACGTCACGGTGGGGCGGATTGGCGATAAGTACGCAGAAATACTGGGAGGTATTAAGCCAGACGATACTGTGGTGACCTCTGCGCAGTTCCTGATCGACTCCGAGTCCAGCAAGACCTCGGATTTCCAGCGAATGTCAGCACCAGGCAGCAACGCCATGGATTCACAGATGGACCATTCGGGGCACGCTATGGATCCGGAAAAAGCGGAGCCCAAAATCGAACCCGAGGCGATGGGCCATAGTTCCATGAATCATGGCGGAGGCGAATCATGATCGCCGCCATCATTCACTGGTCTATTCGTAATCGATTTCTGGTGTTGCTGGCCACTTTGCTTATTACAGGGCTTGGCCTTTACTCACTGAACAAAACACCGGTAGATGCCCTTCCGGATCTCTCGGATGTGCAGGTCATCATCAAAACCAGCTTCCCGGGCCAGGCCCCACAAGTGGTGGAAGACCAGGTAACCTATCCACTGACCACCGCCATGCTGTCGGTGCCGGGCGCCAAAACGGTCCGGGGCTACTCGTTCTTCGGGGACTCCTACGTTTATGTAATCTTCGATGAAGACACCGACATGTACTGGGCCCGCTCCCGGGTGCTGGAGTACCTGTCCCAGGTGGCCCCAAGCCTCCCGGACTCGGCCCGGCCGCAGCTGGGGCCGGACGCAACCGGGGTTGGCTGGGTTTACCTTTACGCCCTGGTGGATCGCACCGGTAACAACGATCTCAGCCAACTGCGCAGCCTGCAGGACTGGTTTCTGAAATACGAACTGCAAACAGTGCCGGGCGTGTCCGAGGTGGCCGCGCTTGGGGGCATGGTGAAGCAGTACCAGGTCAAGGTCAGCCCGGAAAAACTCAGGGCGTTGGGAATTCCTCTGGCTCATATCCAGAACGCCATCAAGAGAGGCAACCAGGAAGTGGGCGCCTCCGTCATTGAGATGGCCGAGGCGGAATACATGGTGCGCACGTCGGGCTACATCCAGTCCCGTGAGGACCTGCTGTCGATTCCACTGGGGCTCGACGACAACGGCACCCCTGTGCTCCTGAAAGATGTGGCCAGTGTTGAGGTCGGGCCGCAGATGCGGCGCGGGGTGGCCGAGCTGAACGGGGAAGGGGAAACCGTGGGTGGCGTTGTTGTGATGCGCTTCGGCGAAAACGCCCAGGCAACTATCAATGGCGTGAAGGCAAAACTGGAGGAACTGAAATCCAGTTTGCCGGAAGGTGTGGAGGTGGTGACGGTTTATGATCGCTCCGGTCTGATTGAGCGGGCGGTGAATAATCTCGGATTCAAGCTGCTTGAAGAGTTTCTGGTGGTGGGCCTGGTGTGCATCATCTTTTTGTTCCATGTTCGCTCGTCGTTGGTGGCGATTCTCAGCCTGCCGGTTGGCATTCTGGCGGCTTTTATTGTCATGCACTGGCAGGGAATTAACGCCAACATAATGTCCCTCGGGGGGATTGCGATTGCGATCGGCGCGATGATCGACGGCGCCATCGTCATGATCGAGAACATGCACAAACACATGGAGCGAACCCCGTTAACCCCTGAGAACCGATGGGAGGTCGTGGCCAGATCGGCCTCCGAGGTCGGGCCAGCCCTGTTTTTTTCGCTCCTGATCATCACCGTCAGTTTTGTGCCGGTATTTGCGCTGGAAGCGCAGGAAGGCCGGATGTTTGCACCTCTGGCCTTCACGAAGACCTACGCCATGGCAGCCAGTGCGGCTCTGGCGGTGACGCTGGTTCCCGTGCTCATGGGCTATTTCATTCGCGGCAAAGTGCTGCCGGAGCACAAGAATCCTGTGAATCGTTTGCTGGTCGGCGTCTATATGCCTGCCCTGAAACTGGTGCTTCGATTTCCGAAAATCACGGTTTTGGGTGCACTGCTTGCATTGGTTGTGGGCCTCTGGCCGGCCACCAAAATCGGGAGTGAGTTCATCCCACCGCTGGATGAAGGCGATCTGATGTACATGCCTACTACCTACCCGGGTATTTCGATTGGTAAAGCCCGGCAGCTGCTTCAACAGACCGACAAGTTGATTGCTACCGTGCCGGAAGTTAAAACGGTGTTCGGTAAAGTAGGGCGGGCGGATACCGCGACAGATCCTGCACCGTTGACGATGATCGAAACATTTATCCAATTGAAGCCCAGGGATGAATGGCGGGAAGGGATGACCACGGAAAAGCTCAAGCAGGAACTCAATTCCCTGGTTCGTTTCCCGGGAGTAACGAACGCCTGGGTGATGCCCATCATCACCCGCATCGATATGCTGGCAACGGGGATCAAGACACCAGTTGGCATAAAGGTAGCGGGCCCGGACCTTGCCATTATCCAGGACATCGGCAAACGCCTTGAGGAGGTCATGGTCGACATCCCCGGTACCGCCTCTGTTTATTCAGAGCGGGTTGCCGGCGGTCGATACATCAAGGCGGATATCGATCGGGAGCGTGCAGCCCGTTATGGACTGAACATAGCGGATGTTCAGCAGGTTGTTGCTTCGGCGATCGGCGGAATTAACGTATCGCGGACGATCGAAGGGCTCGAGCGCTACCCGATTAATCTGCGCTACCCCCAAGACTACCGGGATTCCCCCGAGAAGCTTGAGCAGCTGCCGATAGTTACGTCAACGGGGCAACGGATTGCGCTGGCCGATGTCGCCGATATTCGGGTCGAGGATGGTCCTCCCGCCATCAAAAGTGAAAACGCCCGCCTCAATGGCTGGACCTTCGTGGACATTGAAGGGGTCGATGTCGGTACTTACGTGGAAGGGGCCATGGCTACAGTGAGCAAGGAGCTTGATCTCCCTGCGGGCTATTCGGTTACATGGTCTGGCCAGTATGAATACATGCTGCGCGCCAAGGAAAAGCTGACCTATGTGGTGCCGCTGACGCTGGGTATCATTATCATTCTGCTGTTCCTGAACTTCCGCCGTTTTGCGGAAGTGGGCATCATCATGGGTACACTGCCGTTCGCCATGATTGGTGCGATCTGGCTGATGTATCTGTTGGGCTATAACTTTTCGGTCGCGGTTGGTGTTGGTTTTATTGCGCTGGCCGGGGTTGCCGTGGAGATTGGTGTGATCATGTTGGTTTATCTGAACCAGTCATACGAGGCAATGTTGGAAAGCTGCCAAGAGAAGGGGCTGACTCCAAGGCGAGAGACATTACGTCACGCTGTGCTTCACGGTGCCGGATTGCGGGTGAGGCCCATAATGATGACCGCTGCTGCTATTATTGGAGGTTTGGTGCCAATCATGGTTGGCACCGGTACCGGCTCTGAAGTCATGGGGCGCATAGCCGCACCGATGGTCGGTGGGATGATCTCTGCTGTGATTTTGGCGTTGTTGGTGATACCAGTACTGTTCTTTCTATGGAAGCAACGGTGGCTACGCAATTAACGGTTAGAAAAGGTTGCCAGGATTCGACCCAGTATTCCGCCAGGTTAGATGCGCGTCGATCCTCCAGAAATCGCAAACCGTTGCCTTAGCTATGTTTGGACTTTTTTATCCCAAAAAGGAGATTGATATGGCTTTGTTATTGGTCACTTATGATCTGAATTCACCGGGTCAGAAACATGCGAAGTTATTGGGGAGATTAAGCAATATAATTGGGGTATGTTGTCTGAATCGAGCTACGCCATAGAAACCGATGCATCTGCACAGCAAGTATTTGACTCTTTGCATCCAATACTTGATCAAAATGACAATTTTTACATCGTTAATCTTAAGAGACCCTATGCTGGATTGCGGGCCGCAGAAAGTTAACGATTGGCTTGAGGCTAAGCTTCCATACCAGTGGTCACAGGTCGTAAAGCTCAATATGCCGCGCAATGCTGGATAAAAAAATGGCTGCGGATCGCTGAAGAGGTCTGTATTGCGGGGTGTAATGATCCCTAAAATTGGTGCATGCGTAATTTGAATTCTCCAGCCTACATTGAGACAAGCGGAGAACGATATGAAAAAGTCGCGGTACAGCGAATCTCAAATCGTCAGGATCCTGAAGGCGGTTGAAGGTGGTCGCCTGATCAAGGAGGTATGCCGGGAGTACGGCATATCCGATGCGACCTACTACAACTGGAAATCCAAGTATGGTGGCTTGGAGGCCTCTGATGTGAAGCGCCTTAAAGAGCTTGAAGAGGAAAATCGTCACCTGAAGCAGATGTATGCTGAGCTGAGCTTGGACCACAAGCTGCTGAAGGATGTTATCGAAAAAAGCTCTAAGGACGTCGGTTCGGCGATAATTGGTGGATTACCTCAAGCAGGCTCACGGTTTCAGTATTCGCCGAGCCTGTCATCAGTGACTCTGTGTATCGCTACCGACCGGACACGTCCCGAGATACACCCGTGATTTCAGCGGTTCAGAGCGCCGCTGAGCGTTATCCAGCTTACTGATTCAACAAACTGGTCAAAGTGCTGCGACGCTGGGGCCAAGGATGGAATCACACGCGGGTACACCGGCTGTATTGTGCGCTCAACCTGAATAAACGATGACGGTGCAAGAAATGACTCCCGACACGAAGCCCAGAGCCATTGAGCGTGCCAGCCACCGTTAATCGATGCTGGTCTATGGATTTCATGAGCGACAGTCTGTTCTGTGGTCGCCGGTTCCGGACGTTTAACGTGGTGAACGACTTTTACGGGAGGTGCTGGCTATCGAGGTTGACCTGAACCTGCCAGCACCGAGTGTCATACGGGTCTTGGAGCGCATCGTCGCCTGGCGAGGATGCCCGGCCAAACTGCGTATGGATAAAGGCCCAGAGTTCATCTCGATTGCCTTGGCAGATTGGGTAGAACATCATGGTATCGAACTGGAGTTCATCCAGCCTGGCACCCCAACGTAGAACTCGTATGTTGAGCGCTTCAATCGAACTTACCGAGATGAGATTCTGAATATGTATGTTTTTCGCAATCTGACAGAGGTTCGGCAGCTCACCGAACAATGGACTAAGGAATACAACGGCGAACTACCCCATGATTCCTAGGGGACCTTACACCTTGGGAATATAGTGCCAATGCTACTCTTGCGAACCCAGTGATATCACATTGCTAAAGTGCTATCCGGACCTAGGGAAACATAGGCCCGGACCTCCTGGCATTTATTCGTTGGTGAATGTCACAACATCTTTTTCAACTGCCCGTAGTCTCCTCCGGTGCGAAGGACCAGGGTGATGTCGTTGTCGTTCCGGTTTCTGAAGAACCAGCCATGGTTGCCAGTGAAGGCAGCCTCCAGCGTGCCCTCGTCTTCGGGCACGCCCCGGCCTTTCTCGTAAGAAATTGACTGGCCGCCTCCATCGCCATGGGTATCGAAGTTGACAGGGCCACCTTCAGACGCCCAAGAGAACCGGGCTACAGCACCTTCCTCCATAGTGAGTTTGAATTCGGTACCTTCTCCCGGTGTGAGAACCACGCGCACTTCATTCTGCCACTGCGGTTTCGCAATTTCTGGTTCTGGCGCAGGTTCTGGTTCGGCAGGCGCAACCTCTGCTTCAGGTGAGGGAGCTGGTTCCTCAACGGCTTCAGCCACGACAGGTTCTTGGACTTCCGGGACCTCTTGTCCAGCTGAGGATTGCACAGCAACCATCTGGGCAGCCTCGTCAGCGGCAGCCTCTTCGGCAAGCTGTTCCTTGATCTCGCCCATTTCGGTCAATCCTAACAGTCGGCCAGCGCCGGTCGGGTCCAGGGCGTACTCGGCGGGCATGACCACGGTAGCCAGCAGAACCAACGCCACAAAAGCGGCAATGATGGTTGATCGAACCAGTTTGGTAGTGCTGGGCAGTTCTTCACGGTTGGGTATATCGGTGTTGTACATAGCGAATCTCCAGAATCAGGCGACAAAGTAACCGGTGAGCTGATAGCCAAAGAGCAGGAAACCTGCGCTCATCATGGCCACGTTGGCGGTGTAGGCGTGCCGGAAAAAACCGTCGGTCTTTCGCCAGAAGCTGATGACAATCAGAATCATGGCCAGGGCAATCAACTGTCCGATTTCCACGCCCACATTGAAGGCGAGGAGGTTCGGAATCAGGCCGACCGGCGAGATGTCGTATTCGATGATCTTCGTGGAAAGGCCGAAACCATGGAAGAAGCCAAAAATCAGCGTGGCGGCCTTGGTATAGGGCTGGAAGCCAAACCAACGCTGATAGGCACCGATGTTGTCCAGTGCCTTGTACACGATGGACAGACCGATAATCGCATCAATGATGTAGCTATTGAAGCCTACGTTGAAGTACACCCCCAGCAGCATTGTGGTCGAATGCCCCAAGGCAAACAGGCTGACGTAGATGGCGATGTGCTTCATTTGGTAGAGGAAGAAAATGACACCCAGCAGGAACAGCAGGTGATCATAGCCGGTGACCATGTGTTTGGCCCCCAGATAGATGAACGCAATAAGGTTTATCCCGGTAATTTCCTGGATGTACCCCTTGTCGCCCTGAGCGACGGCGTGGGCAAGCACATCGGTACTCATACCCAGTAAGCCCAGTGTCAGAAATATCCAGAACAGACGACTGCCTGTGCCCGTTGAGGGCACGCCACGACAACCGCCAAGCAAGCTTGACAACATAAAGACTCCAATTGAATTTGTTTTCTCGGGCCGCGTAAGCGGCAAGAATCAAGCGGGAATAGAGGCTTTTGGGGGGCGTTCAAGCCGATAGCGCAAACTGCGGGGAGAACCTCCGGCAAAGGGCACGGGCTGCCGGAAAACGGTCAGGCTTTGGGAAACAAACGGAACTCTGAGCTGGTCCACAGTCTCGTGGGTATGATTGCCAGCATCATGATGCAGTGATGCCGTCTCTGGCTCTTCGTCAAAATCGTGGGTGTGTCCAAGTCCACCATGACTGCCTGGGTGACAGTCAAACTGTGATTCCCAATCGCCTGCCAAGTTGGCCACACCGTGAGAGAATGACTCGCCAATTACCGACAGTGACATACCCGTCAATGCAAACAGCATGACGAGCGTCGGAAGCAGTTTTCTCTGGTGGATGGCCGAAATCATCAATCTAATGCGTCGAGTCTGTGGTTGGATTTCAACAGAGACAGAGGATACCATCCCCCCATGGGGGATAGGAATTAAACATGGTAAATGATCACACGCATCAATCTCACCCGAACATAATCAAACGTCTGAAGCGGGCTAACGGCCATCTTGAAAGCGTGATTGGCATGATTGATCAGGGAAAACCCTGCCTGGAACTGGCGCAGCAGCTTCACGCCGTGGAAAAGGCCATTCAACAGGCCAAGCGCGTATTGGTACAGGACCACATTGAGCATTGCCTGGACGACGCCATCGGGCCGCTGGAGCCGGATCAGCAGCGGCGTTTCGATGAATTCAAGGCAATAGCCCGGTATCTGTGATTGCCATTGGGGATGCCGGCCGGGATATTCGACCCCCGACCCAGCCCCATAGAAGCGACTTGGAAAGTTTGGATCGGAAATTTGGAGCCCGGAACCAAATGATCAAAGGTGGCCAGATAATATCCATGTGCTTACTGCAATTAGCGTAAGACCGCCAACGATTTCCGCCCGGTGCCCTAAAACAGCCCCTAAAGCGCCTCCCATCATGATGCCGAGTGTCACCATGAGTGTTGTTGCCAGTCCGATCAAAGCCGCAGCCACCCAAATGTTAACGTTGATGAAAGCCAGGCTCACGCCAACCGCCATGGCGTCAATGCTTGTCCCGAAGGCTGTAAGGCAGGTTCGGAGCAATGACTGTTTTGATGGTTTTTCTACCCCGTCTTCATCCGGTTTCACGCCCTCATGAATCATATGCAGACCGAGGATCATGAGAAGAGAAAATGCAATCCAATGATCCCAGGCCTCCACATAACCTGATGCTGACTTTCCGATCAGCCAACCAACTAGC
>Ga0207899_1000340_pt1 | contig 17990 bp, 15 predicted proteins | sample MalvirmetaMSP134_FD_184235 | JGI IMG/M metagenome (GOLD analysis project Ga0207899, IMG submission 184235) | Marine viral communities from the Deep Pacific Ocean - MSP-134 (SPAdes) | ecosystem: Environmental > Aquatic > Marine > Oceanic | place: Pacific Ocean | collected 2011-06-28
GGCCGGGAGACGTACAACAACCCCTGGCTGCTGGCCAGTGTGGACAGCACGTTCTTCGGCTCGCCGGAATCTCCCCTCACCCGCCATGACGCGCTGCGGGCCATGTACCCGTTCATCCAGAGTGAGCTGGAGCGCGGTGTGTACCTCACCCACATCTCGCGGCATCTGTTGGGCCTGTTCCACGGCCAGCCGGGCGGGCGTCAGTTCCGCCGTTACATCAGCGAGAATGCCCATAAGTCCGGTGCCGGGCTTGAGGTCATCCAGACTGCCCTGGAGAAAGTCCGGGAGCCGGAAGCGGCGGTTATTGCAGAAGCTTAATTGGCCTCAGGCCTTTGGTTGTCTTGTCCCTGTCAGACCAGCCCGTTATTGTAGGTGAATCACCAGCATCTGGGAGTCGGATGCCTCAATAACAGATCAATCGGGACGACAGCACGAATGACCAACAAGCTCGAACAACTGAAGACCATGACCACCGTGGTGGCCGACACCGGCGACATCGACGCCATTGCCCAATGGCGTCCGCAAGATGCCACCACCAACCCTTCCCTGCTGCTGAAAGCTGCTGCCTCAGACGCCTATCGCCCGATGCTGGATAAAGCCGTTGCCGATGCCCGTCGCCACGGCGGTTCCGATGCTGAACAGCTGACCGTTGCTACCGATACCCTGGCGGTACTGGCCGGGCGGGAAATCCTGAACCTGATTCCCGGCGTAGTCTCCACCGAAGTAGATGCGCGTTTGTCGTTTGATACCGCCGGCACTCTGGAGCGGGCCCGTCGATTGGTGGATCTGTATGACAAGCAGGGCGTGGACACCAGCCGGGTGCTGATCAAGATTGCAGCCACCTGGGAAGGCATTCGTGCTGCCGAGCAGTTGGAGAAGGAAGGCATTCGCTGCAACCTGACTCTGTTGTTCTCGTTCATTCAGGCCGCTGCCTGTGCCCAGGCCGGTGCGTTCCTGATCTCACCGTTTGTCGGTCGGATTCTGGACTGGCACTTGGCCACCAGTGGCCGGGACAGCTATCCCGCGGCAGAAGATCCGGGCGTGCTTTCGGTGTCCAGGATCTATAATTACTTCAAGGCCAATGACTACAACACCGTGGTGATGGGGGCGAGCTTCCGTAACACCGGCGAGATTGAGATGCTGGCAGGCTGCGACCGGCTGACCATCAGCCCGGCCCTGCTGCAGGAATTGCAGGACGACACCGCCCCGCTGACCCGCAAACTGTCGGCCGACGGCGTCAGCTCGCCGGATAAATTGGGCACGGTGAACGAGCGGCTGTTCCGCTGGGAATCCAACGAAGACGCCATGGCCACCGAGAAACTGGCCGATGGCATCCGCCGCTTCACCGCGGATCAGATTGAACTGGAACAGCAGGTGCGCCAGTTGGCCAAAGCGGCCTGATTCACCGCTGTTCGCAACGTAACAGGAGTGCGACTGCCCTAACATGTTAGATCAACTGAAAAAGCTGTTTGCCGCACCGGCGTCGGAGAACCAGGAGCCGGACAACCACCAACTGGCGGTGGCGGCCACCGCCTTGATGGTGCAGCTCTCACGGGCGGACCACAACGAGGACGAGCGCGAGCTGCAAACCATTGTGGACTGTGCGGTAAAGGCGCATCAGGTGACCCGCGACGAGGCCGAGGCGATCCTTAAGGACGCCCTGGACCACGCCGACGATGCCACCTCCATGTACGAGTTTACCGGGCAGATCAACGAACACCTGGATCAGAACGCCAAGCAGTCGCTGCTGGAAAGCATCTGGCGCGTGGCCTTTGCCGATGGCCGTATCGACAAGTACGAAGAACACCTTATTCGCCGTATGGCGGACCTGCTGCATCTTAATCACCGGGAATACATGCAGGCGCGGCACAGGGCGGAGAATTCAGGATAATAAGTGCCGGGTGACGAGCGTGCCGGCTAACACAAGGAGACAGTATGCTAGCCATTCTTCATCCCAACACCGGGCTGGACAGCGAGGCCTACCGCCAGACCATGCACTACCTGGAAAACCTGCCCAATGTGTCGGTGCGGGTTCACGAGGTACAGGGCGCCAGCCAGCGGCTCACGGAAATCTACCTGCTGGGCGACACCAAGGGCCTGAACAAGGAAGAAATCGAGGCGCTGCCGGCGGTGGAGCGGGCAATCCGCATCTCGGACGATTACCGCATTCTGGGCCGCCACAAAGACGACCGGCGCCAGAGTGGCTTTACCTACAACGGGGTGGAGTTCAGCCAGTCCAACCTGAACGTGTTTGCCGGGCTGTGTGCGGTGGATGTGCCGGAACACGTGGACATGATGATGAAGGCGCTGGAGGACAACGGCGAGGTGTGCACCCGCATGGGCGCCTACAAGCCGCGCACCAACCCCTACTCGTTCCAGGGCCACGGCAAGGGCTGCCTGCCCTGGGTGTTTGAGAAGGCGGGCAAGCATGGCATCAAAGTGGTGGCCATGGAGATCACCCACGAGAGCCACATCGAGGAAATCGACACCTGCCTCGAACGCCTGGGCCGCCCGACCGGGGTGATGCTGCAGGTAGGCACCCGGAATACCCAGAATTTTGAGTTGCTGAAGGCGATTGGCCGCCAAAGCGAGTATCCCGTATTGCTCAAGCGCGGTTTTGGCATCACCCTGAACGAATCCCTGAATGCCGCCGAGTACCTGGCCAGCGAAGGCAATGCCAACGTAATCTTCTGCCTGCGGGGTATGAAGACCGAGGCCGGCCAACCACACCGCAACATGGTCGATTTTGCCCATGTACCGGCAGTGAAGCGGCTGACCCGGATGCCGGTATGTGTCGACCCGTCCCACTCAGTGGGCAGCAGGGACCGCGCTCCGGACGGCATTCTGGATGTGATGCACGCCACCGCTCAGGGCGTGATTGCCGGTGCCAACATGGTGCTGGTGGACTTCCACCCGAAACCCGAACGGGCGCTGGTGGACGGGCCCCAAGCCCTGCTGATGAACGAACTACCGGCCTACCTGGAAGATATCCGGCTATGCCACGACACCTGGACCAAACGCCAGGCCATTTACCAACGCCTTCAAGGTGAAACACCAGAATGATTGTTTACGGTCACAGAGGCGCCAAAGGTGAGGCGCCTGAGAATACCTTGCCGGGATTTATCCATGCTTACCGCCATGGCATCCGGCATTTTGAATTGGACCTGGTGCTGTCCAAAGACGGTATACCCGTGCTGGTGCACGACCTGACGGTTACCCGTACCACCAGTCATACCGGCGATGTGGGCCACTACACGGCGGCTGAGCTGGCCGACATGGACGCCCGGCGCAACACCAGCTCCTGGCCCCGAAAGATTGGTATTCCCACCCTGGAAGACCTGCTGGACCAGTTTGACGATCTGGAACACTTGCAGTTGGAGGTTAAGAAAGACTCCCGGCAGCGCCTGAACATCCTGTGCAACCGCCTGACCGAGATCATTCAGCGTCGCGACCTGTACAAAACCACGACCATTACCTCGTCAGATACCTGGTTTCTGAAGGAAATCCGGCGGCGCAACAAGCACATTCAAATCGGATTGGTGGCGGAGCGGAAGTTCCCGCGGCCTCTGAACGTTGCCACGCGGCTTGGGTGCAGTTACCTGTGTCTGAACTGGAAGCTGTGCTCGAAAGAGCTGGTGGCAAACGCACATCGGCGCGAAATGCATGTATCCGTCTGGACGGTAAATCGCATTCACGACATGTTGCAGCTGGAGGAAATGGGGGTAAACAGTGTCATCACCGATTACCCGACCAGCACCCACATCTTTTTCGACAACCGGGCCAGGGCTCTGTTGTCCCTGCCCCAATCGCAATCCGAGCCGGTGCCGGGCACCGGCCAAGCGCTGTCTACCGGCGGCTGAGGCCGGATCAGAAGATCCGGTTCAGGCCGTTCAGGGCGGCTACCCGGTAGGCTTCCGCCATGGTCGGGTAGTTGAAGGTGGTGTTGATGAAGTAGTTCAGGGAATTGGCTTCCCCTTTCTGGTTCATGATTGCCTGCCCGATGTGAACGATCTCGGCCGCCTGGTCCCCGAAGCAGTGAATGCCCAGAATCTCGCGGCTTTCACGGTGGAACAGGATCTTCAGCATGCCCACCGCATCGCCGGTGATCTGAGCGCGAGCCAGGTCTTTGAAGAAGGCCTGGCCGACTTCGTACGGCACCTTCGCTTCGGTCAGCTCACGTTCGGTTTTACCCACGGAACTGATCTCCGGAATGGTGTAGATACCCGTCGGCACATCCGAGACATAGCGGAAGTACTCATCCTTGACGATGTCAGACGACGCCGAACGGCCCTGGTCGTATGCGGCACTGGCCAGGCTCGGCCACCCGATGACGTCACCGGCGGCGTAGATATTCTCCACTTCGGTGCGGTAGTGCTCATCCACCGACAGCTGGCCACGGCCGTTCGGCACCAGGCCGACATTGTCGAGGTCCAGGGAATCGGTGTTGCCGGTACGGCCGTTACACCACAGGAACGCATCGGCGCGGATCTTCTTGCCTGAAACCAGGGACAGCACCACACCGTGATCGTCGCCTTCCACTTTCTCGTACTGCTCGTTATGGCGGACCAGCACTCCGTTGTTACGCAGGTGATAACTGAGTGCGTCGGAGATCTCGTCGTCCAGGAACGACAGCAGGCGGCTGGTCGGGTTGATCAGGTCTACCTTCACACCCAGGCCGGCAAAAATCGAGGCGTACTCTGAACCGATGACACCGGCACCGTAGATGATCAGCGTGCGCGGGGTGTGGGACAGGTTCAGGATGGTGTCCGAATTGTAGATACGGTGGTGACGGAAATCCACATCGGGCGGCAGGTACGGGCGTGAGCCGGTGGCAATGATCGCCTGCTTGAAGTGGATGTGCTCAACCGCCTTGCTGCCGCGGATTTCCAGCCGGTTCTTGTCAACGAACGAGGCACGGCCGTTGATCAGGTCTACCCGGTTGCGGGCGTAGAACTGGGTTCTCAGCTTGACCTGCTTGCCGATGACCTTCTGGGCATTCTGCAGCACGCGGGGAAAGGAGAACCAGCGCGGCTCGCCGATATCGCGGAACATCTGGTTGGTGTTGAACGTGATGATCTGCTTCACCGAATGACGCAGCGCCTTGGAGGGAATGGTCCCCCAGTGGGTGCAGTTACCACCGACGGTGGCCTTGTCTTCGATGATCGCGACACGTTTACCGTGCTTCGTCGCATTCATCGCCGCGCCTTCACCGGAAGGCCCAGCGCCGATAACGACGACGTCGTAATGATGTTCTGCCATGCGCGCAGTGACTCCTTATCTACGTCGTGAAAATTAGGTCGTTATTATTGATGCCGTGTCAGTGCTTGTCGGCCTTGGTGGCGTCGTAGGTGAGGGCCTCGGCCTGCCCACTCTCCTGGGCCTGGCGCTCGTTCTCTTCCTCACACTTCTGGGTGTTGCCACCGCAGATATCGCAGGACTGGCTGATACCCAGTGCGCCAATGCCGCCACAGGTGCCGCTGATCGGCTTACGTCCGAGGATCACGCCGATGGACATGGCTGCAACAAGCAGAACCACGATGAACAAAACTAGAAGAAAGATACCCATGTTGCCCTCCCGTTATTGAGCGACATTACTGAGTGACGTAAGACGAAAAGGCCGGCGTCTGATGTGTTTCGAAGCCGTTTTCCGTCCGAATAATAAAATAGGCCGGGATATTCTCCCGGGTCGCGAGGGCGTGCGCTTGTTCAAAGCCCATCACGTTAAAGCCTGTGGCCAGGGCATCCGCCGACATGCAGTCTTCGGCAATCACCGTTACCGAGGCCAGATTGTGCTGGATAGGACGCCCGGTTACCGGGTCTATGGTATGGGAAAACCGGCGCCCTTCCGATTCGTAATAGTTACGATAGTCGCCGGAGGTCGCCATAGCCTGGTTTTCCAGCGCGACGATACGATTCACCTGGCGGACCCCGGAGGTTGGTTCCTCAATCGCCAAGCGCCAGGCATCTCCCCCGGGTTTGCGCCCATTTACGCGGACTTCGCCACCAATCTCTACCAGATACGCCTGAATACCCTCACTGTCGAGGTATCGGGCAACGGCGTCAACCCCGTAGCCCTTGGCGATGGCGGAGAGGTCAATGTACTGGGGCTTCTCAGCACGCAGCGCCGGTGGCTGCCCGCGCAGCTCCAGCTTGTCATACCCCGTGACAGCCAGCAGCCGTGCCAGTTCCTGCTCGGACGGCACCTGCTCCGGGCGTGCCTTGGGGCCAAAACCCCAAAGGTTAACCACCGGGCCAATGGTGACGTCAAAAGCACCGCCAGTCAGCTCTGAAATCGCCTCAGCCTGCTGCAGCACTTCATACAGCGGCGCTGACAGCGGCATCCATTCGGACTGGTCCTCGGCCTGGTTCAGCTGCGACAACTCGGAATCCGCGCGCCAGGTGGACATGGATGCATCCACTTTTTCCAGCTCGCCCTCGATTCCGGCCGCCAGGGCTTCCAGCCTGGCCTGATCATCCGGCAGCACCACGTTGATGTGGTACTCGGTGCCGAACACCGGCCCGGAGATTTCCCAGACTTTTTCTTCTGGCTCAAACGAACAACCCGCCAGAGCGAGCCCGGCCAGCGCCAACATGGCGCCGACAAAACCCACCCTGACGGGTTGAAGCATGCGGGATGTCATTGGAGCTGATTAACCCCCGAAGTCATCCAGCATGATGTTTTCATCCTCAACACCCAGATCCTTCAACATCTTGATGCAGGATGCGTTCATGATGGGCGGCCCACACATGTAGAACTCACAGTCTTCCGGAGCCGGATGGTCCTTCAGGTACTTCTCATAGAGGACGTTATGGATAAAGCCGGTCTCGCCTTTCCAGTTGTCCTCTGGCAGTGCGTCGGACAGAGCCACGTGCCACTCGAAGTTCTCGTTCTCTTCCTGCAGCATGTCGAAGTCTTCCACGTAGAACATTTCGCGGACGCTTCGTGCACCGTACCAGAAGCTGATCTTACGCTTCGAGTTCAGACGCTTGAGCTGGTCGAAGATGTGCGAGCGCATCGGTGCCATGCCAGCACCACCGCCGATGAATACCATTTCGGCATCGGTCTTCTTGGCGAAGAACTCACCGAACGGCCCCATCACGGTTACCTTGTCACCCGGCTTCATGTTGAACACGTAGCTCGACATGATGCCTGGGTTGTGGTCGGTTCCTGGAGGCGGAGTCGCGATCCGGATGTTGAACTTCAGGACGCCCTTCTCTTCCGGGTAGTTCGCCATGGAGTACGCACGAATGGTCTCTTCCTTGTTGATCGCCTTGTAGCGCCAGATGTTGTGCTTATCCCAGTCTTCGTGGAACTCTTCCTCAATGTCGAAATCCTTGAAATCGATTTCGTACGGAGGGCACTCCAGCTGCACGTAGCCACCAGCACGGAAGTCTACTTCTTCACCTTCCGGAAGCTTCAGTACCAGTTCTTTGATGAAAGTGGCCACGTTGTGGTTGGACACCACTTCGCATTCCCACTTCTTCACGCCGAAGAACTCTTCAGGTACTTCGATCTTCATGTCCTGCTTCACCGGAACCTGGCAGGACAGGCGCCAGCCTTCCTTTTCTTCCCGGTTGGTGAAGTGGGTCTTCTCGGTCGGCAGCATGGCGCCGCCGCCTTCGAACACCTTACATTTGCACTGGGCACAGGTACCGCCGCCGCCGCACGCGGAGGACAGGAAGATACCCTGGTTTGCCAGGGTGCCCAGCAATTTCCCGCCCGCACCGGTCTTCATGGTGTGTTCGGGATCGTCGTTGATCTCAATTGTCACGTCACCGGTGCTTACCAGCCTGGAGCGGGCCGCAAGAATCACTGCGACCAGAGCCAGAACGATAACGGTGAACATGACCACGCCGAGAATAATTTCTGTATTCATGGTCTCGCCTTTTCGTTAAACCGAATCACCGGGTGAGTTACAGAGAGATGCCGGAGAAGGACATAAAGCCCAGGGACATCAGACCCACAGTGATGAAGGTGATACCCAGGCCGCGCAGGCCTTCCGGAACGTCACTGTACTTCAGCTTCTCGCGAATGCCGGCCAGCGCAATGATGGCCAGGGCCCAGCCCACGCCCGCACCGAATCCGTACACCACACTCTCACCGAAGGTGTAGTCCCGCTCTACCATGAACAGTGACGCACCCAGGATGGCGCAGTTCACTGTGATCAGTGGCAGGAACACACCAAGAGCCGCATAGAGCGCTGGAATGTACTTGTCGAGCACCATTTCCATGATCTGTACGAGAGCCGCGATTACCCCAATGTACGTAAGCAAGCCCAAGAAGCTCAGATCTACGTTCGGCAGACCGGCCCAATCCAAGGCGCCTTCGCGCAGGATGCTGTTGTACAGCAGGTTGTTCACCGGAACGGTGACGGTCAGAACCACCACTACCGCGATACCCAGACCGGTAGCCGCCTCGATCTTCTTGGAGATCGCCAGGAAGGTACACATACCCAGGAAGAAAGCCAGGGCCATGTTCTCAACGAAAATGGCCTTAACAATCAGACTGATATAATGTTCCATCAGAAGGCCTCCTTGGCGGTGTGGCGAGACATCTTGTAATCCGCCTCTTCAACCTGCTCCGGCTTCCAGACCCGCAGGCCCCAGATTGCCAGACCGATGATGAAGAACGCGCTCGGCGGCAGCAGCAACAGACCGTTCGGGATGTACCAGCCACCCTCGTTAACCGTCGGCAGCAGTGTTACGCCAAACAGTGAGCCCGCACCCAGCAGTTCCCTGAAGAACGCCACGAACAGCAGCAGCACGGAATAACCGAGACCGTTACCGATGCCGTCGAGGAAGCTCAGGTAGGGGCCATTCTTCATGGCGAAGCCTTCGGCACGACCCATCACGATGCAGTTGGTGATGATCAGACCGACGAATACCGACAGCTGCTTGCTGATCTCGTAGGCATAGGCCTTGAGGATCTGGTCCACCACGATTACCAGGGAGGCAATGATGGTCATCTGCACGATGATCCGGATGCTGGCCGGAATTTGAGCTCGAACCAGCGATACCGCCAAGTTAGAGAAAGCCGTTACCGCGATGACCGCCAGACACATGACGATGGTCACGTTCATGCTGGTGGTTACCGCCAACGCGGAGCAGATACCGAGGATCTGCAGCGCGATCGGGTTGTTGCTAAAAATCGGTTCGAAGAGAACCTGTTTGGCTGATGCATCTGCCATGATCAGACCTCCCCTTCACGCAGTTTTTGTAGGAATGGTGCGTAGCCGCGATCGCTCATCCAGTAATTAACCAGTTGCTCGACACCACGGCTGGTCAGAGTCGCGCCGGACAGGGCATCTACCTTGTGCTCTTTGTCAGCAGCATTGGCACTCACACCACCTTTAACCAGACGAATCTTCGGTTCGGCGAGATCGCCGTCGTAGACTTCCTTGCCCACCCACTGCTTTTTCCAGCGTGGGTTGTCGACTTCGCCACCCAGGCCCGGCGTTTCAGCGTGCGCGTAGAAACCAAGCCCTTCCACGGTGTTCAAATCGCCTTCCAGGGAAATGAAGCCGTACAGAGTAGACCACAGGCCATAACCGTGAATCGGCAGCACCACACGGGTAACTTCGCCGTTCTCGCTCATGGTGTAGACCTTGGCAACGTTCGGACGACGCTTGATACCCGCCTTGTCTTCAGACGCCGGGATGTTGGTAGACATCTTCGGATCGGAAGCGGCTTTGTACATGTCGTACTTCATCGGATCCTTCACACCGACGTCAGACGCCTCAACGTACTCACCGGTGTCCAGGTCGACCAGACGAACTTCGAACTGCTCAAACTGCGATTCGATTTCATCGGCACTGGCGCCCTTTTCAAGAAGGCCGGCAGCGGACAGGATGTTGGTCTTGATGTCCAGATTCTGGTTCTGAATCTGCGCTGGACGGAGCATAACCGCGGCGCTAGACACCACCACGGAAAATACGATGCTCAGGACCAGTGCAACAATCAGCGTTCTGGAGACAGTTTCTTTAGCTTTAGCCACGTGCGAGCCTCCGTTTGATGTTGGCCTGAACCACGTAGTGATCCATCAGCGGCGCGAACAGGTTAGCAAACAGGATGGCCAGCATGATGCCTTCCGGGAACGCCGGGTTGACGACCCGGATCAGCACGGTCATCACCCCGACCAGGATACCGAAGCTCCAGCGACCGGTGTCGGTCATGGCTGCAGATACCGGGTCGGTGGCCATGAACATCATACCGAAGGCGAAACCACCCATCACCAGGTGCCAATGTGCCGGAACGGCGAACATAGGATTAGTCTCGGAGCCGACCACGTTAAACAGCAGCGACGTTGCAATCATGCCAATCAGCACACCCCCGACAATGCGGAAGTTTGCGATCTTCATAACCAGCAGGATGATACCGCCGATCAGCACGGCCAGCGTGGAAGTCTCACCCATGGAGCCCTGAATGGTACCCATGAATGCGCTCATCCAGCCGATCTGCGCTTCCAGTGCTTCCAGACCACCGCTGGCCGCCCAGCTCAGGGCAGTAGCACCACTGAAACCGTCAACCGCGGTCCACACAGTGTCACCGGAGATTTGCGCCGGGTAGGCGAAGTACAGGAACGCACGACCGGTCAGAGCAGGATTCAGGAAGTTCTTGCCAGTACCGCCGAACACTTCCTTACCGATGACCACACCGAAGGTGATACCCAGCGCCACCTGCCACAGCGGGATGGAAGGCGGGCAAATCAGTGCGAACAGTACCGAGGTAACGAAGAAGCCTTCGTTCACTTCGTGCCGACGAACCGTGGCGAACAGTACTTCCCAGAAACCGCCGACGATGAACGTCACCGCGTAGATGGGAATAAAGTAGGCCATGCCGTAGATGAAGTTATCCAGCCAACCTGCACCGGCACCGGTCACCGCCAGCGCGTTGATGAATGCCGTACGCATGCCGCCGTCGCCAACCATCGCATCCGGAGTGGTTGCTAGGTAGCTGTTGGCCTGGAAGCCGATGTTCCACATACCGAAGAACATCGCCGGAAAGGTACACATCCATACCGTGATCATGATGCGTTTGAGATCAACGCCGTCACGCACGTGGGCGGTGGTAGAGGTTACCTTGCCCGGTGTGTAGAAGATGGTATCGACGGCTTCGTACAGCGCATACCAGCGCTCGTACTTGCCACCTTTTTCAAAGTGATGCTCGATTCCATCGAGAAACTGTCTGATAGCCATCGTTTTAGCCCTCGATCTCGATTCGGGTCAGGTTCTCGCGGAGAATCGGACCGTATTCATATTTACCCGGGCACACAAACGTGCACAGCGCCAGATCTTCTTCATCCAGCTCCAGGGCACCGAGTTTCTGTGCCATCTCTGTGTCGCCAACGATGAGTGAACGCAGCAACTGGGTCGGCAGGATATCCAGCGGCATGATTTGCTCATACGCGCCTACCGGTACCATGGCTCGCTCACTGCCGTTGGTGGTGGTGGTAAAATTGAACAGCTTGCCACTCGCCAGTTTCGACAGATAGATATTCAGGACGGAGAACTTGTTGGAGCCCGGAGACAGCCAGCCCATGAACTCGCGCTTGGTGCCTTCTTCCAGCAGTGAAATCTGGTTGGCAAAACGTCCGAGATAGGCACAGGGGCCGTCACCACGACGTCCGCCGAACACCGAACCGGAAATGGCACGCACTTCCGCTTCGTTGCTGACTTCGCCTTCGAGCAGTTCCGGCAGGCTGGCACCGATACGGGTGCGTACCAGACGCGGCTTCAGTGCCTTGGGGCCACCGATCGCTACAATGCGCTCAACCGGCACTTCACCGGTGACGAACAGCTGTGCGATGTCGATGACGTCCTGGTAGTTGATCGACCAGACGGTCTTGCTGCCAGAAACCGGGTCCAGGTGATGGATGTGGGTGCCAACATTGCCGGCCGGGTGCACGCCGTCGAACTGATGCACTTCAACGGCATCGTTCTTGGGCACAGGCACGTTGGAGCCAGGCTTGCCAGTAACAAACACCTTACCCTGAGTCAGCTTGGTCAGAATCTCCAGGCCTTTCTCGAACGCCGCGCTGTTCTCGCCGATGATGACGGTCGGGTCAGCGGCCAGCGGGTTGGTGTCCATCACAGACACGAAAATGGAATGGGGCGCGCTGTCGATGGTTGGGACTTTGCTGTAGGGGCGGGTTTTAAACGCCGTCCACAGACCGGACTCCACCAGGTTGTCGACAACCTGCTGGCGCTCAAGGCCGGCAAGATCCGCATCATTGTAACGAGCGAAGGTCTCCGCTTCGTCACCATCGATCTCGATAACGATCGATTGAAAAACGCGACGGTCACCACGGTTGATTTCTTTCACCACGCCGGCGGCGGGTGACGTATAACGAACGCCTTCGGTCTTCTTGTCCGTGAACAGCAGCGTGCCGCGCTTGACGCGGTCCCCTTCTTTCACAGCCATCGTCGGCTTCATGCCGTTGTAGTCAAAACCGATCAACGCCACATGGCGAACGGGTTTGCCCTCTGTAATGGTCTGTTCGGGAGCGCCGCTGATGGGAAGATCCAGGCCTTTCTTGATCTTGATCATTAGCCTCATCCAGTCATCAGAAACTAGTCTATGGATTATTCACGTCCGGCACCTGCGGCCCAGGTTTCCTCTCAGGATTGCACCAGATGGTTGCCCCAAGTAGCGAAAGTGGATGCCGTTCGAATGCGGCTTGTCCTCCGACGCTGGAAATGATGAGAAACTGGATGCCAGACATACCCAAAATCGCGCCAATTATAGAGATTAAGGAATCCTATTTCCACCAGAAAGCAGAACGGCTTTGTGCCTGACCGTAAACCGAGGACGCCACAGATTTGGCAAAGAAAAACCCCGGCAACTTTCGTTACCGGGGTTTTAAGGGTAGTACACAACCGTTACGGCGTGTTTGGATCAGTCCCGGGCACGTTTCGGGAAGATCGGGTAAGTTACCCCTGCCATCTGGCTCACAACACGAACCACCTGGGCACTGTAACCGAACTCGTTGTCGTACCACACGTACAGGATCAAGCGCTTGCCACCGGCGATGGTCGCCTGGGCATCAACAACACCCGCATGGCGAGAGCCAACGAAGTCTGTAGAAACCACCTCGGGTGAGTTCACGAAGTCGATCTGCTTCTGCAACTCGGAGTGCAGAGCCATGTCGCGCAGATAGTCGTTGACGCCCTCGACGTCCACATCCTTCTTCAGATTCAGGTTCAGGATCGCCATGGACACGTTCGGGGTCGGAACCCGGATCGCATTACCAGTCAGCTTGCCTTTTAGCTCCGGCAGCGCCTTGGCAACGGCTTTGGCAGCACCGGTCTCGGTGATCACCATGTTCAGGGGCGCACTGCGGCCACGACGACTGCCTTTGTGGTAGTTATCGATCAGGTTCTGGTCGTTGGTGTACGAGTGAACCGTCTCAACGTGACCGTCTTCAATGCCGTACTCGTCGTCAATCGCCTTCAGTACCGGCGTAATAGCGTTGGTGGTACAGGACGCAGCGGACAGGATCTTGTCGTCTTCGGTGATCCAGTCGCTGTTGATGCCATAAACAATGTTCTTGATGTCGCCCTTGCCCGGCGCAGTCAGGAGGACGCGGCTGACGCCCTTGGATTTAAGATGCAGACCCAGACCTTCTTCATCACGCCACTTACCGGTGTTGTCGACAACGATGGCATTGTTGATGCCATACTGGGTGTAATCCACCTTGTCCGGACCATCGGAGTATATCACCTTGATAAAGTTGCCGTTGGCAACCAGGGCAGACTCTTCTTCGTTGACGGTGATGGTGCCGTCGAACGGGCCGTGCACAGAGTCGCGACGCAGCAGGCTGGCTCGCTTTTCCAGGTCGTTTTCAGCGCCGCCATTACGCACAACGATGGCACGCAGACGCAGGTTATTACCGCCGCCGGCTTTTTCGATCATGATCCGGGCCAGCAGACGACCGATACGGCCAAAGCCGTAAAGCACAACGTCTTTGGTGTCGTTGTTGGCTTCTTCTTCAGACTGCGCGGCGTGCTGGCCAACGATCTGGCCGATTTCGCGTGTCAGGAATTCCTTGAGATCACCACCCGCTTCCTTGAATTTAACGGCCAGCTTGCCGATATCCACGTGCGCGCGGCCCAGCTCCATAGAGTCCATGGCCTGCAGGATCGGCAGTGTGTCATGAACAGACAGCTCACTGTCTTCCACCTGGCGAACAAACCGGTGGGCACGGATGATGTCGATCACCGACTGGTTGATGATGGCACGGCCATAAACCGACGTGACCACATTGTTCTTGCGGTAGAGACGGCCGATCAACGGAATCATGGCTTCCGCGGTGGATTCTCTTTCCGTCCAGTTAGACAGGTGCTGATTGATCTGTTCGTGGCTCACAGTTGGGACCTCTGGTTAGCACTGGTAAGAAATTGCGGCGCACATTATCCAACTTAAATACGCCCACGGCAAATACGGTCCGTTCATGATTTCGTAAACACCCGGCCACAACCATGACACCCGCAGATGCGAGCGGTAGAATACGCGCCTCGCCGCCTCCCGGTCACCCACAGCAGGAGAACATGACTGCCCATGAGCCAAGGTGCATCCACACCCCGAACGCCCCATTCGCTGATCGCCCCAGCCTTCCCGAAAAAAAAGGCTGATCACCGTACCTGGGGCCAACTCCATGGCAGCAGCGATGCCCTGGCTATTTGCGAGAGTGCCCGAGCCCACCACGGCCTGACCCTGGTTATCACCCGAAGCACCAGCGACGCCATCCGCCTGGAACAGGCCATGCGTTTTTTCCTGGGGCTGCCTGCCGATGAAGACGGGGCCGCAATGACCGCCGACGGCCTGGAACTGCTGTCGCTGCCTGACTGGGAAACCCTGCCCTACGATTTATTCTCACCGCACCAGGACATTACCTCTCGGCGCATCCGCACCCTGCACCGGCTGCCATCCACCAGCCACGGTGTGCTGGTTGTGCCCGCGCGGACATTGATGCACCGATTGCCGCCGGTGGACTACCTGCAGGGCAACACCCTGTTACTGGAAGTGGGCCAATCGCTGGATATCGACACCTGGCGCATGCAGCTGGATTCAGCCGGCTACCGGCACGCGGAGAATGTGTATGAGCATGGCGAGTACGCGGTACGGGGCGCGATTCTGGATATTTTCCCCATGGGCTCCAACCTGCCCTACCGCATCGACCTGTTTGACGATGAAATAGAAACCCTGCGCACCTTCGATCCGGAAACCCAGCGCTCCATTGACCGGATCGAGCGCATCGAACTGTTGCCGGCGTTCGAATTCCCCTGGCATAAAGAGGCGCGCTCCGGTTTCCGTGGCCGCTGGTTCGAGCAATTCCCCGATGCCGACAAAGACGCACCCATTTATAAAGACGTAACCCATGCCATTACACCGCCGGGGATCGAGTATTACCTGCCGCTGTTTTTCGACCACACCGCCACCCTGTTCGATTACCTGCCGGGCCAGACCCAGGTATTTACCGCCGAGGGTCTGAACGAGGCGGTCAGCCTGTTCGATTCGGAAACCCGCAATCGCTACGAGGACCGCCGCCACGACCGGCTGCGCCCGATTCTGCCGCCGACCCGCTTGTTCCTGCAGACCGACGAACTGTTCGGCCACCTGAAAGACTTCCCGCGGGTAACCACCCAGTCCGACGAAGCCACAGGTTCGGGCGCCGTGAATTGTCCGGCCGAGAATCTGCCTGACATCGCCATGGACGGCCGCGCCGCCGACCCGGCAGGCCGGCTCAAGCGCTTCCTGAACGACTTCACCGGCCGCGTGCTGATTTGCGCCGAATCCTCCGGCCGCCGGGAAGCCCTGATCGAAAACCTCGGTGAGCAGTCCCTGAAGCTGAAAACCCAGGACGGCTGGCAGGCCTTCCTGGACGACGACAAATGCACACTCGGTATCACCATCGCGCCAATGGAACTAGGCCTCGCCCTACCCGAGCAGCAGATTGCCCTGATCACCGAGACCGCGCTGTTCGGCGAACGGGTGCTGCAGCGCCGGCGCCGCCAGAAGCCGACCGAGACCGACGATGCCGGCTACCGGGATTTGTCCGAGCTGCGAATCGGCGCACCCGTGGTGCACATTGACCACGGAGTGGGCCGCTATAAAGGTCTGGAGACCATCGACGCCGGGGGCGAATCGAACGAATTCCTGATGCTGGAATACGCCGGCGGCTCCAAGCTCTATGTGCCGGTTTCCAGCCTGCACCTGATCTCCCGCTATGCCGGCAATGACAGCGACCATGCGCCCTTGCACAAGCTGGGCACTGAGCGGTGGAGCCAGGCAAAGCAGAAAGCCCTGGAGAAAATCCGGGACACCGCGGCCGAGCTGTTGGATGTCTACGCCCGCCGCGAGGCTCGCAAAGGCTTTATCTTCGAGAATCCGAAAGAAGCCTACCGCTCCTTTGCGGCGGGATTCCCATTCGAGGAAACGCCGGACCAGGAAGTAGCCATTCAGGCGGTGATCGAGGATATGACCGGCGAGCGCCCCATGGATCGGCTGGTGTGCGGCGATGTCGGCTTCGGTAAAACCGAGGTGGCTATGCGTGCCGCCTTCATGGCGACCTATTCCGGCAAACAGGTAGCGGTACTGGTACCCACTACCCTGCTGGCGCAACAGCATTATGAATCTTTCCGGGACCGGTTCTCGGATACCGCGGTTAACGTGGAACTGCTCAGCCGCTTCCGTAGCGGCAGCCAGACCAGCAAGGCTCTGGACGCCATCGAGACTGGCAAGGCCGACATCGTGATCGGCACCCACAAGCTGCTGCAGGGTGACATCAAGTTCAAGAACCTGGGCCTGGTGATCATCGATGAGGAGCACCGGTTCGGGGTTCAGCAGAAAGAGAAGTTCAAGGCGCTGCGGGCAGAAGTCGACATGCTGACCCTGACCGCCACGCCGATCCCGCGAACCTTGAACATGGCCATGGGCCACCTGCGCGATCTGTCCATCATCGCCACGCCACCGGCCCGGCGGCTTTCGGTAAAAACCTTCGTGCGCCAGCGCGACAACGCCATGGTGAAAGAAGCGATCCTGCGGGAAATCCTTCGGGGCGGTCAGGTGTACTTCTTGCACAACGATGTGGCCAGCATAGAGAAAGCCGCCGAGGACCTGCGCCAACTTATTCCCGAAGCCCGGGTTGGCGTCGCCCACGGACAGATGCGTGAGCGCGATCTGGAACAGATCATGTCAGACTTCTACCACAAGCGATTCAACGTGCTGGTGTGTAGCACCATTATCGAAACCGGCATCGACATCCCCAGCGCTAACACCATCATCATTGAACGCGCCGACAAGTTCGGCCTGGCCCAGCTGCACCAGCTGCGCGGGCGAGTTGGTCGTTCGCACCACCAGGCCTACGCCTACTTGCTGACACCACCACCGCGCTCAATCAGCTCAGACGCCAAAAAGCGTCTGGACGCCATTTCTGAATCCCAGGACCTGGGTGCCGGCTTCATGCTCGCCACCCACGATCTGGAGATCCGGGGCGCCGGCGAGCTATTGGGCGAGGAGCAAAGCGGCCAGATCGAAAGCATCGGCTTCACCCTGTACATGCAGCTGCTGGATGAGGCGGTAGAAGCCATTCGCGAGGGCCGCACGCCCAATGCCGACCTGCCTCTGAGTCACGGCACCGAGATGAACCTGCGGATTCCGGCGCTGATTCCCGACGACTACCTGCCGGATGTCCATAACCGCCTGATGCTGTACAAGCGGATTGCCAGCGTGAGCAGCAAGGCCATCGCCGCGCAGACCGCGATGCCGGTCACCATCGGCAGCGGCAGCCCGTTGGCAAAGAAGCTCGTCACCGTCATCGCCGCCACGCCCGTCACCATGTGCAGCGTGCCCATCAGCGCCGATGCCGTACCGGCGATCTCGCCGTGATCCTCCATCGCCAGCACCGAGGTCGTCGGGATGACCAGGCCGAGAAAGCCGTAGGCGACGAACAGCGCCACCGACATGAAGGCCAGCGACTCGACGCCTGCCGC
>Ga0207899_1000345_pt1 | contig 17771 bp, 30 predicted proteins | sample MalvirmetaMSP134_FD_184235 | JGI IMG/M metagenome (GOLD analysis project Ga0207899, IMG submission 184235) | Marine viral communities from the Deep Pacific Ocean - MSP-134 (SPAdes) | ecosystem: Environmental > Aquatic > Marine > Oceanic | place: Pacific Ocean | collected 2011-06-28
GTCCCCGGCGTGGCCCTGCCCAAGCCGGAAGGGGTGTTTCCCCGGTTCCAGGACGACGAGACCCAGGGAGCGGCCTGAGGCCATGGACGGCGCCACGCAACCCTTTCTGGTCGACAGTCACTGCCATCTGGATTTCCCGGATTTCGGGGACGAACTGGACGCCGTGGTGACGCGGGCGGAGGAGGCGGGGGTCGCCTATATGGTGACGATCTCGACCCACCTGTCCAAGTTCGCCCAGGTCAAGGCCGTGGCCGAACGCTTCCCCAACATCTTCTGCACGGTCGGCATCCACCCCCATCAGGCGGCGACGGAAAAGGTCACCAGCGCCGAGGAATTGGCCGAGCTGGCGTCCCATCCCAAGGTCGTCGGGATCGGCGAGACGGGCCTGGATTTCTATTACGAACACAGTCCCCGGGACATCCAGGAAACCCAGTTCCGCGCCCATATCAGGGCCGCGCGCATGACCGGCCTGCCGCTGATCGTGCATACCCGGGACGCCGACGACGACACCCTTCGCGTGATGGACGAGGAATACCGTGACGGCGGGCCGTTTCCCGGCCTGATCCACTGCTTTTCGGCGGGGCCCGAAGTGGCGGAAAAGGCCGTTGAGATGGGGCTCTACATCTCCATTTCCGGCATGGTCACCTTCAAGACGGCCGCCGCCCTGCGCGACACCGTGAAGGATGTGCCGCTCGACCGCCTGCTGGTCGAAACGGACTCGCCCTTCCTGGCCCCGGTGCCGAAGCGCGGCAAGCGCAACGAGCCGGCGTTTACCGCCCTGACCGCGGCCAAGGTGGCGGAACTGAAGGGGATGTCCGCGGACGATCTGGCCGTTCGCACGACCGAGAATTTCTTCACCCTGTTCACCAAGGCCGCCGCCGCGGTCCGGGGTGAGGGGTAAAGGGGCCTCCATGAAGGTCACGATCCTGGGTTCCGGCGCTTCCAGCGGCGTCCCGTCGATCGAAGGCGGCTGGGGCGATTGTGACCCGGAAAACCCGAAAAACCGCCGCACGCGGCCGTCGATCCTGATCGAAAAAGACGGCAGGCGTTTGCTGATCGATACCTCGCCGGACCTGCGCGAACAGATGCTGCGCACGGGCGTCCAACATTTGGACGGCGTGCTGCTGACCCATGGCCATGCGGACCATCTGCACGGCATCGACGACATTCGCGGCGTCAACCGGCGGATGAACGCGGCGATCCCGCTGTGGACCGACGCGGAAACCTTGGCTGCCGTTCGGGAACGCTTCGCCTATGTCCTGGATCCTCTGAAACCGAACGCCAGCAACTATTACAAGCCGACGCTGACGCCCAACGTCTATACGGCCGGCACGCCGTTCACCGCCGGCGGCATCGATGGCCTGGCGTTCGAACAGGATCACGGGTTTTCGACCACCCACGGGCTGCGTTTCGGGCCGCTGGCCTATACGACCGACCTCGTGCGCATGACTGACGTCGGCGTGGCGGCGGTGCAGGGAGTGCATACCTGGATCGTCGGCGTGTTCGCCTGGCAGCCGCATCCGACGCATCTGCATGTCGACGCCGCGCTCGAGCTGCGCGCGCGCATCAAGCCACAGCGCATGATCATCACCCACATGAGCCCGCGCATCGACTACGACGCGCTTATGGCCTACGTGCCGGATGGGGTGGAGGTGGCCTATGACGGCATGGAATTGGACGTGCCCGACGCCTGATCTACGCGTTGCTCATGATTCAGTGGCGGATTCATCTGCGAATCTAAGTATCTGGATAAAAATACATATCCAATATTTTCCATAATATACAGACCTTGGGAACCGAACGCCTGTTCGTTCTTGGCCTGTACTGGCGTTGCCGTGGCGATCATGGCGGCCAGGACAAGGGCCGCGACGGACCGCAACAACCGTTCATAGACTTCCCGCGCCGGGCCTTTCGACAGGGCCGCGCGCTTGCGTAAAAGGGCTTCCGTAGGGTCCAGACCGGCCAGCCGGTAAAGGTCGGCCATTGCGTCGTCGTCGGGCGATTTCTTGCCGCTGCGCCATTGCGAAATCACGCCCTGTTTGTGTCCCAGGCGGCGCGACAAATCCGCGTCGTTCTTGGCCCCGATTTGCGCTTTTACGCGGTCCAGTAGTTCCGAAATGCTTACCCGCATGGTTACAAACTCCGAATCAAATCAAGGGCTTACCTTGCCGATAATTTAATCGTTTGACAACCGCTATATGCGCTAACCAAAAGGGTAACACCGCAACATATTGGGTATGCCCCCAGGGCTGGCCGATATGAGGCGGTGAGACGAACTCCCAAATCCCCCGCCCCCTCCCTCCCCAGGGAGGGGGCCAAGGGGGGCCGGGGGTTCCGGGGTAGGGGAATTCGTTTGAAGCCTAAAAGGCAATTCGCAATCATGCCCACGGCGCTTTTGATTGATCCAACGATCAAGTTCACGGCCCTGCGGGTCTACGGCCTGCTGGCGTCCCACAAGGACGAAAAGGGCTATTCCTGGGTGTCGTCCTACACCATGGGAACGATACTAGGGGTAGCCCGGCCGAACGTCGCCAGGGCGCTTAAACAGCTTTCAGACGGCGGCTATATCCGAAAATTGAACCGGGGCGGGGGGCCGAAAAATTCGGCCGTCTATGCTGTGATCGATCCGGCAAAGTGTATCTCACGAGATACCATTGACGACGCCCCCGAGGCCCCCGAAACAGGCCAAACCGAGCAAAAATTTTTTGCCGTAAAGGGTATCTCACGAGATACGCCAAGGGTATCTCACGGGATACTGAAATATAACCCGAAGGGATTAACCCTCCCCTTACCCCTCCCTGCTGGAGGGGACGCGGCCGGGGCTGACGCCCCGACGCTGGGGCCTGCCCCTGGTGTCGCCTGCGGCGACGGGCAGGCCGTTAATGCCGCGCCTGACGGCGCGACGTTGGATGAAGGGGCGGCCTGCGGCCGCGTTCAGTCTGGGGGCAAGAAGGAAGGGGAAAATTCTTCATTCCCCAGCGAGAACAAGTCCGCCGCTTACGCCCGAGAAAAAATTGCCGAGGCCATCGGCTATCGCAACGGCGCGGCCATGATCCTGATGGCGGCAGACGATCCTAACGACGAAAACCACGAACGCGCCTCAAACCTTGTCCAGATGACTGCAAACCGGCTTGGCCTACGGTGGGCCGGGCCGCGCCATGCGTGAAAGGAAAAACCGACCTATGGCAATTCTCAAACGTCAAGAGATTAATTCGGAAACCTACAAACTCGGGCCGGGTCCGCTGGCCGGGGCCGAAATCACAATTTGCATGGAACCGCAACCGGGGGCGGGCCGGGTCCGCGTCGTCGGCACGGTCATGCACCTGACGCGCTCGGCGACGTTTTCCGCCGGGGAATTGGCAACGCTGCGCGATCAGATCGACGCGGCACTTGACGGGCTGGCCTAGTGTTCGGGGGCTATTCAAAAACCGGGCGTAACACAGCACTTGACGAATTGAAAAATCTGCAAAAGGAGGTTGACAATATGAGCAAAATGGAAGCGGAAATCAGTCTTGTGGCTGGTGAGATGTTAGGGCTTGCCGAGGGTGAATGTCTTGACATTCGCGTTGTGAGCAAGGGTGGTGCCGAACGGGTTCTTGGCCGTTTCGTCGCTCGCGCCGCGCCGCCGCCGGTCACTGAAACCTGCGACGGCCGCTTACCGTCGCGCCTGGAAGCCGCGCCGGTGCCGCCGGTGGTGCTGGAAGGGGCCTATCTGCGCTATCTGCGCCGCATGGCGGGCATGAAGAACGAGGAAATCGGCCGCATGATCGGCGCGACGTCCAGCACGGTTTCGAACTGGGAAAACGGCGTTACGCGGGTTCCGGCCGAACAGTGGGAACAGTTGGTTGACCTGTTGACCGTCACGTAAGGCGGCGGCGGGTGCCCGGCCGGTGATCTGACCGGCCGGGAAGGGGAAGGGGGTTCGTCTGTTCACTCACGGAAGGAACGGACGAATGGAAAAACGACACAAACCAAACGCCGTGGGCACCTGCAAATGCATGTTGCCCATGTGCGACGATCAAGTGGAAATTCGCCGCAATCGTAACGGCGAATTTTACTATTTCTGCCCCTCGTTTCGCGGGCAGTCCGGGTGTAACGGTCATGTCAAGTTCGGCGATCTTGCCGACGCGGCGTCTATCCCCGGCTTCAAACCCATTAAGGCCGCCACAGGCCCCCAGGACGCCCCGCAGGGCCTACGTAACGTAACGGAGGCCCCCGAGGCCCCGGCGGAACCGATCATGGCCCCTGCGCCTAACGTAACGCCCCCGGCGGGCGATAATGACGGGGGGTGGGGCCTTGAATTCTGAAACTCAAACCCCTGACGCCCTGGACGGCGTAACGGTCGTCGGCGGCCGAATCCAATTCGAGGCCGGGCCGGGTGGCGTAACGGACGATATCGCCGCCGGGGGCGTGACGCCCGACCGGCTGCGCGAACTGTACGACGCGGGCAAGTTCACCGAACACTTGCGCCGCGTGCTGGCATGGGCGGGCCGAAAATATGACTACAAATCTTTGCAGGTTCCTGAAAGCGATCAGGCGTTCGCGGATGCCTGCGAGGTTGCGTATCGTCGCCTTGCTGACGGTCCCGCCGCTGTTGTGCTGCAATGGATTGGCAACGATTTGCTGGTCGATATTTTCGTCGTTGCGGTCGGCTTCGGGCCGGTTGTCGCTGGCGTTAAGGACGAACGGCGCCAGAAGGCGGAAGCGAAACGCATGGCGGCGGCCGCTGCCAATGCGGGCAAGGAACCTGATAACCAAACTGACGAAGTGGAGGCCCCGGAAAATGTCTGATCGGGATGGCAAAACCGTGTTGGTGTTCGGTATGACCGGAAGCGGCAAAACCGTATACGTGCAACGCAAGATCAAGGACGCGCCGCGCCTGTTGATCTTCGATCCCAAGCGATCCTATCGCAAGGTTGCCAGTCAACTGAAACTGTACGTCGCCCGCGATCTGGCCGATTGCGTCGAGACGTTGAAAGACAACCGGGACAGTAATTTCAGGATCGTTTTTGAACCTAACTACCGGATGGAGGAAGAACAACTTTCCGACCTGTCGCACCTGCTGATGCAGATGCAGGAGGGATATCTTGACGGCAAAAATAACCGCAAGGTCTGCTTGGTCGCGGAGGAATTGCACCGTGGAAACCCTAATCCGCCATCGGCAAGCCTGCCGGGGTTCGGTGAGGCCGTGATGATGGGCCGCGAAAGCGGAATTGACATTATCGGCGTGAGCCAGCGCCCGCAAAACATCTCAACCGATGTTCGCGATAACGTTTCCGTCCTGGTCTGTTTCGAGGTTGCGGGCGGCCGTGCGGCCGCCGGGGCCGCCTATTGCGCGGATAGTTCCAAGGAAGTCGAACAGGCCATCGCGGGCCTTCAAGATTTCAAGCATTTGGTGTTCCAGAACAAGACTTTTGAAATCCGGCCGCCGTTGCCCCTTACGTAACGTAACGCAACGCCGACGCCCGGCGTGAAATGACGAACGCTCCGACACTGTTTCGCCCTGTGTCGGGGCGTTTTTCATTCCTTAACGCCACGGGCAAAGGGTCAAGAAAATGCCGAATAAATCCATGTTTAAGACGGTCGCCTTGATCGTCGCCAGCGTCATCGCCGCGCTGTTCCTCGTCAAGTGGGGCGACGACAACGATATCCCCGTCCTGTCCGACGTCGCCGATCTGTTCTAGGGGGGGCTGGTACATGAACCGGGATAAAACCCTTCTCAAGGAACAGCAGGCGTTCAACGCCGTTGCTGCCGGGTCCGTCGCCAACACGGTTGTTCCGTCGCGCGGCTCGACCTATCTGGCGTTCTTCATCGAACACAAGGCCGGTGCGGGCGTGCTGGCGAACGACGCCACCATGGCGGCCAACATTCTCAACGTTCAAGTCAAGGTCAACGGGGACAGTATTTTCAACCTGTCCGGTGCCGAGGCCATGATGCTCGCCGACTTCTATGGCTACACCCGGGATGACGGCTATCTGCCCATTCTGTTCAACCGGCCTGAATTCGGTATGCGGACGGAAGCGGATAACTTCTCGCTCGGCACGGCCGACGTTTCAAACCTGTCCGTGGAAGTCACGCTTGCCCCGGCCGCCGTCACGCCGTCCTTGCGTCTGTTCGCAGACGTGGAAGACGCCGCGCCGCGTCCGTTCGGCCAGTTGATCCGCGTTCGTTCGACCAACCTGGGCTCGGCCATCGCGGCCGGGACGCACGAAATCACCGATTTGCCCATTACCGGGCCGGGTCGCGGTATCAAGGCGCTGCACATTGCCCGATCGGATATCTCGGAGCATGAAATCGAGATTACCAAGGGCAACAATTCGAAGGTGATTTCCGAGGCTCCGAAGGAATTGCAGGCCGTGTTCCATGACGTGAAATCCTACACCACGTCGGGCCGCACGCCGCAAGCCGGGTATTACCACATCGACATTGCGGGCAACCGTTACGGGTCGATCCGGTCCACCAATCTTGACGAATTCCGCCTCAAGCTGGTTGTGACCGGCGCGGCCGCCTCGCTCAAGATCATCCATGAGGAAGTCGTCGGCGTGCCGGACATGGCCGCCTAAAGCAAGGGGGCCACCATGGCCGATTACTTTGATGCCGACGACGCGGGGACGAACTGGGGGGCGGCGGCAAATGATTTCGTCGCTCCCCAGCCTTCGGGCGCGTCGTGGGATGTGTTCGGCTCTATCGGCGACCTGTTCGATAGTGCCGCCGGGGCCGTCACGGATTGGTATGAACTTTCGACCACGAAAGACCTTGCCAAGATCGAACGGGAAAGAATGAAGGAAGCAGCGCGCATTTCGGCGCTCGGCTATCCGCAAGCCACGTTCGGGGCCGACTATGGCCTGTACGGCCAGCCGTCGCAGCCGGTTAACTATCCCATGTGGTCGCTTGTTCTCGCGGCCGTGGGGCTGGCCTTGACGGTCTACGCCATGACGCGGAAGCGTCGCTAACCGATGGCCGGAACTCCATTGCCGCCGTTGAACTTCACGGGCGGGTCTGCCGGGCCTTCGCGGGCCGGGTCTGACCTGTTCTCGGACTTCGACGGCGGCACATTCGGCGATTTCATTTTCGGAGGATCGGGGGCGGGCGTCCAGACGGGTGCCGCCGCCGATCCGTTCGGACAAACCGCGCAAAACATGATTTTTGCCGTCGTTATTTTGGGGGTCGCATGGCTGGTCCTACGCCGCAAGTAATCCTACAACCCGCGTCATGGAACGCCGACGCCGAGCGCCTCTTGGCAGGAGCGGCCGGCAACGATCCGACCTACACCATGGGCGACCTGCGCCGCGAAGTCGAAACCGGGTCCGCGACGCTTTACCGCGCGTCTGTCGGCTCCGAAATGCTCGGCTATATCGTCGCTTGGGTGGATCGGTTCGGCGATACCCCGGAACTCGTTTTGCAGTCGGGCGAGGGCTTCCGCGACAACGCGCGGGCGTTCGCCATCGCGCTCCCGGCAATCGAGGAATTGGCCCGGCGCAACGGGGCGCGGACGATCCGGGCGCATTCCAACGACGCCAAGAAAATCGGCATTCTCAAACGCTCCGGGTTCGCCCGCGCCGAGGTCGTTGTTCGCAAGAACGTGCGGTGATCCATGGGCGGTAAGTCCAATTCGCAATCGTCGTCCTCTTCGGTGCAGGAAACCAACCAAGAGGATAGCCGGGTCGCCGTGGAGGCGGGCGGGATCGGGATCGGCTCGCGGGCCGTCGTCAACGTCACGGCCACCGACCTGGGCGTGGTCGATGCGACAAAGGAATTCCTGTCCAACTTTGTCGAGGGTGCCGGGGCCACGGTCGAGACGATCACCAAGGCGTTTGAAAACCTGTCCCAGCAGGACAAGGCGGCGCTGAAAGAGGCGTCGGAACGGGACGCCAAGGAAGTAACCGAACTCACGTTGAAGCTAATGGCCGCGATGATCGGGGCCGGGGCGCTCGTGGTCTATCTGCTGAAAAAGGGAAAGCGATAATGGATTTGTATGCGGAACGGCCGGTCTTGGTTCCGGCGGGCGGGATTGAAACCGTCCATTTCGTCGGCGCGCATTTGCGCTTGCTGTCGGCCACGGGTCCGGTGCGCGCCGTGATCGACGGCCGCAAGGCTGAAAACTTCGGCGTTGGGATCGGGCTTCCCGTTCCGCAAGGCTATGAGCGTATCCAATTCGAGAACGACGCGGGCGTTGACGTCGCCTTGATCGTCGCGTTCTCGGCCGCCGGTGTGACCGATGATCGGATCAACGTAAGCGGCAATATCGAAGTGGCCCCGAACGACGGTCTTTCGGGCCTGGACGATGTAACCGTGTTGACCGCGACGGCGGCGGCTGTCGCTCCGGCGAACGCGGCGCGGCGCACGGTGATCGTCTCGGCTCTGGCGGCGAATACGGGCACGGTGCGTGTTGGCGGCTCGGACGTGTCGGCGGTGCGCGGCCAGCAATTGGCCCCGGCGGGCGTCGCGGTGTTCGATACCACAGATGCGGTTTGGGTCCGCAACGATACGGGAGGAAGTCAAGTCTTTTCTGTTGTCGAGGTGATCCGATGACCGGCGTCACGCCCGGCATTCCGGCGCGCCTGCTGCTGCATGCGCAGCATCAGGCAGCGGACGGCGTGAACGGCGGCGGCCTGTCCTCGGGGGCGTGGCGGACCCGGACCCTGACGACGCTTGTCTCAAATCAAATCCCGCTGGCCGGGCTGGCGACGAACCAAGTGGCCTTGCCGATTGGCAATTACGAGGTTATCGCGGCGGCAATGTGCCAATTGGTGCATACGAACCAATTGCGGCTGTACGACGTGACGGGGGCGGCTGAATTGGTGCGCGGCCTGTCGCGCTATTCGGACGCCACGGGCGACGGCGACGCGGCGCAATTGATGGGCCGTTTCTCACTGTCGGCGGCGTCCGTTATTGAACTTCAGCATAGCGTGTTCACGACGAACGCCACGGCGGGCCAGGGCTTCGCTCATCAAGTCGCCGTGGGTACTGAAGTGTTCGCCAATTTGATGATTTGGAAGGTCTGACGATGACGCTGGATCAAATCGCGCTGGCGCTGGCGGCGCTTAATCTTGCCGGTGAAGACTGGGGGCCGGACTGGTCCAGCTACGCGGCCTTGGCTGCGGGCTGGCGGGGCGGTGTCGCGGTCCCTTCGGAAGCGGCCCTTCTGGCGGCCCTACCGGCCGCACAGGCCCGCGCCGACGCCTTGGCGGCTATCGCCACCCTTGAAAACCAAATCACGCCCCGGCGGATGCGCGATGCCGTGTTGACGCCCGAGGGCTCCGACTGGCTGGCGGCGCAAGAGGCGGCGATTGCCGTGCACCGGGCGACCTTGGCCGGGGGCGGGTGATGAATGCGGGTTCTTTGGGCCATCGCGGCTGCGGCCGCTGTTGCGGGAGTGCTGTACATGGCGCGTGAAAAGGCAATTGACGTTATCGCCCGGACCATCTGGGGCGAGGCGCGGGGCGAGGGCGACGAGGGTATGGCGGCCGTCGCGGCCGTGATCATGAACCGGGCGGCCAAGGGCGGCTGGTGGGGCACGACGCCGATTGCCGTGGCATTGATGCCCTGGCAGTTTTCGGCGTGGAACGTGAACGATCCGAACCGCGCCAAGGTCGAGGCGGTGACGACGGCCGATCCCGCGTTCGCCCGCGCGGTCGAGATTGCCACGGCGGCGATTGACGGCACCTTGCCGGACATTACCGGCGGGGCAACGCACTACCACACGAAGGCGGTTTCTCCCGCCTGGGCCGATCAATCCAAGATCGTCGCCGATATCGGCAACCATCTGTTTTATGCGGGGGTCGCCTGATGCCGTATGCACTCGCCGCACTCGCGGGCGTGGTCGGCTGGAATTGGTTGACCAAACCGGACGCCGACGCCGAAACCGCGACGGAACGCACCACCAGCCGGATAATTTGGGCCGTGGCGGGCGTTCTGGCGGCCGTCTGGGCCGTCAAAGCCTGGAAGCGGGGGTAAGGGGCCATGGATACGCTTACCGCCGTCCTGGCCGTCCTGGCGCTCAATGTCGTTATTTCGGCCGGGGTGTGGTTCCGGCTCGGCACGCTCACGGCCAAGGTTGACCATGTGGAAACCCGCGTCGTGCGTCTTGAGGGGTTCAAGGCATGAGCTTCGATCCGATCACCGCCATCATCAACACGGCCGGTAAGGTCATTGATCGGCTTGTCCCTGACAAGGCGGCGGCGGACATGCTGAAAACCGAAATCACGCGCGACGTTCAACTGGCCGAAATCGACCTTGCTAAGTCGCGCCTGGCCGTGGCGGCCGAGGATGCCAAATCGGGCAAGGGCGGGTTCCGCGATCAGGCGGGCAAGCTGGCCGTCTACTCGTGCGGTTATGCGTGGCTGGGCGAACCGCTGTTGACCTGGGGCCTATCGGTCCTGGCACCCACGGTGCCGCCGCCGCCGCCGGTCGATCCGGCGCTGGCCTATTCGATGTTGGTCGGAATGCTGGGCCTTGCCGGGGTCCGTTCCGTCGATTTGAAAAACGGCACTCGCAACTAACCATGGATGTAAAGGATTAAATATCATGGCTCGCATTTCCCGACGCACTCACAAGAAGGGCACCGGCGGCCGCTGGGTTCTGAAAAAGGGTTTCCGCAACGCCGCAGGCGGCCGCGTGGTCGCGGCCAAGAAACCGGCCGCCAAGAAACCGGCCAAGCGCAAAACCGCCCGCAAGAAATAGGCGGCGGGCGTGAGCGATTTCGACTTTCAGTCCCCGGACGACTATTTCAACGATCCTGTTGAGAACAGTTATTCCGGGGACGATCTTGCCGACAACCCCTCGGGAGGTTTCACCATGCCGGATATCTTCACGGATTGGGCCGGGGCCTTCGATGCCTTGTCGTTTGATTTCGTGGCCGACTGGGGCGAGGCCATCAACGGCGGCATTAACGGCCCGCAAATTCGCCGCACGGGCGCGGCCGCGTCTCCGACGCCGCCCGGCTTCGGGGCGTTCATCCGCTCCAAGCTGGGCATTGTCACGCTGGGGCTTGTCGCGGCCCTGATTGTGTGGCGGCTGGTCAAGAGCAAATGACCGGCGACGTTTACAACCTGGGCGGCCGCTCGTCGTCGCTGGCGTGGTGGGATTTGGAGCAGCGCGTCACCTGGGTTGACGGCCGCGTTTTTATCGAGGGGCCGGGGGGCGGGGGAAGCTGGTCGGCGTTCTCGCGCTCGCCCCTGGCCCTGGTCACGGCGGCGGTTATCGTCGCTGTTGTGCTGTGGCGCCGATAGGGCGCGAAAACGCAATATCTTGTGTGCCGGCGGATCTGATTTCAGCTGATAAGGCACAATATCTAGTTTCAGATTGCGGGATCTGAAAACAGCCGCGGCCGAAAACCCGATTCCTTTTTTATCAGGGGCCTTAAACGGGAGATTTCCGCCATTGCGCGGAAATGATCCGGGTGATTTGGCTCTCAGAAATCTGGAACCGCTGGGACAATTCGGCGTTGGTCGCGCCGCGCTGGGCCATGCGGCATATCTCGCGGTCGCGTTCCATGCGCTCGATGCGGCCCGCCAGGGGCCTTGCGCGGTCGTAGAGGGCTTGAACCTGTCGCGGGCCTAGATCGGGCCATCTGTTCGCCACGGCCGCCACGGGGGCGCGTAGGACGATCATGCGGGCAATCTGGTTTAGCATGTCGGCGCGGTTCTGGCGGTGGCGCTGGACGGCGGCTCGGGCGGTTTCGGCCTGCGCGTCGTTTTCGGCTTCGCGGTCGAGTTGGGCGGCCATGCGGCGGAGGTTTTCGGCCGCTGCTCGCTTTGCACAGGGGGTCAGCATCAACAGGAAATGTAGAAGGGGCTGGGCTGGGGTGGACATAGGGCGCGGATTATGGCCCTAAATCCTTGATAAGCAACCCGGAACAGATGCGGACGAATGCGCCGAATATTATCCATAATATACATTATGCGATGGCAACGAAGTTCCATGCCCGTTGTGATGAGACTCCAGTTTTACGCAACGGTTAGATATGAAATATGAAGTAAGGGTGTTGCGCTGTGTGCTATCGATGCGCTCCTCTTCCATCATCCCTTCGCCGAAGCGCCACATAACGCTAGCGGCGAAGGGATGATGAGCCGCCGGAAGGCGGCTTCCGTCCCGAAATTTTTTTTTGCTGTGAATTTCGTTTTGACTGTCCGAACGCTGAAAAACGAGTTTCTTCCATTGGGGCTGTCTAGACCGGTTGTTTGTTGTCCTGTGACCCGTCAACCGCGGTATTGGCCGACCATTTGGACGAACCTGGATGGCGCCCACCTATCAGATTCCACATTGAAGCGAAAACTACATGCGATAGACGGATTGTATCGCTGCGCCTGCAATGTCCTAGGTGATGAACTAGGATTGGACCGGGCGATCGCTAGGCTTGATTTTCGTGTCCTCGAAACGTGCGCTTCCGCCTATTTTGCGGAACTGTCAAACCGCTCGATTCAATCCGGTCGGGATACGTCGCGTCAGTGGCTTGACGCTTTCGGTTTTTTAAAGAGTTCAGTCGAAAGGCTTGCGTTGGGCGGTGGTGACCAGAGACGTTGGACCGAGGTGCAAACCGCCCTTCTCCGATTTGAGCGCTTGTATAGCTCGTTAAAGCCCTTCAAATCGTCGAAGCCTGTCGCAATTCGAGCTTTGCCGGCAGTTGTAGTCGAAGACCTTTTCGAACTATTCACGCCCGGTTCGTCCAAAAATCCTTTCCGAACCCAATCTGGACAGTGGCGGAACTTCCTTTTGTTTTTGCTGCTCCTACACCAGGGACTTAGATCCGGAGAGGCTCTGTCATTGCTTTCGAATTCGGTTAAAGAGGGTACGCACCCGAAAACCGGCGATACAATTTATTGGATCAATGTGACTAGGAGCGAAGATATAGAGGAGTTTGATAAGAGAGCTGATCGGCCTTCTATGAAAACCCCCGCCTCCAACCGTCAAATCCCGCTTTCCTCTGAAATAGCACGACTGGTGCATGAGTACGTTACGAGCTGGAGAGGAAAACAAAAACACCCGTTTCTTTTCGCAAATTCTCGCGGCACCCCCCTCTCCCTCCGTTATGTTGCGATGATTTTCGAGATCGTGTCGGCCCGATTATCGCGCCGATCGTTAGAAGCCCTGGAAAGCGCCATGCATGCTCCCACCGTCACTGCCCATGATCTCAGGCACACATGCGCCGTCGTTCGAATGACGCACCTTATAGATAGTGGCGTTGATAGTTTGTAAGATCTGTTGCACTAACTCTAGCTTGAAGGGCACCAAAAACGGTCATTTTCCTAACACAACAGTATATCGCCTGATGAGGGCATCTTTTGCCTGGAAATGAGCGAAAAAAATTCTACTCTAGTTCCGAAACTTCGCTATTTGACCGAAATGATGATGGGCGAATGGGGCGACCGGTCACTGCCGTGCCCTCTTATTTCTCGCTCGAAAGATCAAATGTTGCCGTCACAATCCGGCAGTCACGACCACCACCGATGACAGCGAGATGCTCCGCATCATCAGCGTGTCCCGAATGCCGTGTGTCTCTTGGTCGTCGGCACCGGAGCCTTCACAGAAGCCGCCGCGGTGTGACAGCCAAGCGATGGCGGTCGTCCAATTACCGCGTTACGTGGGAGACAAGGAAAACGTCAGCTTGGTGCTTTCGGTGAAGATCCCTCCCCGGTCGCCCGGCGTCAGGTCGCCGTAGCGCGGCGCAAACACCGGCGGCAGCGGCCGGCCGGTGTCGGGCGCCAGCCAAAGGCGCAGGAGATGCCGCCGGTTCTCGATCTCCGGCCAATCCTCGTAATCCGTGCGCGAATGCAGGATCTGGTGGTTGTGCAGCAGCTGGATGTCGCCCGGCAGGAAGTCCATGGAAAGATAGAACTCCGGGTCGTTACAGAGCGTATCCAGATAGTCCATGGCCTCGATTTCGAGGTCCGTCAGGCGGCGCGCCTCCGGAAACAGGTCCTGGGCCGAGCGGATGTACTGCCCCACGTACATCGTCGTCAGATGGCCCGCGTGCCAGTTGAACACGGGCACGTCGAACCAGGGCTTCATCCCCGGCGGGATTTCGCCCCGGCGATCGGTGGGAAAGGCATTGAACAATGCCCGCCACAGGTCGGGCCGCCGTTCGCGGATCACATCGTGCAGGGTCACGGAGCTGACGATGCGGCTGGCGCCGCCGGATTTGGCCGTTTTCAGGCAGAGCAAGCCGACGATATCGACACTGTCCGTATGGAACTCGAGGCCCCGGTTGGTCTGATAGTACCGCGTGGTCGGGTCCTTGATGTTCAGGCCGATGTCGCGCACATGGCCCAGCAGATGCCCCTTGGCGTTGCTGGGACGGAAACCGCCGATGTAGGAGCCCATCCCCAGGTAACCGATGGCCGATTCCGTGACGCTGTAACGATCGACCGGAAACCCGCGTAGCAGCACGAAACCTCGCCCGTTGACGACCTCGTCGCGCAGTTTCTTCAGCCGCGGGCCCAGGGTCGGAAGATGAAAGGTTTCCGGCCCGATATCCGCCATGCCGAGGTCGTTGGCCTGATGGGCGCGGATGGCCGCGTCGATTTCGGCGATCTCGCCATCGGTCAGATGTTCGATCCAGACGCCAGATGCCGCCATGTCCGGACCCCGCCAGGCGCCAGGGCCGCCGACCGGCCCGGGAGTCAGGTCAGGCGATGTCGTGTCGGACGCCGTGTCGACGGTGTCTTTGAGGGCTAGGTTCGTCATGGTCCACTCCCGCAAGTTATTGGCGGAAACACCATCAATCCAGATCAGTTATTTGTCTATTTTGTTTTTTTCATTGATTGATATATTTATCATATGAATAGCAACATCACCCTCCGCCAACTGCGTGCCTTCCTCGCCGTCGTGGAACAGGCCAGCTTCACCAAGGCCGCGGCCGTGCTCAACATGACGCAGTCGGCGCTGACGAATTCCGTCAAGAATCTGGAACTGGAACTGGGTCTGCGCCTGTTCGACCGCACGACCCGGCATGTCGAGCCGACCGCCCACGGCCGGCAGTTCGCCACCGTCGCCCGTCGCTTTACCGAGGACCTGGAGCGCGGCATGGACGATCTGCGGGCCCATGTGGACCGTCAGCAAGGTTTGGTCGTCGTCGGGGCGACGGCGACGATGATCACCTCCGTGCTGATCCCGGCGATCAAGGACATGGCCGCCCGATATCCGGGGATCCGCGTGCGGATCATCGAGGTCCTGACGGCGGAGGCGGTTGAGCGCGTCCGCGCCGGCGACATGGACATGGCGTTCACGACAGTGGCATTGCCCGATGCGGATTTCGATGCCACGCCGGTGATGCGCGACGCCTTCCACCTTGTCTGTCCGCCGGCGCATCCGCTTGCGGCGCACGAAGGCCCCCTCACCTGGGATCTGTTCAACGACCATCCGGCCGTGGGCATGTCCGGCGAAAGCGGCATCCGGGGCATTCTCAAGGAGCACGCGGCGGGCCAGCTCGCGGTCAGCGGGCTGACCTACGAGGTGTCGTCCGTTTGGGGGCTGATCCGCATGGTGCGCGACGGGCTGGGGATCGCGGCGGTGCCGGGATTGGTGGCCCAGGCCATGGCGTCGGAAGGCATTCCCGGGTTCCGGCTGGCGCCGCCCATTCATCGCACGGTGTCCCTGATCACCCGCGCCGGACGGTCGCCGACGCCGGCCGCCGGCACCCTGGTGTCGGCGGCGTTGGCGCAACTCAGAAACGTGGAAAGCGACGGGATCGAGATTCCGGTGACCGAGGAACAGTTGGCCGCCCGGGGCTTTTCCGCCGGATAGCCGCCTTACCCGGTCTCGGCCGAAAGAAACGTCGCCGCCTCGATCTTGTTGCCGTCGGGGTCGCGGATGAAAGCCGCGAAATACGGCCCCATGGCGGCCTGCCGCATACCGGGCGCGCCCCCGTCCGCGCCACCGTTGGCCAGGGCTGATGCGTGGAACGCGGTAACCGCGTCCTGGGTCCGCGCCCGCAGGCAGACGTGCATGCCCGTGCCGCCATCCACCGCCGCCATACCCGGTCGCGCGTTTAGCCAGAATTCCGGATACCGCTTGCCGAAGCCGACCGTATGCGGCCGGTCGACCAGCCGCGTCAGGCCGAGCGGCGCCAGAACGGCTTCGTAGAAGGCCCCGCTGGCGGCAAGGTCCGAGACGGCGATGGAGATATGGTCGATCATGGTGGCCTCTGCGTTTGTGGTGGCCTGTATACTGCGGCGGGATGGCCCTTGTGTGAAGCCGTCGGGGTTCCCTACCATCCACCGTCGTTGCCGCATTGCCCCCTCCTCCAGCCAGAATTGAGACCACCGACCATGACCCAGCAAGACCTCGTAGAACGAGCCCGCGCCGTACTGCCCGGCGCCGGTTTCGGTAATTTCGACGCCAGTTTCGTGATCCGCGAGGGCAAGGGGGCGCATATCTGGGACGAGGACGGCAACGAATACATCGATTTTCTGATCGGCTCCGGCCCCATGATCCTGGGTCATTGCCACCCCGAGGTCGTCGAGGCCGTGCAGGAACAGGTGGCCAAGGGGTCGACCTTCTTCGCCAGCAACGCCCACGGCATCGAACTGGCCGAGGAAATCTGCCGTGCCGTGGCCTGCGCCGAGCAGGTCCGTTTCACCAGCACGGGCAGCGAGGCCGACATGTTCGCCATGCGCCTGGCCCGGGCCCATACGGGGCGGGACAAGATCCTCAAGTTCGAGGGCGGCTACCACGGCATGTCGGCGGAAGGCCAAATGAGCCTGGCGCCCGACCGGATGATGAACTATCCCATCGCCGTGCCGGACTCGGCGGGCATTCCCGATGCCGTGCGCGACGACATGCTGGTCGCTCCCTACAACGACATCGCGTTCTTCCGTTCGCTGATCGCCGAGCGCGGGCATGAGATCGCCGCCGTCATCGTCGAGCCGCTGCAGCGCATCATCCCGCCCCTGCCCGGTTTCCTTGAGGCCCTGCGCGAGGAATGCACCCGGAACGGCATGGTCCTGATCTTCGACGAGGTCGTGACCGGGTTCCGTCTGGCCTATGGCGGCGCGCAGGAGGTTTACGGCGTGACGCCCGACGTCTGCACCCTGGGCAAGATCATCGGCGGCGGCTTCCCCCTGGCGGCGATCGCCGGCAAGGCCCACATCATGGCCCATTTCGACGCCGGCATGGTCGGCAAGGACAAGGCATTGATGCAGATCGGTACCCTCAGCGGCAATCCCGTCGCCGCCGTCGCCGGCCTCAAGACCATGGAAATCCTGCGCCGCCCGGGCCAGTACGATCATCTGTACGCGGTCGGTGAAACGCTTATCAAGGCCATCAACGAACATCTGGGCGCGGCGGGTCAGGCCCATCACGTCGCCGGCTGCCCCGTGCTGTTCGATATCGTCTTCGCCGGGGGGCCGATGCACAATTACCGTGACGTGACCCGGGGCGACACGAAGAAGGCGGCGCGCTTCAACGCCGTGCTGCGCGACCAGGGCATTTTCAAGTCGCCCAGCAAGTTCTATCCCTGCCTGGCGCTGACCGACGACGACGTGGCGCAAACAGTCGCGGCCATCGCCCGGGCCGCGGCATCGCTGAACGACTGAACCAGGGAGAGCCTTCGACGTGTCCGACGACCTGACCAGCGACAATCCCACCGCCCGCCTGCGCGCCGTGATGGCCAAGCTGCGTGATCCCGACGGCGGCTGCCCCTGGGACGTGGAACAGACCTTCGCGACCATCGCGCCCTATACCATCGAGGAAGCCTACGAGGTCGCCGACGCCATCCGGCGCGGCGATATGGCGGGCCTGCGGGACGAGTTGGGTGATCTGCTGCTGCAGG
>Ga0207899_1000348_pt1 | contig 17618 bp, 32 predicted proteins | sample MalvirmetaMSP134_FD_184235 | JGI IMG/M metagenome (GOLD analysis project Ga0207899, IMG submission 184235) | Marine viral communities from the Deep Pacific Ocean - MSP-134 (SPAdes) | ecosystem: Environmental > Aquatic > Marine > Oceanic | place: Pacific Ocean | collected 2011-06-28
GGAGAGGGCAATGGATTTGCCACAAAAGAATTTGTAATAGCAACAACAGTAACAGCAGCGAATTGGAACGTAACTGATAACGTAGAAGTTACTATTGTTGAAGCTCCGGTACAATAAAAATAATTAAAGGATCGGTATGAAAAAGAAAAAGTTTCAGATAGCTTTCAGTACAATTATCATAACAGCAGGGGTATCTTACCTCATGCAGTATTGGTTAAAACAATCAGGTATGCAGGATAGGATCCTCAATACTTATGACATAGTTAAAGATACATTTAAAGGAGACAAACAATGAAATGGATGGCACGAATACGTCCTCAGATATTCTTAGCTATAATTATACTAGGAACTATAGCAGTATATGCTTTGAATGTAGGGTATGTAGAAGTAGCAACAGCTACAATCGGGGGTTTAATTGCTCTCGGAATGAAAGTATTGGAAAACGATTAAATTAAAGGAGGGACCAATGAAAACTTTTGCCATGATATTAAAGCTTGTAAGAAGTTACAGTGCGACTATCGTATCGTCATACGAATTACTTGTCATGATAGAAGAAACCGGTAGGGATAAAAGAATATCACCTAAGGAAAGATCTATGTTGATGAAGAAATTTTGGGAGATAGTTAATTCTGTAAAGACAAATATAAAATAAACAAAAAGCCCTAGGTAGAAATTGAGGTTTCAATGAACTCGTGAAGAGTTTTAACCTAAGGCTAGTTGTTTATATCACTTCTATCCTAAGTGGCAAACTTAAAGGATAATATAATTATATACGAAATCAAATTGTTAATCAACCATTTTGGTTATAGTGATTATGGTCCTAGAATTATTATCTTTCTTCTCTTCTTTAAAAAATTCAGCCTCAATTTTAGCTGATCTAGGGGCATCATCTATCAGCAGCCCACTGTCCACTATCCCATCTAACGTTGCCTTCATGCCAAAGATTAAATTATCTAGGTCTATAGATTTCCAATGGTAAAACTCATAGCTTATTAATACTCTGTCAGGTATTGTCTTTACGTCATTACCTTCCATTAATTCTAATATCAATAGCCTTCCCTGCTCTCTTCTCTCTCTGTTTATTTTTCTTACAGTTCTCCAATGAGCTCTAGAGTTACCCCTGATTTCTTTTGGAGGAACTTCCGGTATAATTAAGGAATACTTTTTCATTTTTTAATTTTAACACATAACTCTTTATATAGTTTAATGATATATGCTTAGCTTTAGAAGTAAGATCTTTTGCATAACCAAATCCATAAGTACTTTTTGAATAAGCATTATCAAGTTTTCTTTGAACTAAGTATTTAATCTTAGGTCTTATTGATCTATAGTCAGACCTGTCTTTCCTTACTGTCCTTTTTCTGTCTTTGTAATATCTTTTTATTCTTAAGGACATACTTGTAAAGAAATATCCTTTTGTTTTGTGACCATACGTTCCCACCTTAACCCATGCTCCGTCATAAAACATCTCGTATGAGATTCCTTTATGAAACGGAATTGCCATATCTATATTGGGATCATCATTCCATATATAATTCTTTTCATTTGGTGTCCTTGCTTCAAACCAAGTAGTTTCGTTTGGTTTTAAAGGAGTCGTCTCTTCATTGTGGGGAAGAAATCTTCTCGGTCTTTTCCCTTTATGCTTTAAAAATACAAAGTCAGATCTTTGTTTAATCATTCCCACAGCAATGGACACTCTCCTACCTGATACCTTGCTTATCATTTCAAACTTCAAAAGTATATTTCTTATAGGGGTATCGCCAATATTTTTAATTGTTCCGGTAACTATCTTTTGCCTACCACTAGGAAGCTTCCCTCTTATTGTTTTTTGTGTGGGTTTAATATTAATCTCATGTAATGAAAGTTTTGTTATGTCAGCCCACAAAGCATCACCTGAAATCTTTATTATCTTATTCCCATCTTTGTCTCTTAATGTATCTACAACTCTTTTTAAGTATTCGGCTGTAGCCTTGGGATCTCTTGTTGTAAGCTTTGCCCATGTACGAAACCCTTCTGTCTTGAGATACCTAACCCCCTCTTCCTCCAATCCTTTTCTTAAAACAGTTCCAATAAAGTCATGCAAATCTGTTTCCGAGGGGAAATTTAATAATGGTTTTTTATTTTTTTTGTATTTTAAAATAACACTATTATCTCGCTTCATATATGCTGCCATTACTTCTCCTTTCTTTTTCTTTTTTTATTTCTTGTTTATGAATTGCTTCTAGCTTATTGGTATAAACTTTATAAACGTATTCAACCCATTGTTTAACGTGCATTTGTTTCATTCATTCATCTCCTTCTATAGATAGAATATACTTCTTAACTTCTTCCTGCTTTCCCTTGGTAGCGTAAGTCTCAGGTGGCGTTATTCTCTGTGCATAATGAGAACTTCCACCATCATTTATAATTACACTTACTTCCCCATCTGTAATGTTTACAGATATTTTTTGATTCTTACGTGGATCGCTAAAGTGTTTCCAAATAGTCATTAGTTTCCTTTAAACTATAGCTACTTATTGCAAAGCTTTAAGAGCTTTGCAATTAATAGCAATTATTAATATTATTAATAGCTATTAATATAGCTATAAATATAGCTAAATTAATATATCCTTTCACGCAACTATACCATACCGACTACTGCCATCAGCCTGTTCAAACTTATCAACCTTACCCTGTGCTTTAAGTCTTGATAATTCAGGAGCTACTATTTCTTTTTTGATGTCCAAATTATCAGCGATCTTATCTGCAGGCATAGGTTCATAGTTTCTTAACAGGTTAAGTATCTGTTGCTTGGTAGACATTTCCTTAGGTGAGCCACCTTCTTCAGGTACCTCGCTTTCACTTAAGTCTACACGAATTGTGTTATGAAACTTGTTCATTTCAAACTCAAGCTCTATTCCTATGGATTTTTCTATCGGACCCTCGTTACTTTTCCTGTGATGAAACCCAACTGTCATAGAGGAAGACCCTAGCTCTTGGCTTTTAACGATTTGCCATATGTTACCGGCATCATTAATCTTAGTGATGCTACCTATAGGATCATTACCACCCTTGGCTACATGGTCTATTATCAAGGAGTTTTCAACCTTCAAACCACCCAACTTAGAGAACAAGATTCCAATTTTTTCAGCGTCATTGAAAGCCCCCTGTACAGACTTGGCTGCACTGTCTATGATAACTGTCTTGATTTTGTACGTATTAATCTCATGATTAATTGCTGAAACAGAAGCCTCAAAGCTATCATACATACGCTTGTATCTAAGTCTAGGGGTCTTTAACCCTATGCCAATACCAACTGCCTTTACTCTTCTATCTAAATCAATTGCACTGCTTTCCCAATCAAGATATAAAACACTTGGTCCATGTTCTAGGTTTTGACAATCAGTAATTTCCGGAGGGCAAAACCCACACAGATATTCAGAACTGAAAGGCTGAACAGGGCTTACCTCATTGTATCCCCTGTTACTTAACATAAGTCCTATCAGGGTAGCGAAGTAAGACTTACCTGAGCCACCAAATCCAAACAATATGTTGGGACGACCCTTCCTAATGAAAGGATAGTATGTGAAGGGATATCTTTCAGGAGTCTCTAATCCTCCCACTAACATAGATGGCTCTCCTTTCCTAAGGTGGTCATCTATTGAATTAGTTAATTGCTCCATAATAGTATCCCAATCACTATGAATTAATGGGAACCCATAGCTTTCTGCTCTTTTCTCAAGGGTTTTTGCCAAGTCAGCCTTCCCTCTAGAGCTATGAAAGTTTAACCTTGCAGATGTGATAAGAATTTCTTCTCCATCAGTTCTGTACCACTTTACAATAGCTGTAGTAGATTCAGCCTTATCTTTTATCCTGTCAATAACAGCCTTGATACTATCTAGTTTCCATTCAAGGAAGTAAGTACCCCCTACCTCCACGAAAGTGTAATCACTCATAAGGAAACCCCTCTTCTTTTAATTTGCTGTTTGGTTTTTTCAATTTGTTCCTCTTCCTTCCTCCATAAAAATTCTCTTATGGAATTAATTATTTTTTCCTGTCTTGCAATTTTTTTGTTTTGATTTTCCATTGCATCTATTAGGAGGACGAACTCGTCCTTCAAATCCTCACAAAAGTTTCTCATCTCCCTAATCATAGGGCTTCCTAACTCTGCGTAAGGACTTAACTTAATGTATTTATTTTTTATTCTTTCTTGTATATGTTCTGTTCCATCCACAATTTTTCCTTTATTTGTGTATGTAAATTAAGTGCGTCAAGAAAAGCATCTCTAGCCGGAGCCACCCTTACCCTCTCCATAGATGGAGTAGGATCATCTCTGTCTTTACTTAACTTAACTACCCATGCTTCATTAAAAGCAAAGTCTCCTAATGCGTTGTGATTAGGAGAAATGTTTCTAAGTGCAAGTGCCTCAGAGTAAGCTCCAACCTGTAATCTATGCTCATCATAGATACCCTTCCCTGTTTTAAAATCTATAACAACAGGAATATCTATAGCTGTGTGTGAGTCTTGTTTATAGTAGTTTTGATAATGACTTTTCACTAGGGCAATTGCATCAATTGTCCCTGCATACCCTGATCTAAGCACAGGCATATGATAACCTGTAACAGTCTTTATAGAGTCATGATTCACACATACCATAACTTCACTTGCTACAAACACAGGCTTATATGTTTCACAAAATATTTCAAAAGACTTCATAACAACAGAGAGATCAGGAGTTATCTTCGGATCTTTCTCGTTATTAATTCTAGCCTTTATAATTCTGTCTATCATAGCGTGAGCCTGACTTCCAAAATCTCCTGCCAATTGTAGTGCTTGATCAGGAGTTTTACTAGCCTCACTTATGATTGCTTCAATATCGTCTGTGTTTTTAATCTGAGGTAAGGTACCATTCATTACATGGTTTTGTAATACATACCTTACTTTCTCTAGAGATTGTTTCTTAGCCCATGGAATCAGAGCCGGTTTGTTAATGATGTTAAGCACTGTAGTCACTGAAGGATATACAGTACCACTGTCATCAACATACACTCTCCCCCTACCCTTAGCTTTTATCTCTAAGGGAGGAAAAGAATCTATTACTTTCTTTGTGTTACTTACTAACACCTCGATATTATTCGACAACTTTCTCACCCCTAGCAATAGATGCAATATCATTTGTCATAAGTTCAATCAAACCTTTGTCTTCGGTTGACCAATCTTTGATATTGTAATCTTTAGGCATGAAAGTTCTGAACATTTCACAGGCTTCTTTAATAGCAACTTGTCGTATGATAGATAGATCTCTATCAGTTAATTGCACTACATGAGAAACTTCCTGTTGTACGACAGGTTGTACCTGAGGTTGTACAGGAGGGGGTGTTTGTTGTGGCTGAACAGAGGGCTGAGTTTGTGGAGCAGGTTGTTGTACAGGTTGCTGTCCAACATTCCAATCCACTATCTCCCAATCCCATGCCCAAGTAACCATCTTACCATCAGGGTAGTACCCTGCTTTAAGATTCCCACCTTGATCTTGCTGTAATCTTCTTCTCCTGAAAGTACAGGTAACATTATCCCCTTGATTAACTTGCTTGTCTCTCTCGATCCAAAAAGTTATAGGATACTGCCCTATCTCAGGACACATAGCTGTCAGCTTGTGCTGTTCAGCTCCCCACGAAGCAACTACCGGCTCTACAGCTTGGATAGTTAGAGTACCTGTCAGTTCAGGTACAGAAGATTTAACTTCGTTGGTGTTTTGAATGAATGAAGGTTTCTTATTTATCAATTTACTTCTCCTATTTTATTTGATTTTTCTTTCCAAATTTAGATTTTACTTCCATATCTTCATCAGTAAGTCTAAGAACTGCTAAAGCAAAACTTATATTATTATTTCTTAGTATATTTCTAATCATAATACTATGGGTTTTAGAAAGCTTTCTGTTGTATAAGTGCTTTTTTAATTTTAGATACACTTTTTTTGCATCAGGTAATGCTTTATAATTTCCTACAATCTGAATCGTTCCTTGTTCCATAGGCTGTCCATTAGATGTTAAGAAATGTTTAAACAAAGTTGTTCCCTGACCATATACAAACTCAGGATCTAATCCTTTTTTCATTTCCTCATACGTCAGTTCTCTTTTTAAATCGTTTGTTAAATTATTCATCAGTTTTTTCCTCCTCTTTTATTTGTAAGTCTTTTATTTTAAACTCTTTAAGTCTTACTCCTTTCCTGTCATAAAATCCACAATCAGGATCAGAGTAATTGTTAAAGAAATCTTTGTTCATTATGTAAGTGGTAGGGAATGGTTGATCTCCATCAAGATTCTCATACCCTACCTGTATCCACAATGTATCAAAGTTATTGAAACGAAAGGTGGCAACAGAGATTTTCTCCTCACCTTTCCTGCCATTCCAAATAGGTTCTCTAATTTTGAGTAAACCCACTCTCATTTATGAATACCTCTTCATGCCCGAAGACATAATCCTTGTCAACATTTTTAAACTTAGCTAACTTTTCCTGTCGAAGATACTCAGGGTTTATTTTTCTTACGAATTTTCTGATCTTCCCTTTAACCCCTGTTAAAGTAGTAGCTTCCTGCAACTCTTTATAGAATTGTTTATCAAGTTCGTTATCTTTAAGCATTTTGTTGAACTGTTTGTTGTCATCAATGGTCACACTTGTTAGGTATGTAAGAGCACAAGCTAGTAGTATTCTACATTCTACTTTTTGCTTCTTAAATTCACTCATGGTTATGTAAGGTTTTATTTTTTCCTTCTTAACTTCTTTGATAGCCTTAGGTGTTGGCTTTGTGCCAACACCATTAGCTTTTGTTTCGATTTTTTTAGGCATTTAATTTCCCCCCTATTACTATTGTACTATGGCTGTCAAGCATTAGTTTTTTAGTAACTGATCCCAATCTGTTTCCTTACTATCATCTTTCTTATCTTCAAGTAAAGGAGCTATAACAGGTGAGTTAGGACTTAATTGATAATGCCCTTTTGATAATGCAAACTTTAAAAGTACATGAGATATATACACTAAGTCTCCATAGCTTGTTTCCCCATTAAACGAAGAGACTAACACTAACCAATCGTCCTGATTGTATTGTTCGTCTCGTTGGGTTCGCTTACCAATTAAGTGTATAAACTCAGGGCAAAATCCTTTAGGATAATTAACCACGATCTGTTTTTTAGAAGGTTCAAGATAAACTTTTATCATTTCCCTCATAGAAAACAATTGTGACCTAATGGACATTAAAAATGCTTGTTCAGGAGTTATTTCAGGCTCTATATTATAGATATCCTTAATATCTTTGAGAGCAATAAATTTATTATTCTCCACATCAAGTATTTTAAACCACCCATCTATCCCTACCCTGCATAAAGAATCAATGCTATAAAGCGATTCACTCCATGCAGGATTATCTTTGTGACCCATGTTGGTATAGAAAACAGTGTGAGGTAAGAAGTTGTCTATCATTTAGACTCTTCCTCTGTCATGTTTAGTTAGTTACAGGAGAGAACTGTTCCCCTGTGTACTCACTTGCATATTGCAATAAGCTATCAGTGATCTGAGAGTTTTGCACAAAGTGAGCGTTGGTAATTTTCTTTTCGTGCCATAGTACGTTAGTACAGGCATTGTAAAAGTCCCATAAACTTGTGTTACCCTGAGCGAACTCATGAGCATCATAGTCATCAAGAAATTTATCTACACACTTACCAAATGTAGTAACAGGAAGTGTCGGGAAAGATTTTTTCCGGATTTCATGTAATGTATTTACATCAAACGGAACTTCAGTCATGTTTCTTAATCCTGAAGTTAATCTTTCCAAAGGTACTTCACTGCTGTTAATGAAATCAATTGCTGACATTACTTCGTCTTGAAATCCATCCATGTTTTTATCATGCCTGAATCTAAAACTCTGCATATTAGTTCTTGAAATCATTCCATTCTTGCAAATTAATCTCATTGCAAAGAAGGTAACAGAAAATGCAGTGGATCCATCATAGCTGTTTTGAAAAGCTAATCCTAATCCTATGTCATCTCCCTTCTTGACTTCTTTTGTTAAGTTTTTGGTTGTGTAAGACTGAAAGTATCTCCTTCCATCAAAGAATAACTTGTCCTTATCCCAAACATACCGAGAGTTATCGGTAAGATTTAAACTTAACTCGTTTACTTCGTTGTTGTCCACTAGAAGGTAATCCCTCCCTACAGTGCCAACCTCGTCCCAATAAGGAATATTATCTTTATCATACTTCTGAAGCTGAACTGACCATGCACTTGATTGCAAGTCATTGCTTTTTGAAAATAAAGGTTCCTTTTGAATAGGACTATAAGCATTAAATGGATCGATTTTTATATCCATACTTTGCGTTTCTCCTTTTGTTGCGTTGGGTTTATGGTACCCAACTAGACCTGTTAAGTAAGAGTAAATATTAATTTACCCTTCATAAAATATTGTAACACTTGTCGTATGACAAGTCAAGTTTCATCTTACGTTCTTGTTTTTATAATGTGTTCGCACTCTATACAAATATATATAACAGGTGGATCATCATTTGAAATATCACATTCTTGACATTCCCAATTGCAGACACATATTCCTTCTTCTAAAAATATTTCTACATCACTCATTCCTCCCTCCATTTTGGTAATTGCTTTAACTGTATTTTCTTTTTACAATCCTTACAATCAAACTCTCCCAAATCATGCTTATGTTTATTGCAAGGAAATCTTTCATAGTAATCTTCTCGATAATCATTTAGTTCTTCTAAATCATATCTTCCTTCTGTACTTGTTGTGTAAAATCCACAATAATAACATTGATGTTCTGTAAATTCATATGGTTTGTGATCTGAATATGAATCCATTGTATTGCTACACTTAGGGCATTGTGAATCGTAACTATGTCCACTCATTCATTCCTCCTCAATTTTAGTTGATAAATTATCTAAAGTGTCAGGGATATCGCATGATTCTGTTACTATGAACCCATCTTTTTCTGCTAGTTTATCCAAGATAGGAGAACACGCATCATATGTTTCTTCGTCATCAAACATGGCAACAATATGTGCGTACCCACTTCTCTCAAAGTATACTACTACCATTCATTCCTCCTGTTTATATCTTCCCACATTTTTTGAGCTATAAGATTGCTTTTAAATCTTTTAAGACAATCATCACAGGGATAATCCTGACATTTCCCATAGTCTTCCATGACCATAGTGCAATCTTCAGGTTCAAACAATTCTTCTATATCTTCCGGCATTTATTCCTCCTTTCGAATATGAATAGCAATTTTTTCTATAGCTATAGCAATTCGTTCAAGATAAAAGTTTGTATCTCGTATTGTATTGTCTATAATGTCTAGGTTAATACCTATAGTTTTTTCAATTTCTTTTAACTCTTTTTCTGTCATTTTATTTTTTAACCTCTAAAACAATAACAGTCATACCAACCCGAGTCTCTGACCATTTGGAGTTGTTCTTTTTGTTCTTTCTTATGCCAAGCTACATACTCGGCATCATTCTCCTTGTAATAAGGAACGTCATCTACATCAAATGCACACTCGTGAGCATAGCAAAGGTTATCTTCTTGATGTTTTATTACAGGGTCTTTAATTACCTCATCTATCCATTTAGATTTATAGCCATTGTGTCTTCTGTCATCTAAACCTTTTAGCTTTTTATATATATAAGGCGATACCTCTACATATTTAACGCTAATAACCTTAGCTAGATAAGTCTTTTTCTCTTTTTTTGCCATCATTTTGACTCCTTATTTTCTGTCATTTTAATCGTTTCTTTCGTGTTCCATCCAATCAGGAAGATCCCATTCATGTACATACCACAGAATATCCTCATTTGATGTGACGTTGCGAAATGCTCCATCAAACCAATCCAAGAACCAATATTCTATTGTCGTGTAGTATTTTCCATTATGGTATAGCCTAAGCTCATCCTGTGGACCACCCCATGAGAATTGTATCAAGTAATACCCTTTCTCTTGGTCATTAAAAGTGTGTGGATAAACATAATCAGTGCTGAGAACTGAGAAAATTTCATTCTCTTCTAAATTCCCTTCCCAATCAGGTGATTCCATAGCTTTTTTAAGGGCTTTAATCCCTGTTATTGTTCGCTTTAATTGATCGTCAATTCGATCTTCACAAGTTTTCTCTTTTTCTGTCATTTTTTCATACTTTTCATGCTTTAAGGTAGCATTAACCTGTTATTTATTCTGTTTTTTGAAACTATTTTGTAATCCAATAAACATCTTATCCCATTCCCCTAATTCCATTGGTCTACTTACAAGTATTGACTTATCTGTACCATGCTTAACAGTTAAAACACCATTAGTAACATCAACAAATATCGAAGCTGATCCTCGTTCCAATTCGTAGGGGGATGCTTTTTTCAGGCGAGGCATTAAAGCCTTTCCCCTTCGTCCCCTAATCTGTACTGCTCACAATGTAAGCAGTTTCGACATTTTCCTACCCTGTAGGGAGCGTTCCATATTGGAGTTGCTAAGTGGTCATATCCACTATCCCCACATTGACAAGTGTAGTCTAATTCAGCTCTTTCCTCGTTAGTCAGTGCCATTAAACTAGCCTATGTAATTCAAGCCAACTTTTTGGTGGCATTAAATTAACCTAACTCCACTAGGGTAAGATACGCTGTTTACCACATTGTGTATGTTTCTACAGCTCTCACAAAATACCTTCGGAGATTTGTACTTCGGGTTAGTAAAGTGTCTTTTAGCCTTGTACGTGTACTCGGCTCCTGTCTTGTAAAGCAAATGCTCCCAAGTCTTACCACACCTAACAACTTTGCCATTAAGTGTAAAGTAAGGCATCCTACAACGAGTGTTTTTATTCACTGTCATATTTTTTTTGCCTATTGGCATAATTCCTCCACGAAAGAGGGTTAATAAAACTGTTTCGACCCTTTAGGGTCATCCTCAGCGAGAATACACATTCTCGGACAGGGAAGGACATCTCTCAGAGGCGTGTTTATCCTCTGAGAGAATCGGTGTCATTAGCGAAGGGGATTATTTGGCTTGTAAATCTTCCCAAACTTTTTGGATTTGTATCAGTGTCATGTTACTGAAGTCGGGAGTTTTGGATTTCTTCACTTTGGTCTTCGGTTTTTCCTCTTCGACCTTCTTAGCGACAGACCAAACTCCTGCGACTAAGAAGTAATCTCTATTTTCGTCAGCTCCCTCGACATACACGCTGTCGACAGGTACTGAGGTCATCATAGTGGGAAAATCTTTAGACCCATTCACGTTAGAGTGAACTAAACTCTTACCTGATTTCGAAGGTTTTCCCTTCACAGCTACAGGTAAGTTAATTTTGAGGGAAGTACCCTCGTAAGATATGGCTTTGAATGTTGTTGCCATAATTATTCCTCCTTAAAGGAACTTGCACAGTTTATCTCTGCAAGTCGCAGAGTAGGACACTATGCGATTTTACCTAGTTCGACACTTGGGTTAGGGTAGTCGGTATGCGTATGCATACACCCTTCAGCTCGGGGCATTTCTCTTCCCTTCGCTATACTGAAGGCTATGCCCTCAGTAAAGTTTGCCTATTTTTTGTCACAGCTCTAGCTTATAGTGCCAAACCCTCCATCTGAGAGAATCTCTCTCAACTTGGCGTAGCTCTCTCTTAAGTGCTAGATTCCTGTGAAAATCTCTTAGAATTTTTGACCACGTTTGCCCATTATGGGTTGCGTCTATGGGTTTACTCTCAGCAGGAAACCCTGCAGGAGCTCCGAAGACTCTTCCCTTCACTTGGGTGTTTTGTGGCTTCCTTCTGTAGTTACTCATGGAAACCTCAATTTCGTTTTTTGCAGATTTGAAAATTTCAAATCGAATGTGATTAAAACTTTACCATGAATCGAAATTGTTTGTCAAATCTCATCTCAGTGGAGGAGTAAAATATTTGCAAGTTTTCTGAGCTATAAAGGGTATATACTGAGGGGTATAGAAATGGTCAAAAAATCTCTCCTCAGTAATCGTGGTCATAAACACCTCCAAAATGCCTGTTTTTAGCTTTTTTCACGAAGGGGCTTCCTTCATAGCAAATTTACCATTTCTTGCTTATATGTCTCAGTATAAGAGCAGTTTCAAGCATTTAATTCCCAATTTTTCCTTATTTATGAGACTAATAAGACCATTTTCAAGGGAATTTAGTCTATTTAGTCTCATAAATACTGAAGGGAGAGTATTGTATACACTGAGAGGTATAGTGAGGGTATATGGGGATAGTATCACTGAGACCAATAGATTACCTCTCTGCTTAGTGGCACTGAGGAGAAAAAAATTCTTCATGGGGAAATTTATCCTCAGTATTACTCTCACTAATAGAGGGGAAAATGGCTACTGAAGGGGATAAGAAGGGAGGTTCTCTTATATTACAGGACATAGAATACAGCTAAAAAAACGCATAGCTCTCACTATATGGCAATCATTGGCTCCATAGCTCTCATTGTATGGCAATTGCTCTGCTCAGTGGCTCTCTCAGTGGCTCTCTCACTACATGAGGGATTCACTCCTTCAGTGCTCTCCTTCAGTGGCTCACATTTGCCCTTAAATAGTACTCGCATATGAGACTCCTCAGTAGCTCCCTTCAGTTGCCCTTCAGTATGCGAAGGGCTACTCTCAGTCGCTCTCTAGGGCAACTCAAATAGCGTGTGCGATTCAATATAGAGTAGCTCCATTAACAGTATAATAAGGATAATAATAAGGATAGAGACGACAACTGAATCATAAACAACAGGGGCATGGCTTAGAAAAAAGAGAAAGAATGGGTGGGTACCCTTGACAGACTTTTTTTGCTAAAAAACGCCCTTCGCCCTTACGTAGGTTGCCTCACACAGAATATGGCATAACGGGTGTTATGGTATTGAGTATATAGGGATATAGGGAATATACAGAGGGGGTAACGTAACAAACATTAAAGAATGTGGGAGAAATGCCTAAGTTCCCCCCTCCGGTTTAATTATATAGTAATTGCAATGCAATTGTTAATGCAATTGCAAGTGCAATTGCAATGCAAAACAGGAGAGTAGCTAATATTTTATGCAATTTAGATTTCATAAAGATTGTCCGAATTGTCCGTAGACATAGAAAGTCCGTAAAGTCCGTAAATAATTAGAATCATTAGCAATAGCTATATATATATATAGCTATAATTGCAAAATACTATATATTTTGCAATTACAATAATAGCTATTGTAGTATACTGTACATAATATTATTAAAAAGGAGTCTACTATGACATTTGCATTTGGTTTACACGAAAAAGAAAAAGAAGATACTGTGAAAAGAGAGTTTTATTCGATACCCGAATTTGCAAAAACACTAGGGGTAAGTAACCAACATATCTTTAATGTAATAAAAAGAGGGGAGATTAAAAAAGTTAAAGTAGGGGGAAGAAGTTTAATCCCTATATCCGAACTCCAAAGATTATTAGACTCAGCGAAATAAAATACCATACCCATAGTTTGATATTACGGTGATTAATTGACAGTTAATCGTTTGATAAGGTAATATAAGTTTTAAGGGGTGGGTTTTGGGTTCTTTCATGCCCGTTTCCTACCCACCCCTCTAAATTAAAAGGAGTCTTAATGGCGAAAGTATATTCAGACGCAGATAAGAAAAGACTTAAAGGGTTCTTTTTAGAATCTTTTGAGTTAAACAAGACAGTATCTAGGGCAGTCAGAGCTGTCAGAGGGTTAAGCCGGAGTTATTTCTATCAGTTATTAGAGGAAGATCCGGAGTTTAAGCAGAGTTTTACTGATATTCGTATAGGGATTGGGGAAGATTTAGAGGCAAGTGCCTTTCAGTTAGTGGATAAGATGGTACAAAACGAAGATTATTCTAAACCTATACTGTTAATTACCTTACTTAATGCAAACCTCCCTGATAAATACAGGAATAATGATGCCCAATCTGATGATGCCAAGACAATTGTATCTGAATTAAGGAAGATGGCATCTAAAAAGTCTAAAGTAGTCAGGGAAGCTGAGGAATTATTAGACAATGACAACGAATGAATTAGATAATTACCTATTTAAGAAGGTTGGGTTTGTCCCCACCCCTGAACAGGAGGTAATTATTAACAGCAATAAGAGATTTATCCTTGTAGCAGGGGGTGAACAGGCAGGAAAGAGCATGATTGCTAGTAAATTCCTGATAAAAAAAGCCTTTGAGACAGAAGGAGAAGGGCTTTTTTGGTTAGTTGCTGCCGATTACGAGAGAAGCAGGGCTGAATTTGAGTTCCTTGTCCATGATTTCGCACAACTTGGAGTACTAAAGAAGGCTTCCAAGCGTGTAGATCCGGGGAGGATAGAATTAGCTGATGGTACTGTGATAGAAACGAAGTCTGCCAAGGACCCTCGTACCTTAGCAATGAAAGCTCCCAATGGAATTATTGGTTGCGAGGCATCACAGCTTGACCTTGAAAGTTTTTATAGATTGAGAGGTAGGTGTGCCCCAAGAAAAGCTTGGTTATTTTTAGCAGGGACTTTTGAATCTTCTTTGGGTTGGTACCCACAAATGTTTCAGTCGTGGAAGTATGGTGTTAATGATGAACAATCATATTCACTCCCATCATGGACCAATAAACATCTATACCCTTTAGGAAGAGAAGACCCCGAAATATTAAGACTAAAAGAATCCTCTAGTGATGACTTCTTTATGGAGAGGATTGAAGGGATACCATCTCCTCCAAGAGGTGTCGTGTTCCCTGAGTTCCGTCCTGACATACACGTCTCTGAGAATATAGAGTATGTACCTGACGAGCCTGTCCATGTGTGGATAGACCCCGGCTATGCAGGGGCGTATGCTGTATGTGCTGTCCAAATCATTAACGATCAGGTAAGAGTATTTGATGAGATATATGAACAGAACCTTGTTACAGAAGAGATTATAAATATTACACAGAACAAACCTTGGTATAAGGATTTACAATATGGAGTTGTTGATATTGCAGGTTATCAGCATCAGGCTATGAGTGCCCCTGCAGAAGTTTGGTTAGATCAGACAGGGTTGTACTTGGATTCAGAAAAAATAAATATTAATGATGGTACTGAAAGATTAAAATCTACATTAAGACTTACAGGAAAAGGGGAACCTAAACTTATAATTTCCCCTATATGCAAGGGGTTATTATCAGAGTTTGGAGCAACTGCCAATCCTTTTGATGGGCAGACAAAAGTTTATCAATGGAAAGTAGATAGAGATGGTAATATAGTTGGCAATCAGCCACAAGACAAGTATAATCATGGTATCAAAGCTATTATTTATGGACTAATAAATCATTTTGGATATAGTTTAGTTGCAGGTAAAAGCACAATACGAGTAAGGAGATGGGGATAATAATACATGGCTAAAAAAAAGAAGTTAAAAGCATCTGATATTATTGATAAGGTTGATGTACATTATGATAATACAGAGTTATTACGACAAAGAATGGAGAATGACTACTCTTTATACCGGTTAGATCCTTATGACGCAGGGGACGGGTATCAATCTTATACTTCCAACGCCCCACAAACTTATGCAGATAAGGTAATATCTTGGATAGTGTCCTCTGAAATGGTAGTAAGAATACCTAATGTAACAGAAAACAGAGAGATGCGAGACGCTAATAATAAAAAAGAAAAAGTATTTCTTGGAATGTTAAGATCAGCAGACGAGAGATTAAAGAATACACTTAAACCCTCTATCAAAAATCAATTGGCATTTTATATTGCTGTTCGTGGTTGGTATGCAGGGAGAGCTTTATTAACAAAGCGAAAAGATGGTACTACTTATGTTGATATTTCTCCTTGGGATCCAATGCATACTTATTGGGGAATAGGGGCTGATGGGTTGGATTGGGCTTGTTATAAAATTCAAAAGGGGAGAGCAGAAATAGAGGAAGAATACGGAGTCAGGGTTGACGGAGAGGCAAGTGACAGAGAAGATGAGGATTCGTTATATGTTTATGATTATTATGATAAAGAAATAAATATTGTTGTAGTAGGGAATGGGCAGGTAGTAAAGAAAGCCACCCCTCACGGATCTCCTAATGTTCCTGTATTCATAGGACCTGTAGGGGCAACTCCTCCGGTACAGGCGTTATCAGAACATACCGAAATAGAAAATACAATAGAAGATTTTGGGGAATCTGTATTCAAATCTTCAAGAGATATATACGAAAAGAATAATCTTATGATGTCTATAATGTTAGAGCTTACTGCTCGTGCAAGAAGGCAGGGGTTGAAAATTAAATCGAGAGATGGAACCAAAACCCTTGACGAGGACCCTTATAAAGAGGGGACAGAAATTTCTCTTGCTCAGGGGGAAGATGTAGAACCATTGGGATTACTTGAAATGTCTAGAGAGACTCAGGGATTTATGGGAGTTCTTTCAGGTGATATGCAAAGAGGAACATTACCTCACAGTATATACGGAGATCTTCAGTTCCAATTATCAGGATTTGCAATTAACACATTAAGGCAGGGGATTGACAGTATCCTTCAACCAAGAATGGCAGCCCTTGAAGATTGTTATATGAAACTTTGTATGCTTTTATCCGATCAGTATATGTCAGGAAACTTCAGATCAATGGAGTTATCCGGAGTAGATATGAACAGAAATTATTTTGATGAGATCATTACTCCTGAAAGTATAGATATGGCTAAGGATATTCAGATAACATTTGTTGGTCAGCTTCCACAGGACGATATGTCCAAGATGAGCATGGCACAGATGGCAAGAGAAGGACCTAATCCATTACTCCCTGATATATTTATCAGGGATAAGATACTCGGATTACAGGATACCGATAGTATTGATAATGCTATAAAAGAACAGGAGGCAACTGAACTTTTACCTGAAGCTAAGTTGTTCACACTAATGCAGTCTGCAGAGGAACGGGGGAGAGATGACCTTGCACAACTGTACTTAGGTGAGCTATTATATATATTGAAACAAAAAATGATGATGAGGCAACAACAGGATATGCAAAGTCAGCAAATGGGTACACAAGGGGGAGGAGGAGGACAAGCTCCTAACGGAGCAGGACCAACAGCAGACCCAAGGGTTATGCCCAATGCAGGAATGGGAACGCCACCTCCGGCTCCAACTCCACAGTCAGGTCCTTTAGTTCCTCCAAATAGCCCTAGACCAAACGCTAGGGGAATGGGACCATTATAATAGGAGATTGATATGGCAACTGAGGTACAGGTACGAAACGCTAAAATTCAAATCGAAGAAGAAGCTAAGGCAATATATGCAGAAAATCAACAGGGGCAGGGAGCTCCTATGTTTGATGAAATGGGGAGGTCTATTAGACCTGCTTTGATAACTTGGGAACAAGCTTTGGCACAGGCTAGAGCAAATAATCCTGAAGCTGCTGCAATGTCTGAGGAGACTGTTGATGTACTGTCAACTTGGGAACCAATTGGCGACATGACGTTAGCAGAACAGGCTAGGGAATTATCTAAAACATCAGGATTTAAAGCAGATTTAGCAGAACTTAGATTAAATCCAAAGGAATGGGTAAAGTCTTTAAGAAGTATAGACAGAATAACCAATCCTGACAATCTTGCATTTTATTGGGATAGCGATACTATGGAATTAGTAAAATTGCAAC
>Ga0207899_1000349_pt1 | contig 17584 bp, 15 predicted proteins | sample MalvirmetaMSP134_FD_184235 | JGI IMG/M metagenome (GOLD analysis project Ga0207899, IMG submission 184235) | Marine viral communities from the Deep Pacific Ocean - MSP-134 (SPAdes) | ecosystem: Environmental > Aquatic > Marine > Oceanic | place: Pacific Ocean | collected 2011-06-28
GCCGTTGCCAGCGGCACCGACAGCATGATGATCAGGGGATAAAGGAAGCTTTCGAACAGCACCGCCATGACCAGATAGACGATGATCACGGCGATTCCCAGGTCGAGCTTCATCGCCTGCCAGGTCTGGTTCAGCTTGTCCGCCGTGCCGGTCAGGCGCAGCGATATACCGGGCGGCAGGCCTTCGGCGTACATGGGGTCGATGATCTTGGTCTTGATGATGTCGAGGGCCTGTTCCAGCGGCACATCGTCGCGCGGCAGGATCGACAGGGTCACCGCGCGCTGGCGTTCGAAATGGTTGATCTGGGTCGGGCCCGTGGTCATTTCGATGTCGGCCAGGGACGAGGCGGGAATAATCAACCCGGCCGAGGTCACGACCGGCAGGTTGCTGATGCCCTGGGTTTCGGTCACCTGATCCAGGGGGCCCTTGATCATCAGATCGACCAGCTTGTTGCCCACGGTGATCTCGGCGATGCGCAGACCGTCGTTGAAGGCGTCGATGGTGTCCGACAACTGGCGTGCGGTCACACCGTTGTCGGCAAGCTTGACCCGGTTGGGGCGGATACGCAGTTCGGGCGCGCCCAAGACCAGTTCCGGCTGCGGGCGGACCTGATTACCCTCCTTGCGGGGGAATTCCTGATTGACGCGGTTGAAGGTCTTGAGCGCTGTTTCCATCAGCGGCTCCAGGTCCGGGCCCAGGATGTTCAGATCGATGGCGCGTGTTCCCGTGACGCCGCGCCCGAACAGGGAGCGCTGCGTGATCTGGCCGAGCGTGCCCGGTTCCTTGAACGCGGCTTCGCTGAGGATCGGGATCAGATCCTTGACCCGCGCCGGATCGTGGGCGGCGGCGCCCAGGATGGTGCGGCCGCGGAAGGTGACGAAGAAGAAGCGGTTCAACTTGGGCCGGCCCTGGGCGTCCGGCTCCGGCCCCGAAACCTCGGCCAGCAGCGGGAACACCTCTTTCTCGTAGCCGCGGGCGATCTGCTCCATGGTGTCCAGGTTGTAGCCCGGCGGCGGCACGATGAAGCCGATGATGAGGTTGCGGTTGCCCGCGGGCAGGTATTCAAGCTTGGGCAGCAAAAGCCAGGTGATGCCGGTGCAGATGCTGCACAGAACGGTGACCATGATGACGGAACGCAGGCGCGACGCGGTGACCCATTTGGTCAGGCCCATCAGCGACTTCATGAACAGGGCCGCGAAATCGTCGATCACCGGGATGTGGCGGCGGACGATGCTGTCCTCGCCGGGCGATCCGAGAATCCGGTTGGCCAGCGCCGGGATCAGGGTGACGGCGACCAGCAGGGAAATCAGCACGGAAACCGACAGCGCCACGGCGATGTCGCGGAACAGCTGCCCGGCCTCCAGATCCATGACCAGGACGGGGATGAACACCATCACCGTGGTCAGGGCCGACACCAGGACCGCGACCCAGACCTGTTTGGCGCCGCGGTAGGCGGCTTCGGCCCGCGAGCGGCCCAGCTCGCGGTGGCGGAAGATGTTTTCCAGCACCACGATCGCCGCGTCGACGACCATGCCGACGGCGAAGGCGATCCCGGCCAGCGAGATCACGTTCAGCGACCGGCCCATGGCCGCCATGGCGACGAAGGCGCCGATGACGGAGACGGGGATCGCCATCGACACGATCAGCGTCGCCCCGCCCGACCGCAGGAACAGCAGCAGCATGACGGCAGCCAGCGCGCCGCCGACGATGATGTTCTGTTGCACTAGGTCGATCGACGAATTGATGTAAATGGTTTCATCATAGACCTGGCGCAGTTCCAGGGCCTGGGACGGCAGGGCGTATTCGTTCAGTTCCTTCACCGCCTCGCGGATGCCCTGCATGACCTCGATCACGTTGGCGCCGCCTTCGCGGACGGCGTTGAAGGCCATGGCCGGCCGGCCGTTGAAGCGGATGCGTTCCGTCGGCTTGGAGGTGTCCCAGGCGATGGTCGCGATGTCACCCACGGTGACGCGGGCGAAGCGGCCGGTCGCGGGGTCGCGGTCCGAGCGCAAAATCACGCCGGACACGTCCTCCAGGCGCTGGAACTCGCCTTCTGTGCGCACGACGTAGCGGCGCTTGCCTTCGTCCACGTCGCCCGCCGACACCGACGAATTGGCGGCGCGCAGCTTGTCGACCACGTCCGTCACGGTCAGGCCGTAGCGCGCCATGCGGCCCGGTTCGACGAAGATCGTCATTTCCTTGCGCGCGGCGCCGTACAGGTTGACCCGCGCCACGCCGGGCACGCGCTCGATACGGTCCTGGATCACCTCTTCGGCGAAATCGCCGAACCGGTGAATTTCCTCGTTGTTGCCGGGCTTGCGGACGATCACGAACCAGGCGATGGGGTTGTCCTCGGCACTGGCGGTCTGGATCGACGGTTCGTCCGCTTCCTCGGGATAGCCGTTGACCCGGTCAAGCCGGTTGGAGGCCAGCAGCAGGGCCTTGTCCATGTTGGTGCCGATGGCGAATTCCAGATTGATGCGCCCGCGCCCGTCCTGGGATTCGGAGCGGATTTCCTCCAGCCCCTCGATGCCTTTGAGGACTTCTTCCTGCTTGACGATGATTTCGCGCTCGACCTCGGCCGGGGCGGCGCTGGGCCACACGGTCTCGACGCTGATGACCGGCTTGCGGATGTCCGGCGTCAATTGGATCGGGATCGAATAGAGCGCCACCACGCCGAACAGGATCAGCATCAGCACCGCCGCCATGACGGCGATGGGGCGTTGGATGGATAACCGGATCAGGTCCATGGATCGGCGTCTCCGGGCCTCAGGTTTTCGGCTTGGGGGCCGGTGCCGCATCGGCGGCGGGGGCTGCTTTGCCGGGAGCCGGCGGCGGGGTGAACGAGATGTCCTGACCGGGACGCAGGCGTTCGTTGCCGCGCACGACCACCAGATCGCCGGCGGCCAGGCCGCCCTCGACGATCAGGCGGCTGCCCATGGCCTCGCCCAGGCGCACCGGGCGGACCAGGGCCTTGCCCCCTTCGTGCAGGAACACGATGGTCTTGCCCAGGCGGTTGAGGATCGCGTCCTTGTGCACGGTGACCACCGAGGCCGCGCGGGCGGCGGGGATGCTCAGCGTCACGCTCTGATTGGCGGCGATGCCGGTTCCGTCGGCCGGGGCATCAAGCCGGAAGCGCACCGTGCGGGTGCGTGTCTGCGGGTTTTCGTCGGGCACGACGGCGCGCACCGTGGCTTCGATCTTCACAGTGGAAGACAGCTTGGCAGAGACGCGAACCCCGGGCACCAGGCCGCCCACGTTGCGCCCCGGCACGTCGGCCTCGATCTCCAGATCCGTGTCGTTGATCAGGGTGATCAGGGGATCGCCCAGGTTGACGAAGGCGCCGGCTTCGGTGTGTCGGCGCGACACGACGCCGCCGTAGGGGGCGACGACATCGGCGTAGGACAGGGCGATCTCGGCCAATTCCAGACTGGCCTTGGCGCTGGCCATCTGGGCGCCGGCGACGGCGATTTCGGCCTTGGCGACGGCGACTTCCTGCAGTTTGTCGTCAAGACGGGCCTGCGAGAACGCGGCCGATTTGCGCAGGCCTTCCAGGCGTGACAGTTCCTGGGTGCGCAGTTTCAAGGTTTCCCGGGCGGTGTCCAGGGCGGCCTGGAAGCGGTTCAATTCAGCGGCCTTCAGTTCCCGTTCCCACGTCAGGCTGTCCTTGACCAGCACGGCCAGGACGTCGCCTTTGGCCACCCGGTCGCCGACATCGACCTTAAATTCGGCGACGGGGCCGCTGATCCGCGCCGCGACAGGACCGGCCTGGCGGGCGATGAAGCGGCCGATTACGGGTAGGCTCTGATGCGATTCTTCGGCAATCACGCGGTCGACGACGACAGGCACGGCCTGCGGCGCCTGCGCCCGGGCGGCCGTGAGGGACATCAGGGAAATAACGGCGAATGCGGATAGGGCGAAGACGGCGGGCCGGGCTGCGGACATCAAGGGGCGTTCCTTTGGTTCGGGCCCGAATTCGGGTCCGGGCCTGCGGCGGGCGTCAGTTTAGGCAGGGGTCCTGTCTCCCGCAATCAGTATTGCAAGCAAAATTGCACGTAATCCTCCGTTCCGACGGCCTATTTGCACATGGCGAAAAGTCAGTTGGCAAGGGGCGGGGCTTCTTCCAATATAATTGGCATGCCGATCCAGTTCGCCCTGCCCGCCTGCATTGCCGCCCACGGACCGACTGTCCGATCCCCCCGCATTTCCAGGCTTTTGGCGGGTTGCTTCGCGGTGCTATTGGCTGCGGCGATATCCGGCGGCGCACGGGCTGACCTGATCGGTCACGGCGGCATGGTGCGGGCGGTCGATGTGTCGCCGGACGGCCATTGGGTCGTCACGGCCAGTTTCGATTTCACGGCGCGGCTGTGGGATTTCGGGACCCAAGCGGAGGTCGCGGTCCTGGACGCGCATGAAGGGCCGGTGACCAGCGCCGTGTTCGCGCCCGACGGCCGGCACGCCGTGACGACCAGCGACGACAAGACGGCGATCGTCTGGGATGTGCCCTCGGGCAAGCTGGTCCGGCGTCTGAGCGGACACGGCCACAAGGTCATGGCCGCTGCCGTGTCGTCCGACAGCAAACTGGTCGCCACCGGGTCATGGGACAAGACCCTGCGCATCTGGAACATGGCGACGGGCGAGGCGGTCCGCGTCATCACCCATTCCGCGCCGATCAATGACGTCGCCTTCGTCAACGGCGGCACCTGGGTCGCCGCCGGCGGACATGACGGCAAGATCGGGATATGGTCCATCGCCGACGGCCGCCTGCAAGGTGTTCTGGAAGGCCACCGCCAGGGCATCACGAAAATGAACGCCTTGCCCGGGGGCGCGCGCCTGCTGACGGCTAGCATCGATCGCACGCTGCGTCTATGGGACGTCAAGACGGCCAAGACGGTGTCCGTGCTGACCCATGGCGAGGACCGTACCGGACAGGTCTATGCCGCCGCCGTGTCGCCGGACGGGCGGCGGGCTCTGTCGGCGGGGCGGGACGGGCGCCTGGTGGAATGGGATCTGGCGACGGGGGGCGTCCTGACGACCATTCCCGCCCATGACAAAATCATTTGGGCCGCCCGCTTCACGCCGGACGGCCGCTTCGCGCTGACCGCCAGCGCCGACGAAACCATCGCCGTGTGGCACCTGGAAACGGGGGACCGCATCGGGCTTCGGGCCGGCGACAAGACCGGCAAGCAGCCCTGGTTGTCGAGCAGCCACCCCGGGGCCAAGCTGTTCACCAAATGCGCCAATTGCCACGCCCTGAATGCCCAGGCGGCGTCCCGTTCGGGCCCGCATTTCGAAGGATTGTGGGGCCGCCCAGTCGGCGCGGTGGAGGGCTATAACTATTCCGGCGCGCTTAGAAACAAGTCCTTTACTTGGAATGAAAAAACCCTATTTGATCTGTTCTATCAGGGGCCTGACAAGTTTTTGCCAGGCACCAAGATGCCGGTGCAGCAGGTGCCGGACAAGGAACAGCTTGCCAATCTCGTGGACTATCTCCGGGTTCTGACGACAGGCGCGGCGAAACAGTGACGCGAACCCGTGCCGAGAGCAGGGCCGGGAGAAAGGAACGACGCCGATGACGACTCATCTGTATTTTCATCAGGCCTGCGTGGAGCATGACCCGGGGCGCGGCCATCCGGAATGTCCGGAGCGCCTGCGCGCGGTCATGCAGGCCCTGGAGGCCGAACCCTTCGCCGACCTGCTGCGTCTTGAGGCGCCGATGATCGACCTGGACGTGGTCGAGAACACCCACGGCCATGACTACGTGGAAACGGTGATGGACAACGTGCCGACGGAAGGCCGCGTCTACCTGGACCCGGACACCAGCATGTCGCCGAAATCGGCGGAAGCCGCACTCCGCGCCGCCGGCGGTGCCTGTTCCGCGGTTGATGCCGTTCTCAGCGGCGCGGCGCGCAACGCCTTCTGCGCCGTGCGTCCGCCGGGCCATCATGCGGAATCGTCGCAGGCCATGGGGTTCTGTCTGTTCAACACGGTCGCCATCGCCGCCCGCCACGCCCAGCAGGCGGAGGGCATCGGGAAGGTCGCCGTGGTCGATTTCGACGTTCATCACGGCAACGGTACACAGCATTCGTTCCAGAACGATCCCAACCTGTTCTATGCGTCGTCCCATCAATGGCCCGCCTATCCGGGTACGGGGATGGTCCAGGACACGGGCGTGGCGGACAACATTTGCAATCTGCCGCTCAATCCGGGCGACGGCACGGACGCCTTCCGTCGGGGCTACCGCGACCGCATTCTGCCGGCCTTGCGCGATTTCAACCCGGATCTCCTGATCATTTCCGCCGGATTCGACGCCCATGCGCGCGACCCCCTGGCATCGCTCATGCTGACGACCGAGGATTTCGTCTGGGTGACGGTCGAGCTTCTGCGGGTTGCCCGTGATTGCTGCGACAACCGGGTGGTGTCCTGCCTTGAAGGGGGGTATGACCTGAATGCTCTGGCGGAAAGCAGCGCCGGGCATGTGCGTGCCCTGATGACGCAGTAAACCCCTGAATTCCGCCGCCGTTTGGGCTTCGCACTTGCGGTAAGAGGGCGAGGATCCTACACTCCCGCGCCCTGTCGATAAGGTATTCCATGGCTAAGCAGAAAACCCCCGATACTGACGCCCAGACGGAGATCCCGGCGGATGTCCGTGCGCTGAGCTTCGAGGACGCGATGAGCGAACTTGAAGACATCGTGCGCGGATTGGAGCAGGGGGCCGGGTCCCTGGATCAGGCGATCGATTCCTATTCCCGGGGCGTTGCGCTGAAGACCCATTGCGAGGCCAAGCTGAAGGAGGCGCAGTTGCGCGTCGATAAGATCGTCGTCGGTAGCGGCGGCGTCCTGACCACCGAACCCGCCGACCAAGAATAGTTCCGGAAAACCAAGAAAATGAAAGATTCCGATTCGGAGTTTCAGGCCGCACTCGGCGACAACGCCAAGCAAGTGACGGACATGCTTGATGCCCTGATGCCGCTGACGGACACGCCCGAGGCGCGTGTGGTCGAGGCCATGCGCTATGCCTCCCTGGCAGGCGGCAAGCGGGTCCGCCCGTTCCTGGTGACCCAGAGTGCGTCGCTGTTCGGTGTCGATACGACCTCGGCCCTGCGCACGGCGGCGGCGGTCGAAATGGTGCATTGCTATTCCCTGGTCCATGACGATCTGCCGGCCATGGACGACGACGACCTGCGCCGCGGCCAGCCGACCTGTCATATCAAGTTCGACGAGGCGACGGCGATCCTGGCCGGCGACGCCCTGTTGACCAAGGCGTTCGAGGTTCTGGCCGCGCCGGAAACCCATTCCGATGCCCGGGTGCGCGCCGATCTGGTGCTGGCCCTGGCCAAGGCGGCCGGCGACCATGGCATGGTCGGCGGCCAGATGATGGACCTGTGGGCCGAAGACAACGATCTGGACGTGGCCCAGATCACCCGCCTGCAGCGCATGAAGACCGGCGACCTGATCGCCGTTTCGGCCGAGGCCGGCGCGATCCTGGGCAGGGCGTCAGATGAGGCCCGTTCGGCTCTGCATGCCTACGCCCACGACATCGGTCTGGCGTTCCAGATCGCCGACGATTTGTTGGACGTCGAAGGCGATGCGGCGCTGGTCGGCAAGGCGACCGGCAAGGATGCGGACGCCAACAAGGCGACCTTCGTGTCCCTGCTGGGGGTGGACAAGGCACGTCAGCAGGCGGCGATGCTCAGCGAGCAGGCGGCGGGACACCTTGAAATGTTTGGTGAAAAGGGCGACCTTCTCAAGCAATTGGCGCGATTCATCGTTGAACGGCGCGCCTGATCCGACCTAAACGACGGAAATGATTTTAACATTCGGTCCGGGCAGAGCGTCCGGATGTCAATTCGAGGGTCTGAAACTTGGAACAAGAAAGCCTCACCCCGCTCCTGGACCGCGTCAGCGACCCCAAGGATCTCCGGGATTTTTCGGTCGATGAGCTGAAGCAGCTGGTCCGCGAACTGCGTGACGATACGGTGCGCAGCGTGTCGATCACCGGCGGCCATTTGGGCGCGTCACTGGGCGTGGTTGAATTGACCGCCGCCATCCATCATGTATTCGATACGCCGAACGACCGCCTGATCTGGGACGTCGGCCATCAGTGTTATCCGCACAAGATACTGACCGGGCGCCGCGAACGCATGCACACCCTGCGCCAGGGCGGGGGCCTGTCGGGCTTCACCAAGCGCACGGAAAGCGCATACGATCCGTTCGGCGCGGCCCACAGCTCGACCTCGATCTCGGCCGGGCTCGGCATGGCCGTGGCGAGCAAGCTGGCGGGCGTGCCCAAGAACGTCATCGCCGTGATCGGCGACGGCGCCATGACCGCCGGCATGGCCTATGAAGCCATGAACAACGCCGGGTCCATGGACGCCAAGCTGATCGTCGTGCTCAACGACAACGATATGTCGATCGCCCCCCCCGTGGGCGCCTTGTCGGCGTACCTCTCGCAACTGATTTCGTCGAAGCAGTTCCGCTCCGCCCGCCATTTCGCCAAGGAACTTGCCAAGAAGTTCCCGCGCTCCATCGAGCAGGCGGCGGCCAAGGTCGATGAATACGCCCGCGGCATGGTCACCGGCGGCACGTTGTTCGAGGAACTGGGATTCTATTATGTCGGGCCTGTCGACGGCCATAACCTGGACCACCTGCTGCCCGTGCTGAAGAACCTGCGCGACGACGCGGTGCCGGGTCCGGTTCTGCTGCATGTCGTCACGGAAAAGGGCCATGGCTACAAGCCGGCCGAGGAATCCGCCGACAAGTATCATGGCGTGTCCAAGTTCGATGTGGTCACCGGCAAGCAACACAAGGCGATCGCCAACGCGCCCAGCTATACCTCGGTGTTCGCCAAGGCCCTGATCGCCGAAGCCAAGGATGACGACAAGATCGTCGCCATCACCGCCGCCATGCCCGGCGGCACGGGCGTCGACAAGTTTTCCGAAAATTTCCCAGATCGGGCCTTCGACGTGGGCATCGCCGAACAGCACGGCGTGACCTTCGCCGCCGGCATGGCGACCGAGGGCTACAAGCCGTTCTGCGCCATCTATTCCACCTTCCTGCAGCGCGCCTACGACCAGGTCGTTCACGACGTGGCGATCCAGTCGCTGCCCGTGCGCTTCGCCATCGACCGCGCCGGCTATGTCGGCGCTGACGGTTCGACCCATTGCGGTGCCTTTGATCTGCCGTACCTCTGCACCCTGCCGGGGTTCGTCGTCATGGCGCCCGCGGACGAGGCCGAACTGATGCACATGACGGCGACCGCCGCGGGCATCAACGACCGCCCGTCGGCGATCCGCTATCCGCGCGGAGAAGGTGTGGGCGTCGAACTGCCGGCCAAAGGCACGCCGCTTGAGATCGGCCGTGGCCGCATTGTGCGCGAAGGCTCGACCATCGCCCTTCTGTCCCTGGGCGCCCCCTTGCAGGAATGCCTCAAGGCCGCCGAAGACCTCGGCACGCGGGGCCTGTCCGTGACCGTCGCCGACGCGCGCTTCGCCAAGCCGATTGACGAGGACCTGGTGCGCAAGTTGGCGACCGACCACGAAGTCCTGGTCACGGTCGAGGAAGGCTCCATCGGCGGCTTCTCCGCCCAGGTTCTGCAATTCATGGCCAACGACGGACTTCTCGAAAACGGCCTGAAGGTGCGCGCGGTGACCATGCCCGATGCCTTCCTGGAACAGGACAAACCGGAAGCCCAGGTCGCGCAGGCCGGTCTGGACGCCGCCGGCATCGTCGCCACGGTGATGGCGGCCCTTGGCCGCGCGGACGAGCTGACCGCACCGGCCCGCGCCTAAGCATGCGGGGCGGTCGGCATCGCCAAGCCGCCCCGGGCGGGGTAGTCTCGCGCCATGGCAAAACCATCGAAAATCCGCCTCGACCAATTGCTGGTCGACCGCGGCCTGGCCGACAGCCGGACCAAGGCCCAGGCCCTGATCATGGCGGGGCTCGTCTACGGCACGGATCGTCGCCTGGACAAGCCGGGGGCGCAGATCGCCGAAGACACCGAGATCATGGTCAAGGGCAAGGACCATCCCTGGGTATCGCGCGGTGGGATGAAACTGGCCAAGGGCTTGGATCATTTCCACATCGACCCCACGGGGTTCATCTGCCTGGACCTGGGGGCCTCCACCGGCGGGTTCACGGACGTGCTGCTGACCAATGGCGCCGCCAGGGTCTTTGCCATCGACGTCGGCCAGGGGCAGTTGGATTGGAAGCTGCGCACGGACGACCGCGTGGTGGTGCTGGAAAAGACCAACGCCCGTCACCTGGCGGCGGAACAGGTGCCCGATCCCATTGACCTGATCGTCTGCGACGTCAGCTTCATCGGCCTGGAAAAGGTCCTGCCGCCGGCCATGGCCCTGGCCAAGCCGGGGGGCCGTCTGGTCGCCCTGATCAAGCCGCAGTTCCAGGCCGGCCCCGGCCAAGTCGGCAAGGGCGGCGTGGTGCGCGACCCGGCCGTTCACCAAGCCGTCTGCGACGAGGTTCAGGCCTTCGTTGCGGGCGACTGCGGCTGGACCGTGCTCGGCATCACGCCGAGCCCCATCAAGGGACCGGAAGGGAATATCGAGTTTCTGATTGGGGCGGCGAAGCCCTAAGCGAGGATCAGCCTGTTTCGACCTCGTACCCGGCCATTGCCCAGCCCTGAATGCCGCCGGACAGGTTGTAGGCGGCGTCGACCATGTCGTTCTGCAGAAGGTAACTGCCGACCTGCATGGAGCGCATGCCCATGGCGCACATGAACACCAGGCGCTTGCCGTCGAGCCCGGCCAGCATCTCCAGATCGAATCCCGACATGGGGTTGTGCAGGGCGCCGGGCACGCGGGCCTGGGCCAGTTCGTCGGCCTCGCGCACGTCGATGATGACGGCGCTGCCGTCGTCCAGCCATTGTTTCACTTCGCGCGCGTCGGTTTCGATCATCTGCTTCATGGCGGTTTCCTGCTTTGTGGGGTGGGACGGGCGCGTGCCCGGTCGCGTCCCAGGACCATATGGTGTAATTTTCCCGTCTGCAAAATGGAATACGGGATCGAGCATCGGACCATGGCCATCTTCACCGACAAACGTGACCTCACCCTGACGGCGGCGGGTGCCGATGCCGCCCAGGCCTTCGACCATGTGATGGAGGGATACCTGTCCATGGCGCCCGACACGGGCGATCGGCTGAAGGCCGTGTTCGCCGCCGACGGCGACATGGCGATGGCGCACTGCCTGAAGGCCTATTTCATGATGCTGATGGCCATGGGCGGCTTGATGCCGAAGGCGCAGCAGGCCGCTGCCAAGGCGCGGGAACTGGCGGCCGATGCCACGCCGCGCGAATGCATGCATGCCGAAGCGGCAGGTCTGTGGACGGCGCGGGACATGGAGGGCGCGGCCCGGGTGTGGGAGGAGATATTGCTCGATCATCCCCGCGATATCCTGGCGGCGCGTCTGGCGCATTTCGCCAATTTCTATTCCGGCGACGCCCGGCGGTTGCGCGATTCCGTGAACCGGATCATGCCGGCCTGGGACGCGGGCGTGCCCGGGTTTTCCTATCTCAAGGGCATGCAGGCCTTCGGGTTCGAGGAATCGGGCGATTACGCCCGGGCCCAGCCGGCGGCGGAAACGGCCATCGAATTGCAGCCCATGGATCCCTGGGCGACCCATGCCTACGCCCATGTCATGGAGATGCAGGACCGCCAGGACGAGGGCCTCGCCTGGATCGAGAAACTCCGCCCGCATTGGACGCAGGCAAACAATTTCCAGAACCACATCTGGTGGCACGAAGCCCTGATGATGCTGGACCAGGGGCGGATGGACGACGTGATGGCGCAGTACGACGCCCATGTCGCGGCGCCCGAGAGCGAGGAATATCTCGACCTCTGCAACGCCGCTTCGTTGCTGCAGCGGCTGGAGATCATGGGCCTGGATGTGGGCGGGCGCTGGGCGCCGCTGGCCGCCAAGGTGCAGAACCGGACCGAGGAACACCTGCTGACCTTCGTCGATCTGCACTATGCCTTGGCGCTTGCCGCCGCCGGGGACGGCAAGGTCCACGAGATGCGGGAATTCATGGCGGCCTATGAGGGGCGGGAGGACGAAAGCAACCTGCCGATCATGAAGGCGCTGGGCGTGCCCATGGTCGACGCGCTGATCGCCTACCGGGAAGGGCGGTATGACGAGGCGACGGCGGCCATGATCCCCGTGCGCTACGAAATCTGGCAGATGGGCGGCAGCCATGCCCAGCGCGACCTGTTCGACCTGATCCTGATCGATGCGGCGCGCAAGGCAGACAACCGGACACTGACCCGCGCCTTGCTGGCCGAACGCCGCGCCGCCATGCCTCACGACCATTGGACGGAAAAGGCGTTCGCGGAAGCGGCGTCGCTCAACTAGACGGAAACCTCGACATGACCTGGCTTATTCTCGGACTGGCGATATGGGTCGCCGCCCACTTGTTCAAACGCGTGCTGCCGCGTCAGCGGGAAGCCCTGGGCAACAAGGGGCGGGGGCTGGTCGCCCTGTTGGTGGCCGCAGGGCTGGGGCTGATGATTTTCGGCTACCGGGCGGCGGAAACGGAATTTCTCTATGCCTGGCCGATGTGGACCTGGCATGTGAACAACGCGGCCATGTTGGCGGCCCTGTTCCTGATGGACATCGGCCGGGTGAAGGGTGTGGTGCGGACCAAGATCCGTCATCCCATGCTGTGGGGCGTGACGATCTGGGCCGCGGCCCATTTGATGGTCAACGGCGATACGGCGGCGGTCGTGCTGTTCGGCGGGCTGGGTCTGTGGGCGTTGGTTGAAATGGCGGTCATCAACCGGGCTGAGGGGCCGTGGACGCCGCCGGAACGGGGCAGCTACGCCAAGGACGCCATGATGCTGGCAGCCGCGGCTGTCCTGTTCGCCGTGATCGCGGGCATCCACTACTGGCTGGGCTATTCGGTGATCGCAGCCCTGAACTGAGCCGCCGACCTGCGCTCAGTCCAGATAAACCGGTGGGGCCTGCATTGCCGCTTCGAAGGTATCGGGGGCGGCGGCTTCATCGGCGGGTCCGATGTTCGCGTCGTTGGGTTCGCAAACGGGCTCGTCGAACAATCCCCGGTACATGGCGCAGTCACGGTCGGTGACGCCGGAGATGATGTGGTCCGCCGGACCCTTGCCCGTGGTCGCATAGGAAATCCCGTCGAAGATCAACGAAACGACCGTCACCGGATTGATCACGGGCGCGCAGCCGGACAGGACCGCCACGGCAAACGCGGCGGAAATCATCGGGCCTGCCCAGCGAAAGGCGTGCGCGCGGCGGGGGGATTCAACCCGGTTGATCAGGCGGTTTTCTTTCATCACGGCCGGACTGGTACCACACCGTTGCTGCAATGCAGCATGTACGATTGGTGCCAACAGCCATGCGTGAGGCGCGCATCTTCACTCCGCCAGGTCGCGCATCACCTTGATCAAGTCCGACTTGCCTTCGAAGCCGATGCCCGGCAGGTCGGGCATGACGATATGGCCGTCCTCGACCTTGACCGTGTCGGGGAACCCGCCGTAGGGCTGGAACAGATCCGGATAGCTTTCGTTGCCGCCCAGGCCGAGGCCTGCCGCGATATTGAGCGACATCTGATGTCCGCCGTGAGGCACGCAGCGCGACGGCGACCAGCCGGCCTTGTCCAGTTCATCCAATGTGCGCAGGTATTCGACCAGGCCGTAGGCGAGGGCGCAGTCGAACTGCAGCCAGTCGCGGTCGGGCCGCATGCCGCCGTAACGCAGCAGGTTGCGGGCATCCTGGTGGGAAAACAGGTTTTCGCCCGTGGCCATGGGGCCGGGATAGAATTCCGCCAAGGCCGCCTGCAGGGCGTAATCCAGCGGATCGCCCGCTTCCTCGTACCAGAACAGGGGATAGTCGCGCAGCATCTTGGCGTAGGCGACGGCGGTTTCCAGGTCGAACCGGCCGTTGGCGTCGACGGCCAGCTGGGCCTCGCCGTCGATCTCGGCCAGCACGGCCTCGATGCGGCGGCGATCCTCGTCGATGGCAGCACCCCCGATCTTCATCTTCACCACGTTGTAGCCGCGGTTGAGGTAGCCCCGCATTTCGGCCCGCAACGCTGTGTCGTCCTTGCCGGGATAGTAGTAGCCGCCGGCGGCATAGACGAAGACCTTGGGATCGGCCTCGCGGCCCTTCATCTGCGCGAGCAGGCGGAACAGGGGCAGGCCCGCGATCTTGGCCGTGGCGTCCCATACCGCCATGTCGATGGTGCCGACGGCGACGGAACGCTCGCCATGCCCGCCCGGCTTTTCGTTCTGCATCATGGTGGCCCAGATCTTGTGCGGGTCCAGGTTCGCGCCGTCGTCGCTCAGCAGGGATTCCGGGGCGGCTTCCAGGATGCGGTCGCGGAACCGTTCGCGGATCAGCCCGCCCTGGCCGTAGCGGCCGTTGGAATTGAAGCCGTAGCCGACGACACGCCGCCCGTCGCGCTCCACGTCGGTAACCACGGCGACCAGGCTCGCGGTCATCTTGGTGAAGTCGATATAGGCGTTGCGGATGGGCGACGAGATCGGCTTGGTGACCTCGCAGATGTCGATGATGCGCATGGGGGCTTCTCTTCGGCTGTAGCTGTTCGGGGAATGTTGCTAAGAGTGATACATAAGGCCCAGGCCGCCGGGCCAATGCCAAGATTGAATTGAGTTATGCGCGAGCCACATTGCCATGGAAATTGACTGGTTGAAGGACTTTCTGGCGTTGGACGAGCACGGCAATTTTTCCCGCGCCGCCGATGCTCGCAACGTGTCGCAGCCGGCGTTCAGCCGGCGCATCCGCGCGCTTGAGGATTGGATCGGCGCCCCCCTGTTCCGGCGCGGCGCCCAGGGGGCGGACCTGACGCTGGCGGGGACGCATTTCAAGCCCCTGGCCGGGGATCTGCTGCGCGCCGTCGAACAGGCCCGGCGTGATACCCGGGCCGTTGGCGAACGCGATACCGCCTCCCTGTCCATCGCCGCGACCCATGCCCTGTCTTTCACCTTTTTTCCCGGCTGGATCCGCGCCCATGCGGATTTCCAGGACCTGGGTACGGTCAATCTGGTGTCCGACAGCATGGCGGCTTGCGAGCGCATCATGCTGGCGGGCGAAGTGCATTTCCTGCTTTGCCACTGCCATGACGGCATGCCGAATCGCCTTAGCCCTGATCGGTTCGACAGCATCGTCGTCGGCGGCGACACCCTGGTTCCGCTGCGCGCGCCGAACGGGGCAGGGGGGCGGCTGCTCGGTTATGGCCCGGCCTCGGCACTGGGGCGCATTCTCGATGCGGCGGAACCGGTGAAGGCCGCGACGGTGGCTTTGGAAACGGCTTTCACGTCCCATCTTGCTGCGACGCTCATGACCATGGCCCGTGAAGGGCACGGCGTCGCCTGGCTGCCCCGCACCCTGACCGAGGACGATATGCGCGCCGGGCGACTGGTCCGGGCCGGCGGCGAAGACCTGGACGTGGCGATGGAAATCCGGCTGTTCCGCGCACCCGATTGCCGCAACAAGGCGGCGGATGCCCTATGGGCGCGGCTTCGGGAGGATGGGGCAGGAGGGGAGTAGGTTTACCCGCACTGCGCCCGATGGCGCAGCAGATGGTCAGCCAGGACGCAGGCCATCATGGCCTCGCCGATGGGCACGGCGCGGATGCCGACGCAGGGGTCGTGGCGGCCCTTGGTGGAAATCTCCGTATCCTCGCCGGACTTGGTCACAGTCCTGCGCGGCGTCAGGATCGACGACGTCGGCTTGACGGCGAAGCGGCAGACCACATCCTGACCGGACGAAATGCCGCCCAGGATGCCGCCCGCGTTATTGGACAGGAATTCGACATCGTTGCCGCGGGCGCGGATTTCGTCGGCGTTCTCTTCGCCGGTGATGCGCGCGGCCTCGAAGCCGTTGCCGATTTCCACGCCCTTGACCGCGTTGATGCTCATCATGGCCGACGCCAGATCCTGATCCAGCTTGCCGTAGATCGGCGCCCCCAACCCGGCGGGCACGCCCGAGGCCACGACCTCGATCACGCCGCCGACGGATGACCCTGACTTGCGGATGCCTTCCAGGTAGGTTGCGAATTCCTCGGCCGCCTGGGCGTCCGGACAGAAGAACGGGTTGTTGTTCACTTCATCCCAGTCCAGACGCGCGCGGTCGATTTCCTTCTCGCCCATGACGACGAGGCCGGCCTTGATGGTGATGCCGGGGCCCAGGATCTTGCGCGCGACGGCGCCGGCGGCGACCCGCATGGCGGTTTCCCGCGCCGACGACCGGCCGCCGCCCCGGTAGTCGCGGATGCCGTACTTTTTCCAATAGGTATAGTCGGCATGACCCGGGCGGAACTTCTCGGAAATTTCCGAATAGTCCTTGGACCGCTGGTCCATGTTCTCGATCAACAGGCCGATGGGGGTACCCGTGGTCACGCCGTCGAACACGCCGGACAGGATTTTCACCTGATCCGGTTCCTGGCGCTGGGTGGTGTATTTGGATTGCCCCGGACGGCGCTTGTCCAGATGCACCTGGATGTCGGCCTCGGTCAGGCTCAGCCCCGGGGGGCAGCCGTCGACCACGCAGCCGAGTGCCGGCCCATGGCTTTCGCCGAAGGTCGTGAAGCGGAACAGATGGCCGAAAGAATTGTGGGACATGGGGCCCCTTTTAGCACAAGCGCCTGATCAGACGACCGAAATATCCGGTGCGTCGACGGCCTTCATGCCGACGATGTTGTAGCCGCAATCGACGTGATGGGTTTCGCCCGTGACCCCCGACGACAGGTCGGAAATCAGGTAGAGCCCGGCGCCGCCGACGTCTTCCAGGGTCACGTTGCGGCGCAGCGGCGAATTGTATTCGTTCCACTTCAGGATATAGCGGAAATCGCCGATGCCCGAGGCAGCCAGGGTCTTCATGGGCCCGGCGGACAGAGAATTCACCCGGATGCCTTCCTTGCCAAGGTCTTCGGCAAGGTAGCGCACGCTGGCTTCCAGCGCCGCCTTGGCCACGCCCATGACGTTGTAATGCGGCATCACGCGCTCGGCCCCGAAATAGGTGAGGGTGATCATCGAGCCGCCGTCGGTCATCAGTTTGCGCGCGCGTTGCGCGACCGCCGTGAACGAATAGCAGGAAATATTCATGGTCTTCAGGAAGTTATCCAGGGTGGTGTCGATATACCCGCCCTTGAGTTCTTCCTTGTCCGAATAGGCGATGGCGTGGATGACGAAATCCAGCTTGCCCCATTTGTCGGCGATGGCGTCGAACACGGCGTCGACGGAGGCCATGTCGGTCACGTCGCAAGGCAGCACAAGGTCCGAGCCGACGCTGTCCGCGAGCGGCGCAACGCGCTTCAGAAGGGCGTCGCCCTGATAGGTGAAGGCCAGTTCGGCGCCCTGGTCGTGGGCGGCCTTGGCAATGCCCCAGGCGATGGAACGGTCGTTGGCCACACCCATGACCAGGCCCTTCTTACCGGACATCAACGGCGATGCAGAAGCCATCTGTCTCCTCGAATTTTTTATCAGGAACCCGTTCGTCCACCGGCGGTTTGCCGATGTGCGTCCGGGCAAATAGTTGCAGTTTGCCCGAGCTTCCATGCCATATAGTATGGGGCGTAGAACGTCAA
>Ga0207899_1000355_pt1 | contig 17423 bp, 11 predicted proteins | sample MalvirmetaMSP134_FD_184235 | JGI IMG/M metagenome (GOLD analysis project Ga0207899, IMG submission 184235) | Marine viral communities from the Deep Pacific Ocean - MSP-134 (SPAdes) | ecosystem: Environmental > Aquatic > Marine > Oceanic | place: Pacific Ocean | collected 2011-06-28
TCATCTTGGCCGCGCGCTCAAGCAGGCGGGAGTGCAGATAGAAGACGTCGCCCGGATAGGCTTCGCGGCCCGGCGGGCGGCGCAGCAGCAGGGACATCTGGCGATAGGCGACGGCCTGCTTGGACAGATCGTCATAGAAGATGACGGCATGCATGCCATTGTCGCGGAAGTACTCGCCCATGGCGCAGCCCGTGTAGGGGGCCAGGAACTGCATCGGCGCCGGCTCGGAAGCCGTGGCGGCGACGACGATGGAATACTTCATGGCGTCGTAGTCTTCGAGGGTCTTGACCAGCTGGGCCACGGTGGACCGCTTCTGACCGATGGCGACATAGACGCAGTAGAGCTTTTCCGACTCGTCCGTGGCGTTCTCGTTGACCGACTTCTGGTTCAGGATGGTGTCGATGATGACGGCGGTCTTGCCGGTCTGGCGGTCGCCGATGATCAGTTCGCGCTGGCCGCGGCCGACGGGGATCAGGCTGTCGATGGCCTTGAGGCCGGTCTGCACGGGCTCGTGCACCGATTTCCGGGGAATGATGCCGGGCGCCTTGACTTCGACCAGGGAGCGTTCGGTGGTCGCGATCTCGCCCTTGCCGTCGATCGGGTTGCCCAGGCCGTCAACGACGCGGCCCAGCAGGGCCTTGCCGACCGGCACGTCGACGATGTCGCCGGTGCGCTTGACGGTGTCGCCTTCCTTAATGTCCCGGTCGTCGCCGAAAATAACGATCCCGACGTTGTCGGTTTCCAGGTTCAGCGCCATCCCTTTGATGCCGCCGGGGAATTCGACCATTTCGCCGGCCTGGACCTGGTCCAGACCGTAGACGCGGGCAATACCGTCACCGACGGACAGCACCTGGCCGACTTCCGCGACCTCGGCTTCCGAGCCGAAGTCGGCAATCTGTTTCTTGAGAATGGCGGAGATTTCCGCGGCGCGGATTTCCATTGTCGGGATCCCCTCTTATCGCATGCTTAAGCGAAGTTGCTGAAGTTTGGTTTTGATCGAGGAATCGATCATGCGTGAGCCGATTTTGACCACGAGGCCGCCCAGGAGGTCTTCGTCAACCCGGGCGTCCACGGCAACCTTCGTGCCCATGGCCTTTTTCAGTCCATCCTCGATCGCTTGACGCTGCTTGTCGCTCAGCGCCTGGGCGGAGACGACCTCGGCGGTCATTTCGCCCCGGTGCTGGGCCAAGATGCCTTGAAACTGCTTGATCATGGTGGTCAGCGCGAACAACCGGCGGTTCTGCGCGACGACACCGACGAAATGCTTGGTCAGTTCGGAAATCCCGGCCTGGGTCAGGATCGCGTCCATGGCGGCGATCTGGCTGTCGCGGGCGATGACGGGGGAGAGGATCAGGCGCGCCAGATCGGCGCTTTCGTCGATCATGTCGCGGATCGCGGCCATGTCCTGGGCGACCGTGTCCAGTTGCTTGTCGGCCGCGGCCAATTCGTACAGGGCGGTCGCGTAGCGACCTGCAAGGCCGGAAGCGCCTGCGATATCCGATGACACCTGGGAAACCCCTTGATTAAGTTTTTTTACGGACCCTTGAACGCCGGCTTTGATCAAGGTTCACGCCCGAAAAACAGCCGCAATCCCGCCAATTCCGGCGGGCCCCGCCTGGAAAGCGCGGCCAGTCCTACCACAGAGATTTCGCGCATGCAACCAGAGTCGCCCGGGTTTTTTCACAGACCGTGAAAGACCCCCGATTGGGCCCGTTTCGGGAGGATTTTCAAGCGCGACGACAGGCCCGGTTACATGAAGGAATAGGGGTCGATGTCGATCAGCACGCGGACCTTTTTCGGAACATTGGCGCGCCTGATCCAGGCGCGGACCAGAGGCTGCACGGCCGTGCCGCGTCCGGCCTTCAAAAGCAGCCGGCGGCGGTGACGCCCCCGGATCATGGCGAGCGGCGCGGGTGCGGGGCCCAAAACCTGAATATCCGCCCCCTGGGGGGCCGAACGGCCGAGTGCGCGGGCGCCGGCATCGACCGCCGCCTCGTCCGTGCCGGATACCACCACGCCGACCAGGCGGCCATAGGGCGGCATGCGGGCCTCCTCGCGGCCCTTGGCCTCGGCGGCCAGGAAGGCGGCGCGGTCGCCCTTCAGAATCGCGTCCATCACGGGATGCTCGGGCATGAAGGTCTGGATCAGCACCCGGCCGGGACGTTCCGCCCGCCCGGCCCGCCCGGCGACCTGATACAGCAACTGATAGGTGCGCTCCGCCGCCCGCAGGTCGCCGCCGGACAGCCCCAGATCGGCATCGACCACGCCGACCAGGGTCAGCAGCGGGAAATGGTAGCCCTTGGCGACGATCTGGGTGCCGATGATGAGGTCGACCTCATGGGCCTCGATGCGGTGCACGAAGTCGCGGGCCGTGCGCTGGTTGTACAGGTTGTCCGAGGTCGCCATGGCGATGCGGGCCTCCGGATAAACAGCGCGGACCTCTTCCTCCAGGCGCTCGACCCCCGGCCCGCAGGGCACCAGGCTGTCCTCGGCGCCGCAGCCGGGACAGGAGGGGGGCGGCGCCGTCTGGTAGCCGCAGTGATGGCATTGCAGGCGCCCGAGCAGCCGGTGTTCGACCAGCCAGGCGGTGCATTGCGGACATTGCAGGCGGTGCCCGCAGGTCCGGCACAGGGTCAGCGGCGCGTAGCCCCGGCGGTTGAGGAACAAGAGGGCCTGCTCGCCGCGCTCCAGGGTCTGGGTCACGGCTTCGCGCAGCGGCGGCGACAGCCATTGGCCGCGCTGCGGCGGCGACTTGGTCATGTTGACCAGTTCGACGCCGGGCAGGTCGGCGCCGCCGTGGCGGGCCGGCAGATGCAGATGGGCATAGCGGCCCCGGTCCACGTTGGCCTGGGTTTCCAGGGACGGCGTGGCCGACACCAGAACCACGGGGATGCGGCCCATCTGGGCCCGCACCACGGCCATGTCGCGGGCGTTGTAGACGACGCCTTCCTCCTGCTTGAACGAGCCGTCGTGTTCCTCGTCGATGATGATCAGGCCCAGATCCCGGAACGGCAGGAACAGGGCCGATCGCGCGCCCACCACCACGTCGGCCTGCCCCAGCGCCACATGGCGCCAGGTCTCGCGCTTTTGCGCCTGGGTCACCTCGGAATGCCACAGCGCCGGCTCGCTGCCGAATCTGGCCCGGAACCGTTCCAGCCATTGCGCCGACAGGGCGATTTCCGGCAGTAGCACCAGAACCTGGCGGCCGCGCGCGACCGCTTCCGCCACGGCCTGCAGATAAACCTCGGTCTTGCCCGATCCGGGCACGCCTTCCAGGACTTGGACCGAAAACCCTTTGGTCACGGCCGCACTCAGCGAATCCGCCGCCGCCGCCTGTTCCGCCGACAGGTCCGGGCCGGGGCGGCCCAGGTCCGGCGCCGGGGGTGGGGGAAAGGCCGGGATCGGGCAGGCGGTCAGCCCGCCGACCTTGGCCAGGCCGGTGACCACGGCGGGGGTTACGCCGGCGGCGCGGGCAAGCTCCGCCGCCTGGCGGGGCGGGCCCTCGGCGGCGGCGGCCAGCACGCGGTCGCGGGCGGGTGTCATCTTGATGTCGGGCCGGGGCTCGGCGGCCCGGTAGGCGGTCAGCGCCTTGGGCGGCTCCAGGGCCTCCGGCACGCTCAAGGCCATGCGCAGGACGGCACCCGGCGGATTCAGGGTGTAGTCGGCGACCCAGTCGACGAAGGTCCTGGCTTCCGCCGTCATGGGCGGGGCGTCGAGCAATCCCACGACCTCCTTCATCCTGGCGTCGGGCACGTCGCCGGTGCCCGGGCCCCAGACGACGCCGGCCATGCGGCGCGGACCCAGGGGGACCCGCACGAAATCTCCGGCCGCCAGGGTCAGCCCCGCCGGCACTCGGTAATCATAGGCATCGGTCAGCGGCAGCGGCAGCGGCAGGCGCACGGCGACCCGCGTCCCCGGCGGGAAGGTCTTTGCGTCGTGGCCGGGGGCGTCAGTCATGTCGGTGTCGGGACTCCCTGGGATGGCCCCATGGGCTCATCCTATGGGGCGGGGGTGCTTGGCATTATAATAGGGATCATAGGGGCGCGCCTTCACCGCGCGTGAGCAGGAAAGGAGCCAAGGGATGCCTCAAGGCAAGGACGAGGTCGCCGCCGAGACCCTGGAAACGGCGGATATCAGCCTGTCAGACGATGACGTGGCCGAATTCCTCGTGGCCAATCCCGACTTCTTCCGCGAACGCCTGGAAGTGCTGTCCTTCATGAACATGCCGGGCCGATTCGCCCAGGACGCCCCCCAGGAAGGGGCCCAGGTGGTGGATTTCCAGCAGGCCCTGTTGAATCAGCAGAAAGAGGCGGTCGAGGAACTGCGCGAATGCGTGCGCGACGTGATCGAGACCAGCCGCTCCAACATGTCGGTGCAGCAGCGCACCCATGCCGCCGTGCTGGCGCTGTTGAGCGCCCGCGATTTTGAGTCCTTGATCCGCGTCGTCAACGACGATCTGGCCCGATTGCTCGATGTGGACATCGTCTGCGTCGGATACGAGCCGTCGGACAACCCTCTGTCCTGGCTGGTCTCGCCGGAAATCACCGACCTGAAGCCGAGTCTGGTCGATGCCCTTTTGGGATCGGGCGGGGCGGCCAAGCTGTACCGCGACATTGCCGACGACGGCTCCGTGTTCGGCGCCGCCGCCGGTCTGGTGCAGTCGGCCGCCGTGGCGCGCCTGCGCCCTGGCCCGCGCACGCCCGTGGGCCTGATGGCCCTGGGGTCGCGTTCCGATTCGTTCTTCCAACCGGGCCAGGGCACGGAACTGGTGGTGTTCCTCGCCCGCGTCCTGGAAAACTGCATCGAGCGCATGCAGGAACCTTCGATGTGACCCTGGCGCCGGAGCTGACCTGCGATTCTGCCCTGGCGGCCGCGGCGTCGCGGTGGCGGGACTGGCTGGCCCACGAAAAGCGTTATTCCCCCCACACCCTTGCGGGATACCAGCACGACCTTGCCGGGTTCCTGCGCTTCATGGCGGATCATCTGGGCGGGCCGCCGGGCCTGCAGGAGATCGAGGCCCTGAAGCCGCTGGATTTCCGCGCCTGGCTGGCCGACCTCAACCGCCGGGGCCTGTCGCGGACCTCCGTCGCCCGGGCGTTGTCCTGCCTGCGCGGGTTCTTCCGCTATCTGGAAAAACAGGGAGTGGTGCGCAATTCGGCGATCTCGGCTCTGCGCACGCCCCGTGTGCCCAAGTCCGTGCCCAAGGCGCTCAGCATCGAGGAAGCCTTCGACCTGATCCTGTCGGCTCCGGACCTGGCCGACGACGCCTGGATCGGGCTGCGCGACCGGGCGTTGCTGACGCTGCTCTACGGCTGCGGGCTGCGCATCGGCGAGGCCCTGGATCTCAACCGCGACGGGGCACCCGGCCTGTTCGGCAATCCGGCCGACACCATGATGGTGCGCGGCAAGGGCAACAAGGATCGCCTGGTTCCCGTGCTGCCCGCCGTGCGTCAGGCAATCACGGCCTATCTGGATGTCTGTCCCTATGGGGGCGACGGCGCCACGCCGTTGTTCCTGGGCGCGCGCGGCGGGCGGCTCGCCGCCGGGGTCGCCCAGGCCCGGGTGCGCAACCTGCGCGCCCTACTGGGCCTGCCGGACACGGCCACGCCCCATGCGCTCCGCCATTCCTACGCGACCCATCTTTTGGCCGGCGGCGGCGACCTGCGCACCATTCAGGAACTGCTGGGTCATGCGTCATTGTCGACCACCCAGCGCTATACGGATGTCGACATGGCGCGGCTCAGCGCCGTCTACGACGACGCCCATCCGAGGGCCCGCAAGAAGGGTTAGCCCGTGCGCCGCACGCCCGCCAGGATGCGGACCGCCGCCCCCCCCAGGAACGTCACGCCGCCCATGGCCATGAAGGCCATGCCCCAGCCGGTGGTGCTTTCCGTGCCGACCGCCCCCAACACCACGCCGACCAGCACGGGCCCGGCGAAGCCGCAGGTCCAGCCGACCAGGTTGTAGACGGCGAGGGTCGCCCCCCGGCGGCCGTCCTCGGCGGCGCCCACCACGCCGGCGGTGAGCGCGGCAGAATCAGCCTGCACCAGCAGGGCGTAGAGAATAACGAGGGCGACCACGGCCTCGTAGGACAGGGCGCCCAGGAAGCCGATGACGCAGGCCAGGCTGGCCGTCACGCATTGCACGACGGCGATGAAACGGGGCCGGTCGAGGCGGGCGGCCAGCTCGTTGCCGGCGATGGAGGAAACCATGGCGGCCAGGGCCGTGAACATGGCGATGCGCGACGGCTCGGCCAACCAGCCGACCATGGGCTCGGCCTGCTGTGTCAGGGAAAAGGCCAGGAAGGCGACCAGCCAGGCGCGGAACGCCAACAACTCGTAGGTATGGGCGGCATAGCCCAGGACATAGCCCATGGCCGGGCGGTTGCGCAGCACGGGGCGGAAATCGAGCAGGCGCGTGGGTTCAGACGCCCGCGTCGGGGCGCGCGGCGCCAGGCAGACCAGGACCAGGGCGAAGGCGGCCAGCGCGCCCAAGCCCCCGGCCAGGAATGCTGCCTGCCAGCCCAGCGTCTCGCCCAGCACACCCGCCAGCAGGTAGCTGACCGCCGTGCCGAGCGACCAGCTCGACGTATAGAACGCGATGGCGCGGCTTTCGTTGCCGCCGGGGTAGCGGTCGACCAGCACGCGCAGGCCCGGCATATAGGTCGCGGCGAAGCCGAAGCCGGACAGGGCGCGGAGCGCCAGGGCGGACCAGAAGCCTTCGGCGAGGAAGGCGAAGCCCGCCGCCGCCAGGGCGATGAACAGGCATCCCGCCATGTAGAGGCGCCGGGCGTCAATCCGGTCCGTCAGGGCCATGATGACCGGCACGGCCAGCACGTAGCCCGCGTGATAGACACCGAGCACCCAGCCCTGTTCGACTTTGGTCAAAAGCCATTCGGTCTCGAACGTGCGGATCAAGGTGGCGAACACGAATACGTCGACCAGGGTCGCGACCTGGGCCAGGCACATGAGGACGGTGATCAGGACGGGGCCGGGGGTGCGGAACATGCCGGAAGACTACCTTTATCCGAGCGCGCCGTCGCGGCCTCAGGAGCGCCTTAGAACTGTAGACTGATGACCCCGGCGGCGATGACGGCTGCCGCCCCAAGGCGCAGGACCAGACGACCTTCCTTCAACACGAAACCGGCGAGCAGGGCGCCGAACAGGACGCTGGTTTCCCGGACGGCGGACACGGGGGCCATGGGGGTGATGCTCATGGCCCAGATGACGATCCAATAGGCGCTCATGGACATGGCGGCGCCGGCCAGGCCCGGCCGCCAGTATTCCTTGGCCACGGTCAGGAACTGCCGTCCGCGCCGCAGCAGCACGACCGGCGTGAACAGGCAGGCGTCGGTGACGAACATCCACAGCGCATAGGCATGGGCGCTGCCCGCGAGCCGCCCACCGATCCCGTCGACCACGGTGTAGGAGGCGATGAACACGGCCGTGCCGACGGCGAAGGCCAGACCCAGCAATGGGATATCGCGCCAGCCGTTGGCGAAGGTCAGGCCGGAAATGGCGACGGCGATGGCGATGATGGCGGCCAGCTGCGTGGGGCTCAGGCTTTCACCGGCGAACACATAGGCGCCCAGCGCCACCAGGGCCGGCGCCATGCCGCGGGCGATGGGATAGACCACGCCCATGTCGCCGTGGACATAGGCCCGCACCAGGAACAGCTTGTAGCCCACATGCAAAACCGCCGAGGCGACGATGAAGGGCCAGGCCTCCAGGTTCGGGAACGGAAAGAAGAACAGCAGCGGCAGGGCGAGCAGGCCGTGGCCCGCGTCGATCACGCCCATCATCACCAGCTTGTCGCCGCGCATCTTGACCAGCAGGTTCCAGCCCGCATGCAGGGCGGCCGCCAGCAGGACCAGCGCGAGAATCCAGGTGTCCATGATCCATCTTTTGTCGAATGACGCCCGGCGGATTGCCGGAAGGGATAGACGTTTAGACCATTAAATAACGCCCATGCCTAGATGGATGAAATCGGCCATTCGTGCCTGCCCCTGGACGCGGCAAGCCCTCGGCGGATAAGGCCGATGGGATGGAAATCAGATGTGGATCGCGCGCCCCGCGACGCCGAGTGCGGCTTCCTTGACCGATTCCGGCAGGCCCGGATGGCCGTGGCAGATGCGGGCGATGTCCTCGGCCGAGCCGCCGAATTCCATCACGTTGACGACTTCTTGGATAAGGTCGCCGGCCTGGGGGCCGATGATGTGGCAGCCGAGAATCTTGTCCGTCGCCGCGTCGGCCAGGATCTTCACGAAGCCGTCGGCATCGTCGTTGCAGCGCGCGCGGGAGTTGGCGGTGAAGGGGAATTTCCCCTTGTTATAGGTGATGCCCGCTTCCTTCAACTGTTCCTCGGTCTTGCCGACGGCGGCGATTTCCGGATGGGTGTAGACGATGCCCGGGATCGCGCCGTAATCGATATGTCCGGTCTGTCCGGCCATGATCTCGACGCAGACGACGCCTTCGTCCTCGGCCTTATGGGCCAGCATGGCGCCGCCGATCACGTCGCCGATGGCGTAGATGCCTTCGACGTTGGTCTGATAGTCGGCATCGACGGGAATGAACCCGCGCTCTCCGACCTCGACCCCGGCTTCCTTCAGGCCCAGGCCTTCCGTGAACGGCCGGCGGCCGATGGCGACCAGCACCACGTCGACCTTCAGGGATTCCGATTCGCCCCCGTCGCGCGGCTCCATCGTCAGGGTCACGCCGTCCTTGCCGGCCTTGGCCCCCGTCACTTTGGTCTTCATCTTGAAGGTCAGGCCCTGCTTGGTCAGGATGCGCTGCGCCTGCTTGGACACCTCGCCGTCCATGCCGGGAAGGGCGACGTCGAGGAATTCGACGACCGTAACGTCGGCGCCCAGGCGCCGCCACACGCTGCCGAGCTCGAGCCCGATCACGCCTGCGCCGATCACGGCCATGGTCTTCGGCACCTTGGGAAGCGCCAGGGCACCCGTGGAGGACACGATCTGCTTCTCGTCGATGGTGACGCCGGGCAGCGGCGTGACCTCGGAACCTGTTGCGATCAGGATGTTGGCGGTCTCAAGCACCTGCGCCTTGGCCTTGCCCTCGGCCGGCTTCACCGACACCTTGCCGACGGCGTCGACCTTGCCCCAGCCTTTGATGTAGTCGATCTTGTTCTTCTTCATCAGCATTTCGATGCCGCCGGTCAGGCCTTCGACGACCTTGTCCTTGCGCGCCAACATGGTCTTCAGGTTGACCTTCAGGCCTGAAACGTCGATCCCGTGATGGGCGAACTCCTTGTCCGCCATCTCAAAGTGGTGGGACGACTGCAGCATCGCCTTCGACGGAATGCAGCCCACGTTGAGGCAGGTCCCGCCCAGGGCGCCGCGTCCTTCGATGACGGCGGTCTTCATGCCCAGCTGCGCCGCGCGGATGGCGGCGACGTAGCCGGCGGGCCCGCCGCCGATGACCACCAGGTCGTAAGCGTCACTCATGATCTGATCGCTCCTGATCGTGTTTCGGGAGTCTCGTTGTTCAATGTAGTCCGCTGCGTCACACGTTCAACAGGATGCGCTGCGGATCTTCGATGCACTGCTTGATGCGGACCAGGAAGCTGACCGCCTCGCGGCCGTCGACGATGCGATGATCGTAGCTCAGCGCCAGATGCATCATGGGCCGGATTTCGATCTCGTCGTTGACCACCATGGGGCGCTTCTGGATCGAGTGCATGCCCAGGATCGCCGACTGCGGGACGTTGAGGATCGGCATGGAATTGAGCGAGCCGAACACCCCGCCGTTGGAGATGGTGAAGGTGCCGCCGGTCATCTCGTCCATGCCCAGCTTGCCGTCGCGCGCCCGGCGGCCGAAGTCGGCGATGCCACCTTCGATGTCGGCAAAGCCCATCTTGTCGGCTTCCTTGAGCACGGGAACCACCAAGCCCTGGGGCGTGCCGACGGCGACGCCGACGTTGTAGTAGTTCTTGTAGATGATCTCGTCGCCGTAGATTTCCGCGTTCACGGCGGGCCATTCCTTGAGCGCGATGCAGGCGGCGCGCACGAAGAACGACATGAAGCCCATGCGGGCCCCGTGTTTCTTCTCGAACACCTCTTTGTATTCGGCGCGGAGCGCCATGACGTTGCCCATGTCGACCTCGTTCCAGGTCGTCAGCATGGCCGCCGTGTTCTGGGCTTCCTTCAGGCGCCGGGCGATGACCTGGCGCAGTTTGGACATCTTGACCCGTTCCTCGCGGTCGTTGGGCGCGCGGGGGGGGCGGGGGGCGAACATGTTTTCCGTGGTCAGCGCCGGTGCCGGGCCGACGGCGCGGGGGGCGGCGGCGGGGGCAGGTGCCGCCTGGCGCTTGGCGGAGCCGCTGGCGATGGCCTGCTGCACGTCGCCCTTGGTGATGCGACCGTCGGGTCCGGTGCCGGTGATGCGGGCCGGGTCCAGGTCGTTGTCATCCACCATCTTGCGCACGGCGGGGGACAGGGGCGGACGGCTGCCGGCGGCGGCCGGGGCCGGCGCAGGTGCCGCGGCGGGTGCAGGGGCTGCCGCCGGCTTGGCGGCGGGGGCGGGCGCTTCGGACTTGGCGGGGGGGGCGGTGGCGGCGCCTTCGGCGCCGGCCTCGATGGTACCGATCTTCACGCCGGGGCCGACTTCAGCACCCGCCTGGGCGTCGATGGAGGCGAGGCGTCCGGCGGCGGGAGCATTGACCTCGATGGTCACCTTGTCGGTTTCGACCTCGACCAGAATTTCGTCGGCGGCGACGCTGTCGCCGACCTGTTTGGTCCAAGCGCCCAGGGTGCCCGTGGACACGCTTTCGCCCATGGTCGGGGTGACGATATCAACCGTCTTGCCGCCGCCTGATTTCGCGGCGGCCGGCTTGGCCGCGGCCTTGGCGGGGGCCGCCCCTTCCTGGATGGTCGCGAGCAGGGCACCGACGGCGACCGTCTCGCCTTCCTGGGCGGCAATGGCGCCCAAGGTTCCGGCGGCGGGGGCGTTGACCTCGATGGTCACCTTGTCGGTTTCCAATTCGACCAGGGCCTCGTCCACGGCGACGGCATCGCCCGGGCTCTTGGTCCATTTGCCGACGGTCGCCTCCGTAACGGATTCACCCAGCGTCGGGACATTAACTTCAACGGTCATCAATTCTTCCCCTGCATTTATCGACTGCCCAAAACCCTGCGACCGGTTCCGGGGTTATTTCTTGGCCTTGGTCTTGGCCGGCGCTTTGGCCGGGGCCTTGGCTGGTGCTTTGGATCTGGCGCGCGGCGGTGCCTGAACGGTCAGGGCCTCATCCATGAAGGCGGCCAGTTCGACCTTGTGCTTGTTGGCGCTGCCCGTGGCCGGTGCGGCGGCGGCGGCGCGGCCGGCGTAGAGCGGCTTCGCCTGTTTGAGCTTCAGTTCCTCCATGACCGCCATCATCGGCTCAAGGATGAAGCTCCAGGCACCCATGTTCCTGGGTTCTTCCTGGCACCACATGATCTCGGCATTCTTGAAACGCTTCAACTCCTCGACCAGGGCCGAATGCGGGAACGGGTAAAGCTGTTCGACCCGCATTAGATAGACGTCCTTGGTTCCGCGCTGGGCGCGTTCCTCGAACAGGTCGAAGTAGACCTTGCCTGAACACAGAACGACCCGTTTGATCTTGTCGTCGGCGACAAGGCCGCCCTTGACCAGTTGCGCGTCGTCCCACAGCACCCGATGGAAGGTCGTGCCCGGGCCCATTTCATCCAGCCTGGAGACGCAGAGCTTGTGGCGCAGAAGCGATTTCGGCGTCATCAGGATCAGCGGCTTGCGGAAGTCGCGGCGCATCTGGCGGCGCAGGACATGGAAATAGTTGGCCGGCGTGGAGCAGTTGCAGACCTGCCAGTTGTCGTCGGCGGAATTCTGCAGATAGCGTTCCAGGCGGGCCGACGAATGCTCCGGCCCCTGGCCTTCGTAACCATGCGGCAGCAGCATCACCAGGCCGCACATGCGCAGCCATTTCTGTTCGCCCGAGGAAATGAACTGGTCGATGATGACCTGGGCCCCGTTGGCGAAATCGCCGAACTGGGCTTCCCACAGGGTCAGGGTCTGCGGTTCGGCCAGGGAATAGCCGTATTCGAAGCCGAGCACGCCGAATTCGGACAGCGGCGAGTTCAAGACCTCGAACGGCGCCTGGCCGAATCGGATGTTGGCCAGCGGGGTGTGGCGGTCCTCGTTCTCCTGATCGATCAGCACGGAATGGCGCTGGGAGAAGGTGCCGCGTTCGCAATCCTCGCCCGACAGGCGCACCGGATGGCCCTCGACGACCAGGGTGCCGAAGGCCAGGGCTTCGGCCGTCGACCAGTCGATGCCCTCGCCGGTGTCGATCATCTTGGCCTTGGCCTCGAGCTGGCGTTCGATCTTGGGATGGGGGGTGAAGTTGCCGGGAACCCGGGTCAGGCCCGCGCCGACTTCCTTCAGGAAATCGATGGAGCAGCCGGTTTCGCCGCGCCGGGCGTCGCCGGAAGCGATCGCCATGCCCGCCCATACGCCGTCCATCCAGTCGGCCTTATTGGGTTTGTAGCCCTTGGAGGCTTCGAAGGCCTCATCCATGGTGGTGATGAAGCCCTGCATCTGGCCTTCGATTTCGTCCTCGGTCAGGACCTTTTCGCGGATCAGCTTGCGGGCATAGATGTTCAGCGTCGTCGGATGCGTCTGGATGGTCTTGTACATCTTCGGCTGGGTGAACATCGGCTCGTCGCCTTCGTTGTGGCCGTGGCGGCGATAGCAGATCATGTCGACCACCACGTCCTTCTTGAAGCGCTGGCGGTATTCCGTGGCGATGCGCGCCGTATGGACGACGGCTTCGACGTCGTCGGCGTTGACGTGGAAGATGGGGGCCGAAACGATCTTGGCCGCGTCGGAACAATAGGGCGACGAGCGGTGCTGCTTCGGATTGGTGGTGAAGCCGATCTGGTTGTTGATGATGATATGGATGGTGCCGCCGGTCTGGTAGCCGCTCAGGTTGGACAGATCCAAGGTCTCCTGGATGATGCCCTGACCCATGAAGGCGGCGTCCCCGTGCAGCAGGATGCACATCACCTTTTCCATTTCGGTGTCGTTGCGCTGGCGCTGCTTGGCCAGGGTCTTGCCCAGGCAGACCGTGTTGACGCATTCCAGATGCGACGGGTTGGCGGTCAGCGACAGGTGGATGGAGCGGCCGTCGAACACGCGGTCGGCCGACGCCCCCAGGTGGTATTTCACGTCGCCCGATCCGCCCACGTCTTCCGGCTTGGAGGCTCCGCCCTGGAATTCGTTGAGGATTGCCTGAAACGGCTTCGACATGACGTTGGCAAGCACGTTGAGGCGTCCGCGGTGGGCCATGCCGAGAACGATTTCCTCCATGCCCAGCTGGCTGCCGCGCTTGAAGATCTGCTCCATGGCCGGAACCAGGCTTTCGCCGCCGTCCAGGCCGAACCGCTTGGTGCCCGTGAATTTCTTGTCCAGGTAGCGCTCGAAGCCTTCCGTTTCGATCAGGCGGTTGAGGATCGCGCGCTTGCCCTCGTTGGTGAACGACGTCTGGTTATGGATGCGCTCGATGCGCTCCTGCAGCCAGGATTTTTCTTCCGGGTCCTGGATGTGCATGAACTCGATCCCGATGGACCCGCAATAGGTCTCCTTCAGGATCTGCATGATCGTGCGCAGGCTCGCCGTTTCCAGGCCGAGGACGTAATTGATGAAGATTTCCCGGTCCCAGTCCTTTTCCGTGAAGCCGTAGGTCGCCGGGTCCAGCTCCGAATGCGGCGCGGGTTCGGTGATGCCGAGGGGGTCGAGGTTGGCATGCAGGTGGCCGCGCACGCGGTAGGCGCGGATCAGCATCAAGGCGCGCAGGGAATCAAGCGTCGCCTCGCGCACCTTGGTGGAACTCATCCGGTCGCGGGCCGATTCCTGATCGTTGCCCCGATCGTCGCGGCGGCGGCCCTGCTGGGCCGCGGTCAGGTGATCGGTCAGGGGGACGATGTCGCCGTGGCCCAGGATTTTTTCGGACCGCGGCGCCCAACTGGCGCCGTCCTGTTCCTTGGAAAATCCGCGGGCGTCGTCTTCCAGTCCCTTGAAGAAGTCCTGCCAGCGCAGATCTACGGAGCCGGGGTCATCCATGTAGCGTTCATAGATTTCCGCCACGTAGACCGCGTTTCCGGAATAGAGAAATTGTGTCGGATCGAGATCGATTTCCGTCATGCGATAAGGCGCGAACCCGGCGCGCCCTCCCTGATATGGGGGCCACGCCGGGTCGATCCCAGGCGCGGGTTACCCCTTGAACACCTTCATCATCGTTTCGCCGAGGGCCGCCGGTGAATCCGATACATGGATTCCAGCAGCCTTCATGGCGTCGATCTTATCTTCCGCACCACCTTTACCGCCAGAGATAATCGCACCGGCGTGGCCCATTCTGCGGCCCGGGGGTGCCGTGCGGCCGGCGATGAAGCCGACGACGGGCTTCTTGGTGCCGGACGCCTTGAGGAACTCGGCGCCTTCTTCTTCGGCGGAACCGCCGATTTCGCCGATCATCACGATCGCCTTGGTGGCGTCATCCTCGACGAACATCTTCAGGCAGTCGACGAAGTTGGTGCCGTTGATGGGGTCGCCGCCGATGCCGATGCAGGTGGTCTGGCCCAGGCCGGGCTTGGTCGTCTGCGCCACGGCTTCGTAGGTCAGGGTGCCCGATCGGGACACGATGCCGACCACGCCCGGTTTGTGGATGTGGCCCGGCATGATGCCGATCTTGCATTCGCCCGGCGTGATGACGCCCGGGCAGTTCGGCCCGATCAGCCGCGTCTTGGAGCCCTGCAGGGCGCGCTTCACCGCCAGCATGTCCTTCACGGGGATGCCTTCGGTGATGCAGATGGCGAGCGGGATTTCCGCCGCGATGGCTTCCAGGATCGCGTCGGCCGCGAAGGGCGGCGGCACGTAGATCACGGAGGCGTCGGCGCCGGTGGCCTCGCGGGCCTCCTTAACGGTGTCGAACACGGGCAGGTCGAGGTGCTTGGTGCCGCCCTTGCCCGGCGTCACGCCGCCGACCATGTTGGTGCCGTAGGCGATCGCCTGTTCGGAATGGAAGGTGCCTTGCGCACCCGTGAAGCCCTGGCAGATGACCCGGGTGTTCTTGTTGACCAGAACCGACATGATTATGCGGCCTCCTTCACGGCTTGGACGATCTTGCGGGCGGCATCGCCCAGGTCGTCGGCGGATTTGATGGGAAGACCAGAATCGGCGAGGATCTGCTTGCCCTTTTCGACGTTGGTGCCTTCCAGGCGGACGACCAGGGGCACGCTCAAGGAAACTTCCTTGGCCGCCGCGACCACGCCCTCGGCGATCACGTCGCAGCGCATGATGCCGCCGAAGATGTTGACCAGGATGCCTTCGACGTTGGGATCCGAAAGGATGATCTTGAAGGCCTCGGTGACGCGTTCCTTGGTGGCACCGCCGCCGACGTCCAGGAAGTTGGCGGGCGAGCCGCCTTCCAGCTGGATGATGTCCATGGTCGCCATGGCCAGACCGGCACCGTTGACCATGCAGCCGATCGAGCCGTCGAGCTTGATGTAGTTGAGTTCGTGCTTGGCGGCTTCCAGTTCGGTGGGGTCTTCTTCGTCTTCGTCGCGCAGTTCGGCCACGTCCTTGTGGCGGAACAGGGCGTTGTCGTCGAAGTTCATCTTGGCGTCGAGCGCGATGACGTCGCCCGAGCCGGTGACGACCAGCGGGTTGATCTCGACCAGCGAGCAGTCCAGGTCCATGAACGCCTTGTACAGCGCCATCACGAACTTGACGCCCGACTTTACCTGGTTGCCTTCAAGGCCCAGGCCGAAGGCGACCTGCCGGGCGTGAAACGCCTGGATGCCGGTGGCCGGGTCGATGAACACCTTGATGATCTTTTCCGGGGTGTTGTGGGCCACGTCCTCGATGTCCATGCCGCCCTCGGTGGACGCCATGATGACGATGCGTGACGAGTCGCGGTCGAGCAACACCGACAGGTACAACTCGCGAGCGATGTCGCAGCCTTCCTCGATGTAGAGACGCTTCACTTCCTTGCCCTCGGGGCCGGTCTGCTTGGTGACCAGGACCTGGCCCAGCATTTCCGAAGCGCTCGCCTTGACGTCGTCGGCGGACTTGACGACACGGACACCGCCCTTGCCGCCTTCGTTGCCCTTGAACTTGCCGGCACCGCGGCCGCCCGCATGAATCTGGGACTTGACCACGAACACGGGTCCGCCCAGTTCCTGGGCGGCCGAGACGGCCTCGTCGACGGTATAGGCGACCTTGCCTTTCGGCACGGCGACCCCGTATTTGGCAAGCAGCTGCTTGCCCTGGTACTCATGGATGTTCATTGCGTCCCCTCAAACTCCCAACTCTGCTGGTTAAGTTTCAAAAAACCGGCCCGCGCCCGGGGGACGGGCGCGGGCGGTTGCTTGCTACGACTTCGTCGGCGGCGTGGAGGCGGCGGCGGGTGCCGCGGCCTTCTTGGCCGGCGCCTTGCGGGCAGCCGGCTTTTTCGCCGCGGCTTTCTTGGCCGGCGCCTTTTTCTTGGCGGCCGCCTTCTTGGCCGGGGTCTTCTTGGCTGCGGCGGCAGCCTTCTTCATCAGGCGCTGGGTCACGTTGAGCAGGCCCTTCACGGCCGCGACGGAGGCCTTGAACATGGCCTTCTCGTCGGCGTCCAGCTGGATCTCGACGATGCGCTCGACCCCCCGGGCACCGATCACCGTCGGCACGCCCACGTACATGCCCTTGACCCCGTATTCGCCCGACAGATAGGCGGCGCAGGGCAGAACGCGCTTTTTGTCCTTCAGGTAGCTTTCCGCCATCTGGATGGCGGAGGACGCCGGCGCGTAGAACGCGGAGCCGGTCTTCAGCAGGGCCACGATCTCGCCGCCGCCCATGCGGGTGCGCTGAACGATGGCGTCGATCTTTTCCTGGGTCGTCCACTTCATCTTGATCAGGTCGGGCACGGGAATGCCGGCGACCGTGGAATAGCGCACCGACGGCACCATGGTGTCACCGTGGCCGCCCAGCACGAAGGCCGTGACGTCTTCGACCGAGACCTTGAATTCTTCGGCCAGGAAGGTGCGGAACCGCGCGCTGTCGAGCACGCCGGCCATGCCGACGACCTTGCGATGGGGCTGGCCCGAGGCGTCGCGCAGGACCTGGACCATGGCGTCCAGCGGGTTGGTGATGCAGATGACGAAGGCGTTCGGCGCGTACTTCTTGATGCCCGCACCCACGGACTGCATGACCGAGGTGTTGATGCCGATCAGGTCGTCGCGGCTCATGCCCGGCTTGCGGGCGACGCCGGCGGTGACGATGCAGACATCGGCGCCGCGGATGGCGGCGTAGCTGTTCGCGCCCTTCATGTTGGAATCGAAGCCTTCGACGGGGCCCGATTCAGCGATGTCCAGGGCCTTGCCCTGGGGAATGCCGTCGACGATGTCGAAAAGCACT
>Ga0207899_1000357_pt1 | contig 17387 bp, 11 predicted proteins | sample MalvirmetaMSP134_FD_184235 | JGI IMG/M metagenome (GOLD analysis project Ga0207899, IMG submission 184235) | Marine viral communities from the Deep Pacific Ocean - MSP-134 (SPAdes) | ecosystem: Environmental > Aquatic > Marine > Oceanic | place: Pacific Ocean | collected 2011-06-28
GCACCTCGATCTCCGGACGGCAAGATCCGCAGGTAATGCCAGCCCCGGTGCAAGCCCCGACGGCGTCGACCGTGGTGCAGCCTTGATCGACAATGGCGCGGCGAATGTCGTTGGCGCCGACGAACATGCAGGTACAGACGATAGCCCCGGGATCGGCCTTGTCGGCGGCGCGGCGCCCGGCCAGGATCGCGATCCGCGCGGCCAGGGTGGCGGCATTCTCTGTCAGCTTTCCGGCCAGCCAGGCCCGGTCCACCGTCACCGGTTCCCGCGCCGCGAACAGGGCCCCGATCAGGGTATCCCCCCGGAAGGCGGTCATGCGGTAGCCGCCGGCGGCCCGGTCCTCGCTCGCCATCACCCGGATGTTGTCGTCTGACATGTCCAGCCCCAGAACCGACGCCGCCCAGGCAGCCCAATCCTCTGGGGCCTCGCCCCCCGCCAGTTCCAAACGCCACCCGCCCTCGGCCCGGGCCAGGGCCCAGTAGTCGGCGCCCGCCGGATCGGGCCGTTGAGCCGCGACGGCGAAGCCGTAGAAGCCGGCGGCGAAGGGTTTCACGCTGACCGGCGTGTACTTCGCTTCCGGCTGGCCCGACACGGGATCGACGTGTGACGCGACCAGGGCGTCGGCCCGCGCCCTGCCCGACCATTGGTCGTTCCAATGCATGGGCATGAAGACCTGCCCGGATTTGACTCGCCGGGTGATCAGGGTGCGCACCAAGCATTCGCCCTGAGGGCTCGTCACCCGGGCCAGCATGGCCGGGCCGAGGCCCAGGCGTTCGGCGTCCTCGGGCGCGATCTCCAGAAACGGTTCCGCCAGATGCTGCGACAGGGCCGGCGACAAGCCCGTGCGCGTCATGGTGTGCCATTGGTCGCGGATGCGCCCGGTGTTGAGAACCAGCGGATGGGCGATATCAGGACGGGTCGCCGGGGCCCGGTCCTCGACCGCGACGAAACGCCCGCGCCCGTCACCTGTGAAAAAGCCGCCATCGGCGAAGAACCGATCCTCCGACGCCCCCTCCGCCCGCTGCGGCCACAGGGTCGGCGGAAGCGCGTCATAGGCATCATCATCAATCGCCGCCATGGCGCCCAGATCGAGATCACGCGCCAGGACCGCATTGGCGCGAACGGTCAGGGCCGCGTATTCGCGAAAGATATCGGCCGGGCAGGCATAATCGAAGGCGTCGCCGTACCCCAGACGCGCCGCGATCTCACCGATCATCCACCAGTCGGCGCGCACGTCCTCCGGAATTGGCAGGAAAGCCCGTTGCCGGGAAATCCGGCGCTCCGAATTTGTCACCGTGCCCTCCTTCTCGCCCCAGGCCTGGGCCGGCAGCAGAACATGGGCCAGGGCCGCCGTGTCCGTATCCCGCGTCACGTCCGACACGGCGACGAAGGGGCACTGACGGATGGCGTCGCGCACCCGGTCGGCGTCGGGCAGGCTGACCGCCGGGTTGGTCGCCATGACCCACAGCGCCTTGATGCGCCCATCGGCGACGGCGTCGAACATGTCGACGGCCTTGAGCCCCTGGGCGTCGGCGATGACCGGGCTGGTCCAGAAGTCCTGCACCAGACCGCGGTGGGACGGATCATCCAGTTCCAGATGGCAGGCCAACTGGTTGGCGAGCCCGCCCGTTTCCCGCCCGCCCATGGCATTGGGCTGTCCGGTGACCGAGAACGGTCCCATGCCGGGCCGGCCGATGCGGCCCGTCGCCAGATGACAGTTGATGATGGCGTTGACCTTGTCCGTGCCGGCCGTCGACTGGTTGACCCCCTGGCTGTAGACCGTGACCGTGCGCTCCGTGCGCACGAACATCTTGTAGAACGCCAGGACCTGATCGAGCGGCAGGCCGCAGCGCGCCGCCACCCATTCCGGGTCCGCCGTCTGGGCCACCCGCAGGGCCGCCGTAACCCCTGCCGTATGGTCGGCAATGAAGGTGCCGTCGAACCCGCCGGTCTGCGCCAGCCAGGCGAGCAGCCCGTTGAACAAGGCGACGTCCGATCCCGGCTGCAGCGCCAGATGCATGTCCGCCGTCTCCGCCGTCGCCGTGCGCCGGGGGTCGATGACAATGACGCGGGTGCCGCGCGCTTTCCGGGCCGCCTGCAGGCGCTGGTACAGCACGGGATGGCACCAGGCCAGGTTGGAGCCGACCATGACCACAAGGTCCGCCTGCTCCAGATCCTCGTACAGCCCCGGCACCGTGTCCGTGCCGAAGGCGCGCTTGTGCCCGGCGACCGAGGACGCCATGCAGAGTCTGGAATTGGTGTCGATGTTGGCGGAACCGATGAAGCCCTTCATGAGCTTGTTGGCGACGTAATAATCCTCGGTCAGCAACTGACCGGAGACGTAGAAGGCGACGGAATCGGGGCCGTGTTCGTCGATCGCGGCGCGGAACCGGGAGGCGACAAGATCCAGGGCGTCGTCCCAGGATGCCTGCCGCCCCCCGATCTCCGGGTGCAGCAACCGGTCGTCGCGAGAAAGCGTTTCCCCCAAATTCGTGCCCTTGGAACACAACCTGCCGAAGTTCGCGGGATGATCCGGATCACCGGTGATGGAGACGGCGCCGTCCGCGGCCACGGTGGCCTTAACGCCGCAGCCGACCCCGCAATAGGGGCAGGTGGTCACCGTGCAGGTTCCTGCCGTTTCCCCTGGTTCCGCCGCGCCGTTGGTCATGCGTCCCGTCCCCTTTACGCCAACAACGTCCGGTCCATCAGGACCATGCCGCCGCGCACCTCAACGGGGAAGGTGCGCACACGTCCCTCGTCCGGCGCCTTGGCCTGGCCGGATTCCAGATCGATGACCCAGTTGTGCAGAGGGCAGGTCACGCCAGTCTCGTGCACGATGCCTTGGCTGAGCGGCCCACCCTTGTGCGGGCAGCGGTCTTCCAGCGCAAAGACCTGATCCGTCGCCGTGCGAAACAGGGCGACGCAGCCGAGCGTCGCCCGGATCACGCGCGCACCCTGCGGCGGAATATCTTCCAGCCGGCAGATTTCAATCCAGACCTGCGTTTTCGTGTTCATGCTCATGTCGTTCATCACGCCACTTTCCCCAAATGCCCGAGCCGGAAGGAGGTGAATTCTTCCGCATCCTTGCCCTGTGCCCGCTCGGCCCAGGGGTCGTTCTGCATGAATTTCTGGGAGTAGATGAAGCGGGCGTTGAGTTCCTTGCGCCGCTCGGCGTTTTCCACGACCTGATCGCGGGCAACGTCGAAGCCGACCCGGTCCGCCCATTTGTAAATGCGCTCCAGATAGCGGCCCTGCTCGCGGTAGAGCTGCATCAGGGCGCCAACGTATTCCATGACCTCGGCCTCGGTCGCCACGGTGCACAGCAGCTCCGTGCCCTTGACGTGCATCCCGGCGGCCCCGGCGAAATGGATTTCGTAGCCACTGTCGACGCAGACCACGCCGATGTCCTTGCAGGTCGCCTCGGCGCAGTTGCGCGGGCAGCCGGACACGGCCAGCTTCACCTTGTGCGGTGTCCACGATCCCCAGAGGAAGCGTTCAAGCTTGATGCCCAGGCCCGTGGAATCCTGGGTCCCGAAGCGGCACCAGTCCGTGCCGACGCAGGTCTTCACCGTGCGCAGGGACTTGCCGTAGGCATGGCCCGAAACCATGCCCGCCGCGTTCAAGTCGGCCCAGACGGCGGGCAGGTCTTCCTTCTTCACGCCCAAAAGGTCGATGCGCTGACCACCGGTGACCTTGACCGTCGGGATCTGAAACTTGTCGGCGACATCGGCGATGGCGCGCAGTTCGTCCGGCGTGGTGATGCCGCCCCACATACGCGGCACCACGGAATAGGTGCCGTCCTTCTGGATATTGGCGTGGACCCGTTCGTTGATGAAGCGGGATTGCTTATCATCCACGTATTCCCCGGGCCAGGTGGCCAGCAGGTAGTAGTTCAGGGCCGGGCGGCATTTGGCGCAGCCGCAGGATGTCTTCCAGTTCAGTTCCTGCACGACGGCCGGGATGGATTTCAATTCCTGGGCGACGATCAGCCGCCGCACGTCGTCGTGGCCCAGGTCGGTGCAGCCGCACATGGGCTGCACGGCATCGGGCTGGAAGGCATCGCCCAGGGTGACCTTCAGCAACTGTTCGACCAGCCCCGTGCAGGTGCCGCAACTGCCGGACGCCTTGGTATGGGCGCGCACGCCGTCGATGCCGGTCAGGCCCTTTTCCGTGATGGCCTGAACGATAGCCCCCTTGCACACGCCGTTGCAGCCGCAGATTTCCGCGTCATCCGGTAAGGCTGCAACGGCCGCCGTAGGGTCCAGCGGGGCGCCCCCCGCATAGGCCTGGCCGAAGATCAGGGTTTCCCGCAGGTCGGAAATGTCCGTGCCTTTCTTCAGCATGTCGAAGAACCAGGCCCCGTCGGCCGTATCGCCGTACAGCACCGCGCCGATGATCCTGTTGTCCTTCAGCACCAGGCGCTTGTAGACGCCGCCGGCGGCGTCGCGCAGGACGATCTCCTCGCGGTCCTCGGCCTCGGCGAAGTCACCGGCGGAATACAGATCGATGCCCGTGACCTTCAGCTTTGTCGCGGTGACCGAGCCCGTGTATTCCGGCGCCGCATCCCCGGCCAGGTTGGCGGCGATGACCTTGGCCATGTCGTAGAGGGGGGCGACCAGGCCGTAGCATTGTCCCCGGTGTTCGACGCATTCGCCGACGGCCAGGATGTCCGGATCACTGGTCCGCAGATGATCGTCGACCAGGATGCCGCGTCCGACCTCCAACCCCGCGTCGTCGGCCAGTTGGGCGCTGGGCCGGATGCCCACGGCCATGACCACGATGTCGGCGGGAAGTTCCGTGCCGTCTTCCAGAACCACGCCCGCGACCTTGCCGTCACGGCCGGTGATTTCCTTGGTATTGGCGCGGGTGATGATCTTGATGTCGCGGTCGATCAGCGCCTTTTCCAGAAGGTATCCGGCGCTGGGGTCCAACTGCCGTTCCATCAGCGTCGGCATCAGGTGCAGGACCGTGACGTCCATGCCTTGGCGCTTCAGACCGTAGGCGGCCTCCAGCCCCAGCAGTCCGCCGCCGATCACCACCGCATGGCCGCCGGACTTGGCGGCGTCCAGCATGGCGTCGACATCATCCAGGTCGCGGTAGGTGACGACGCCGGCCAGGTCCTTGCCCGGCACGGGAATGACGAAGGGGGACGATCCCGTGGCGATCAGCAGCTTGTCGTATTCGGCCACCGTGCCGTCGGCGGCGATTACCTTGCGGTCGGCGCGGTCGATCTCCATGACCTTCTTGCCCTTATGCAGGGTCACGCCGTGTTTTTCGTACCAGGCGTCGTCATGGATGACGATGTCCTCATAGGCCTTTTCGCCGGACAGCACCGGCGACAGCATGATGCGGTCATAGTTGACGCGGGGTTCGGCGTTGAAGATCGTCACCTGATAGGCGCTGGGGGCCTTGTCGAACAGATGATCGAGCACCCGCCCCGGCGCCATGCCGTTGCCGATGACGACAAGCTTTTTAGGGGATGTCTGGCTCATCACGCTGCCTCCTCCGTTGTGGGCGAACCGCTCTTGCCTTGATGGCCGTGCTCGTATTCCTCCAGGAAATCCAGAAGCTCGGCCCGGTATTCGTAATACTTGGGATGTTCCAGAAGCTGCTTGCGCGAGCGCGGACGCGGCAGGTCGACCTCCATGATCTTGCCGACCCGGGCGTTCGGCCCGTTGGTCATCATGATGACCCGGTCGGCCAGCAGGATCGCCTCGTCCACGTCGTGGGTGACGCAGACCGCCGTGACCTGGGTGCGGGTCCAGACCTCCATCAGCACTTCCTGCAATTCCCACCGCGTCAGGCTGTCGAGCATCCCGAAGGGCTCGTCCAGCAGCAGCAGCTTGGGCGAAAGCGCGAAGGCGCGGGCGATGCCGACGCGCTGCTTCATGCCGTTGGACAGATCGCAGGCCGCCTTGTCGGCCGCATCGGACAGGCCGACGCGGTTAAGGTAATAGCGCACGATGGCTTCCCGTTCCGGCTGCGTCGCGTGGGGGTAGACCTTGTCGACCCCGAGCGCCACGTTCTCCAGCGCCGTCAGCCAGGGGAACAGGGACGGCGCCTGGAACACCACCCCGCGGTCGGGCCCGGCGTCGGAGACTTCGCGCCCGTCGAGGATGATGCCGCCGTCGGAGATCGGGTTAAGCCCCGCCGCCATCGACAGCACCGTCGACTTGCCGCAGCCGGAATGGCCGATGATCGAGATGAATTCGCCCCTCCGCATTCTGAGGTCGAACCCCTCGACCACGGTCAGCGGCCCCTTGGGCGTGGGATAGGTCTTGGAGATATTGGCGAAATCGCAATAGCGCTCATCATGGGGCGTGCGCGGCTGGGCCGCGTCCATGGCCACCTGCGGCAGCTTGGTGTGCAGGTCGATGGGCACCACGTTGGGCAGGACCAGATCGTCCTCGGCCTCGGACCCGCGCTCGACCCCGACCGACATCAGGTACTGCGTCACGTCGCGGCGGAGCGCCTTGAAGGCGGCGTCGTGGTTCATGGCCGCGCGGTCACGGGGACGCGGGATATTGACCTTGAACTCCGGCCCAAAGGTCGCCCCGGGCCCGGGGTTGAGCGGAATAATGCGGTCGGCCAGCAGGATCGCCTCGTCGACGTCGTTGGTGATGAGGACCACGGTCTTCTTGTCGCGGCTCCAGATTTCCTCGATCTCGTCCTGCAAATTGGCGCGGGTCAGGGCATCGAGGGCGCTGAGCGGCTCGTCCAGCAACAGAACCTCCGGCTCCATAGCGAGCGCCCGGGCCACGGCAACGCGCTGGCGCATGCCGCCGGAAAGCTCCGCCGGCTTGCGCGTGATGGCATGGCTGAGACCGACCATGTCGACGTACTTCTCGACCCGCGCCCGACGCTGGGCCTTGGTCTCGTTCTTGAACAGCACGTCGACGGCAAGGCCGATGTTCCCCGCCACGGACAGCCAGGGCATCAGGGAATAGTTCTGGAATACGACGCCCCGTTCCGGCGCGGGCCCGTCGATGTCCTTGCCCTTCATGACGATGCGGCCCGCATCGGGTTTGATCAGGCCGGCCATGGCCGAGATCAGGGTCGTCTTGCCCGAGCCGGAGAAACCGACGATGGCGACGAACTCGCCCTCCTCGATGGACAGATTGATGTCCTTGAGGACCTCGGTCTTTGCCGCCGCCGTACCGTAGGATTTGGCGACGCCTTGAAGTTCCAGGAATGCCATGGCTTTCGTCTCCTCTGCTTAGCGCTTGTCGGAGAAAGTCAGGAGGCCCTGCAGGGTCTGCATGACCCGGTCGAGCAGGAAACCGATGATGCCGATGGTGAACACGGCGACCATGATCTTGCCGAGAGAGTGAGACGAGCCGTTCTGGAACTCGTCCCATACGAACTTGCCGAGGCCCGGGTTCTGAGCCAGCATCTCGGCGGCGATCAGCACCATCCAGCCGACGCCGAGCGACAGGCGCAGCCCCGTGAAGATCAGCGGCAGGGCCGAGGGCAAAACCATCTTCAGAACCTTGGTCGACCAGTTGAGCTGCAGCACGCGGCCGACGTTGACCAGGTCGCGGTCGATGGAGGCGACGCCGACCGAAGTGTTGATCAGCGTCGGCCACAACGAGCACAGGGTCACCGTGATCGCCGAGGTCAGGAACGACTTGTCGAACATGGGGTCGTTGGTGACGTAGACGGCGCTGACCACCATGGTGACGATGGGCAGCCAGGCCAGGGGCGACACCGGCTTGAATATCTGGATCAAGGGGTTCATGGCCGAATTGAACAGGGGCGACAGACCGCACAGGATGCCGATGGGGACGGCGAACAGGGTTGCGATCAGGAAGCCCATGAACACGGTCTTCAGGCTGGTGACGATCTGGTCGACGTAGCTGGGCTTGCCCGTGTAGGTGCGCCACTTCAGCTCGGCATTGGGGTCTTCGGCCAGCTTGGCCGCATGGCGCTTATCCTGGCGCTCGTAAAAAGCGGCCTGCTTCTCGCGCTGGATCTTGTGGTCTTCCCACAGGCTGACCGCTTCCTCGTAGACGGCGACCGGACCCGGGATCTTGCCCAGGCTGGTTTCCACCTGCGACGCCATCTGCGACCACAGGCCCAGGAACACGGCGAAGGCCAGTATGGGGACACCCAGAAGACGCCACAGCTGCACCATCTCGTGGCGTGGGTTTTCGCCGGCGATCATCCGGATGACCGGTGTGAACCAGGTCAGGCCGATGAGGGTCAGGGCGTTGTTGACCCGGTTTGCGGTGATTGCAGTCATTTTCTGTCTCTCTCAAACTCGAACTGTCGTTTCGGGCGGGAAACCCGAGGCCGGGGGAAGGGGCGGAACCGCCAGAGGGGCCGGCGGCCCCGCCCTGTCCCCGCGGGCGGGGTCAGCCCTGCACGTCGGCGCCCACGACGACCTGATTTTTCTTCAGGCCGATGGGGAACTTGGCGAGGTAGTCGTTGGGTTTACGGCCGTCGAAGGTGATGCCGTCGATGAACTCGGACTGCGGGGCGCGGAAGCCGTCGGTATCCCAGGGGAAGTCCGCCTTGGCCGCCTTGCCGTCGTCGACCAGCATCTTGGCCGCCTTCAGGTAGATGTCCGGGCGGTACACCTTCTTGGCGATGTCGTGATACCAGCTGTCCGGCTTGCCGTCGGCAATCTGGCCCCAGCGGCGCATCTGCGTCAGGTACCAAACGGCGTCGGACAGATAGGGATATGTGGCGAAGTAGCGGAAGAACACGTTGAAGTCCTTCAGCGGCCGCTTGTCGCCCTTCTCGTATTCGAAGGTGCCGGTCATGGAATTGGCGATGACTTCGTAGTCGGCGCCGACGTATTCGCTTTTGGCCAGGATCTTCACGGCCTCCTTGCGGTTGGCGTCGTCGTTCGCGTCAAGCCACATGGCGGCACGGATCAGGGCCTTGGTCAGGGCCAGGGTGGTGTTGGGGTATTTCTCGGAAAATTCCTTGGTGATGCCGAACACCTTTTCCGGATTGTCCTTCCAGATTTCATAGTCGGTGATCACCGGCACCCCGATGCCCTTGAACACGGCCTGCTGGTTCCACGGCTCGCCCACGCAGTAGCCGAAGATGGTGCCGGCCTCCATGGTCGCGGGCATCTGCGGCGGCGGCGTCACGGACAACAGGGCGTCGGCCTTGATCTGGCCCGAGATGTCGGTCTTGGAATAGAAGCCCGGATGAATTCCGCCCGCCGCCAGCCAGTAGCGCAGTTCGTAATTGTGGGTGGAGACGGGAAACACCATGCCCATCTTGAAGGGCTTGCCGGCGGCCTTGTATTCGGCGACCACGGGCTTCAGGTAGTCGGCCTTGATCGGGTGGACCGGCTTGCCGTCCTTGTGCGGCACATGCTTCTTCATCTTGGCCCAGACCTCGTTCGACACGGTGATGCCGTTGCCGTTCAGGTCCATGGAAAAGGGCGTGATGATATGGGCCTGGGTGCCGAACCCGATGGTCGCGCCCAAGGGCTGGCCGGCCAGCATGTGGGCGCCGTCCAGTTCGCCGTCGATCACCCGGTCGAGCAGCACCTTCCAGTTGGCCTGGGGCTCCAGGGTCACGAACAGGCCTTCGTCCTCGAAATAGCCCTTCTCGTAGGCGATCGCGAGGGGTGCCATGTCGGTCAGCTTGATGAAGCCGAACTTGAGCTCTTCCTTCTCGACCTTGAGGGCCTTGGCCGAAGCCGGCCCCTGGCCGAAGCAAAGCGCGCCCGCGACGAGGGCCGCGGCGGTCAATGTCTTTACGAACAGGCGTCTTTTCATCGTGTTGGTGTTCATTTCGTTGTTCCTTCGTCGCTTCGGATGCCTGGACCAGCGGCGGACCGGCGTTCGGGAAAGTCGTGACAAAACAATGCAATCGCGTTCCCTTGGAGGACCCCCGACAATCGGGAGCGTTCAAGGAAGCGGCCATGCTTCTGGGGCGCGGTACTGGGCCCTATGGTGTGAAAGTCGGCTCTCCAGCGAACCTTGGAACCGGGGGAGCGGCGATCATTGGCGCTCCCAGGTTGCTTGCAGGTAACAAAGCACGAACCGTGCCATTTGGTAATATTGTTGTTATTCAATATGTTGTGGCCGGACATGCGCGACACCCGCCGTATAGGTGCATATTTTTTCACCATCAGCGGAAACGACGATGATGAAAATTTATGCGCATCATCTGCGCCTCGTTCCAACGAATGGCACGGCGCCGCGGATGTCCGGCACAACACGGCCATGGCCTTACGCCGCCTCCGCCGCCGCGTCCTTCATGACGGACGCAAGAAGGCCGTAAGCCTCGGCCCAGGCGGTTTCAACCTCGGGCGTGAAGGCGTCGCCCAGGCCCTTACCCAGGGTCCACAGCAGGGCGCCGCCGACGATGTCGTAATGCTCGTCCTTGACGCCATAGCCGACGTGGCGGCGGCCCAAGTCCTGTACCGGGGCGACGATGGTGTCGACCTGATGCAGGTTGGTGACGGCGACGCCGATCATCTGCATCAGCTTCTTTTTCTGTTCGCTCATGTCCTGGGGGAACATGGGACGCAGCTGCGGCGCGACCTCGAACAGGCGGCCGTAGAAGATGTCGGCGGCCGTATCGGCGATGGGGATGACGGACTTGAAGCTGTCCTGGACCAGTTTGATCTGTTCGGGTGTCATGTCTTTTCCTTTCGTGACGTCTTGCGCCCGCCTGCGGCCCGGCAGCCGAAACGGCGCCGGGCCGGGCCGGACTAGTTCATGGGAACGCGGATCACGACGCCGCCCATCACCTCGCCCATCTTGAAATCGGTGCGGGGCGAATCCTTATGCGCGTTGTGGCAATTGATGCAGGGGGCGGCCACGCCGACGTCGGCGTAGACGGCGGTGAAGTATTTTTTGCCGCCCAGTTCCTCTTCGCCGTAGAACGGCTTTTCGCCCTTGTTCTCGGCGATGAAGGCGAGGCCCTTCTTCTCGATGTCGGTGCGCGGCGCGTTCTGCTTGTTGATCGGCCAGAGCGACAGCAGCTGATAAGTGAACTTATCTGTCTTGCTCGACACCTTTTCCGAGCCGAAGCGGAACATCTGTGCCGGCAGGGGCAGGGCCTTTTCGTCCTCGAAGTGTTCGGACGCCTTGATCACCTTTTCCTTGGCGGCCAAACGTCCGACGACCATTTTGGTGTAGACCTCACGGTCCGACGCCATGACGAGGTGCAGCATGTCGGTGAAGGTTTCATAGGACACGCCTTTCTTGTCGTCGCTGCCGAACAGGCCGGCCTTGGCCGGGGCGGCCAGCCCCATGGCGAGCACGCCGGCGCAGGCGAGCGCCGTGCACGAGGCGGCGATGGTCAGTTTCTTGGTCATGGTCATCTCCTTGTTGTCTTCCTGTCTCGATGAACGCGGGATTTACTGCTGCTGGCGGCGCGCCCGTTCCCGCATCCTGTTTTCCACCCAGTCGATGCTTTCGACATGGTGGGCGGGCTTGCCTTTGAAGTTGTTCTTGATGAGAGCCGGATCGGCCAATGCGTCGATGGTGAAGCGCAGGCCGTGGCAATCGGCGCAGACCGTGCGGATCATCTTTTCGTTGGGCCGCAGGTTGTCGTTCTGGTTATGGGTGACGAAGACCTGTTCGGTGCCGTAATCGTCGCGCACCAGATGCTTGGGCATGTGGCAGGTGGCGCAGGTCACGCCCGACCCCTTGGGCAGGTCGCCCGAGGCTTCCCGGTCGGCCAGCGAATTATGCGGCGACATGCGGAACGCCTTGGTATGGTCATCGGCGTGGCAGCTTTCGCAGGCTTCGATCTGCGCGAATTTCACGTCGTACTTATGGGCGCCGTGGCAGGTGTTGCAGGTCAGCTCGGTCGCATGCGCGTCGTTCTTCATGGGAATGCGGGCCAGGGCCGGCGTCATGGGGGGCAGCCCCTTGTCCTCGAACAGGCCCAGGAAATCGCCCTTGCGCGATACCCAGAGCCCGTCGCGCTGACGCATGCCGTGCTTGCCCTCGGTGAAGGTCTTGGCCTCGGCCGTGTGACAGGTGGCGCAGACCTTGGCGCCCGGGGCCTCGACCCACTCATCGGGCCGGGTGCGCTTGCGCGGTTGGTGGCAGCCGGAACAGTTCACCCCCGCCGCCGCATGGCCGGACGCGGCCCAGTCGGCGGTGTGCTTCAAGGCACCCTTGCGCTCATCTGGCGCATCGGCGTCAAGCGCCGCCAGCGCCTTGCGCTCGGGCTTGGGCTGATCCGCCGGCGGGGTCCAGTTGGACAGGGCGACAAGCAGGACTTCCTTGAAATCGAGCTCTCCATGGCGCTTTTCCAGGAAGTCTTCGTAGAGGGCGCGGTTGTCATGGAAGTTGTGGCAGCCGGAATTTCCGCAGGTGTCGAAGGCGAGCCCTTCGTGGCTCGGCCGGTTCTTGGCGACGTCCTGATGGCAGAGCGCGCAGTAGTCCGTGGGCAGGGTCACGGCCATGGCGTTGGTAATGCCGGGCTGGTGTTCGCGGTGGCAGGTCACGCAATAGCGGGCGTCCAGCACGGCGACCCGGTCGGCGTTGCGCGGGTCCTTGAACTTGGACGCGGGATGGGAATCGTTGGCTGCCTTCAACTCTGCCCCGTGGCAGGTCACGCAGCCCTTCTGCAGGGCGTCGATGCCGCCGAACATGTCCGTGTGGCAGGCGTCGCAGGCCATTTCGATCTGGTGATGGCCCGACGTCGTCTTGCCGATCAGAAATACCGAACGGAAATCGCCGCCGTAGTACATGGTCGCGGCGAAGGCGCTGCCTCCCGCAAGGGTCGCCGTGATCCAGATCAGCCAGAGCAGCTTGTTGCGCATGATCCCGGCCCGCCCCTCAGTAGAAATAGACGGTCGCGACATGCGCCGCCAAAAGCAGGGGGATGGGCCACAGCAGCAGGATGTGCGCCCAGACCGGCACCGCCCGGGGGGCGGTCTTCGCCCCCTGCAACGGCCCATTGAGGAGCCGGTGTTCGACCCCGGTGACGATGCCCGCGACCGCGCCCAGCGCCGACAGGGCCAAGAAAGTGCCCATCAGCCAGCCGTTCAGGTTGTCGCCCAGGTGAAACCCCGTGTGCACGAACAGCCCCGCGATCAGCAGCGCACCGACGACGCCGTGGACCAGGCGCCAGCCGTTGTATCCGCCCAGCCGCCGGAACATCTTGATCCGCTTGCGCAGGCCGATGACGGCGGCGATGACCATGAAACCCAGCAGGGTGAAGCCCGAGATCTGCTTGATCAGGGGATCGATCCACAGAAGGTCGACGCGCAGCCTGTCCTGCACGCTCGCCGAATAGGGCCAGGCGGGCATGAAGACCGTAACCAGGGCCAGCACGGCGGCCAGGCCCGAGAACACGAGAAGAGATCTCGACCAACCCACGGGTTCGGCCTTGGCGTCCGATCCCAACAGGTCCTGGAGCAGCGGCTGACAGGTGCCGCAGACGGTGGAGGCGCAGGTCGCGCGCTTGAGATCGCCCAAGGTCGTGCAGCCCGCGGCCATGGCCTGGCCCAGCATGCCGCGGGTCACGCCCGTGCAGTTGCAGACGGTCGCCGCATCGGCCCAATCGCGCACGGACTGCGGCGCCGCATCCTTCAACATCAGGCCGGTCGCACGCAGGCGGCGCAACTGCCAGGGGGTGACTCGTGCCTGGACCTTGATCATCTGCTGCAGATGATTGATTTCCGCCCATTTACCGATGGCGATGGCGCCGATCGCGCGCCCCCGGCGGATGATGAGGCGTCGGTACAGACCGGCGTCCGGGTCCGACCATTCGACCGTCTCCAGCCGTCCGTCACCCTCCACCTGCTCGACCTCGCCCATGGAAAACACATCGATGCCGACGACCTTGAGCCGCGTCGCCGGCACGCTGCCGGCATAATCCGGCCCCTTGCGGCCGAGGATGTCGTCGACACAGGCCTGGGCCTGTTCCAGGCCGGGCCCGACCAGGCCATAGCAATGGCCGTCGAATTCCGCGCATTCGCCGACCGCGTAGATCTCCGGATCGTCGGTCCGCATATGGGCATCCACCGTGATGCCGCGGCCCACCGCAAGCCCCGCCGCGCGCGCGATCTCCAGATTGGCCCGCACCCCGGCGCAGACGATCACGGTGTCGCAGGAAATGACCTCGCCCGAGGACAGTACGACCCGCTCAACCCGGCCTTTTCCCTCGATCCCCTGAACCCGGGTCAGGGTCCGCGCGGTGATGCCGAGGCGCGCCATCCCGGCCGCCACCAGGTCCCCCGCCGTCTGATCGAGTTGGCGCGGCAGAAGGCGGCTTTCGTGTTCAAGCACCCAGGTCTCGACCCCCTTCGACGCCATTCCGCGTGCGGCCTCCAGACCGAGCAGACCGCCGCCGATGACCACCGTGCGGGTTGAGCGGTAGGACCGCGCGACCAGGCGTTCGACATCGTCAAAATCGCGGAAGGTGTAAACACCATCGAGACCGATGCCCGGAATTTCGGGAACGTGTGGGCGCGAACCGGTGGCAATCACCAGACGCTTGAAGGGCCAGACCCGGCCGAAGTCATCAACGGCGACACGGCGCGCACGATCTATTTCGCGGACCCGCAAGCCGTCATAGCGGCTGATGCGCGCGCCCGGTGCGAGAGACTCCGGCTGATAGACCTGACCGATCTGGACCTCGCCAGTCAGGAAGGGGGTGAGCTTGATGCGGTTGTAGGGCAGCCAGCGCTCGGCATTGAACAGGACGACTTGTTCGCCGTTGCGCGACAGTTCCTGGGCGACGCGCAGACCCGCAGGACCGGCGCCGATGACCACCATGGGCAGGTCATCGGACAACGCCGCGCCGGCCGGGGATGCTTCATCCACCGCCGTCGCCGGGGGTTTTGCCGTCTTGAATGCCCGCATCGTGTCGAACATGCCGTGTCCTCGCGCAGAAAAAGGAAATCCGCTGCGGAATGCCTGTGCATTCCGTCTGAGCGACGACGCTCTGCGCCCATCGACGGACGCGATCGATTCTGGTTAGAAAAGCTCTTCGGCGAGCCTGCCAACGGATCAGGCGGCGGCCATCGGCACCCGATCACCGAAATGCTGCGCTGCACAATGCATGCCAGATTTCAAATGCCTTGAATTTCAAGGGTTTACTGGGAAATAGCTGTATGAATTTTATAGAGTAAGATTAAATTTGAATCACTTAAAAATCTAAGCATAAAATTTAATCAGAAGTTTCCCCGCAAGCGGGATCGTAGACCGCGCCGCCGAAGAACCGGCCCTCGGCCGCGCCGGTTCCTTCCGATTTCCAATCCTTACCGGGCAGGACAAGACCAAGCGGGCGCACGGCATCGCGGTAGATGTCCGGGCGGTAGACCTGTTCGGCGAGGGCACAGACGTCCGTATCCCGATCGATCTGGCGCCAGCGGATCATCTGTTCGACGAACCAGGCGGCGTGAGAGCGCCAGGGGAAGGTCGCGTCGTCGCGGAAGAAGGTGATGAAGTCGGGATCGTTGGCCGCGCGGCCCGGCAGATCGCCGGCCATGGCCTGGGCCAGGATGGGGGCGGATATTCCCAGATAATGGGGGGCCGCCAGGGTCTCGGCCACGGCGCGGCGGTTTTCCGGCCGCTCTGCCCATTGCGCGGCTTCGACCAGGGCCCGGATCAGGGCGTTCAAGGTGCGCGGATGAGCCGCCGCCCAGGTCGCCCGCACCCCCAGAACCTTTTCCGGCCCGTTGTGCCAGAGCTGCGACTTGGTGGCGACGATCTCGCCGACCCCGGCCTCGACCGCAACCGCGTTCCAGGGGGCGCCGACACAGAATCCGTCGATCAGCCCCTGGTCCAGGTTGGCGACCATGAGGGGCGGCGGGATGACGACCAGGCGCAGGTCGAAATCCGGATTGATGCCGGCGGCGGCGAGCCAGCCGCGCAGCTCGTAGTTATGGGACGAGAACGGAAACACCACGCCGAAGGTCAGCGGCGGCCGCCCGGCGGCCCGGTCGGCGTCGGTCACGGTCTTCAGCGCCCGCGCACCCGACAGCACGTCGCCGTCTTCCAGCCCCGCCGCCGTCAGTCGGCCGTGCAGGTCGTTGGACACGGTGATGGCGTTGCCGTTGAGGCCGAGCGCCATGGGCGCGATCAGCGGCGTGCGCACATGACCGATGCCGAGCGTCGAGGCGATGACCATGGGCCCCAGCATATGAGCGCAATCCAGATGGCCGATGGTGACCTTGTCGCGGATCGAGGCCCAGGACTGCTCGCGGGAGATTTCAAGGCGCAGATTGTATTTTTCCGCGAAGCCGAATTCGGCAGCGACGACCAGGGGGGCGCAATCGAGCAGCGGAATGATTCCAGCATGCACGGTGGACACTTCCGGCGCGCCGTCCATGTCCGCGCCGCCTTGCGTCTGGCATTCAAAGCTATCCGGCACGCTGGTCTCCATCCCCCCGCATCACGACGCGATCCGGTCAGCCATCACCAGACTGTTGGCGATATCGACGATGCGTTTCTTTTCGTTCATGGCGGTCTTGCGAAGGGCCGCATAGGCCTCTTCCTCGCTCATGCCGCGGGCCTGCATCAGGATGCCCTTGGCCCGCTCGATGGTCTTGCGTTCGGAAAGTGCCGTCTTGGCCTCCAACAGCTCGGACTGCAGGCGCGAAAAGGCGTTGAAACGCGAAATGGTCAGGTCGACGACCTGATTGACCCGCTCCTTCTTCAGCCCGTCGACGATATAGGCGCTGACCCCGGCGTCGATAGCAGCGTCGGTCATGGCGCGGTCGGTTTCATCGACGAACACGGCGGTCGGGCGGCGCACCTCGCGCGAAACCTGGAACATCTGTTCCAGCGTATCGCGCGACGGATTTTCCAGATCGATCAGGATCACGTCCGGATCGATGGCGAAGATCTTTTTTAGAAGGTTGTCGACATTGTCGATATGGACGACGCCGGTATGCCCGGCATCGGCGAGGCCATCCATGAGGATGGCGGCCCGCACCGGGTTTTCGTCAATAACGACGATATTGAGCTTGCTGTCCGACATTGGGCCGCGGCGGCTCCCCTAGCGGGAAGGGTGAAGGATGACACAGCCCCATCGTTGCGGATGTGCTGTTGCGGTGCAGCATAATCGCCACTGAACCGGCAATCAAGCGGATCAATCAATTATTTGCGCATAAATATAGCAAAATGGTATTTTGATTAAAAATCATGCATATTTTAATCTTTCATATCAGCAAAATATCCATAACTGATTGATTTAATTAATATTTTCCAAAGACCAAAATTGGCATGGTCTTCGCACTATTCGACAGGCGCCTCTCTGGCCGGCGCCCTGCAGGTCGAAAAGGACATGGATATGGCCGCACTTGCCCATGGGACCGGGACATCCCCGGCATCGCCCGCACGGGACGTTTCCGTGTTCCACGACCCTGCCCGACGCGATCTGGCCATCCAGACGGGCGGCATGATTCTGCTGGCCGTCGCGGTCGCCTTCTGCCTGATGACCGGCTT
>Ga0207899_1000373_pt1 | contig 16918 bp, 15 predicted proteins | sample MalvirmetaMSP134_FD_184235 | JGI IMG/M metagenome (GOLD analysis project Ga0207899, IMG submission 184235) | Marine viral communities from the Deep Pacific Ocean - MSP-134 (SPAdes) | ecosystem: Environmental > Aquatic > Marine > Oceanic | place: Pacific Ocean | collected 2011-06-28
GCCCCCAGCCAACGTTTTGACTCGGCTTGTTCAGCCACCTAGTGGTATCCCTCGCCAGCCCGTACCTTGCCCCGGAACACCCAATAGGTCCAGGCGGTGTAGACCAGCACAATGGGAATCACGAACAGCAGCCCCAGCAGCAGGAACAACTGTGAGCCGTACGCGGAGGAGGCATCCCAGAGCGTGTATTCCGGCGGCACCACATAGGGCCAGCGGCTGACGATCAAGCCCAGGTAGGTAAAGATGAACAGCCCCACCGTGGCGACAAACGGCATGCCTTCAAACCGGTTCCGAACTGACCGGAAGATCTGAAAGGCACAGAGCAGGGCGAGCACGGGCAATATCCAGATAATGCTCAGATTGGAGAACCAGCGGTTTTTCACCGCTTCATCCACAAACGGCGTCCAGACGCTGATCATCGCGAACACGACCAACACACCCAGCAGCAGCGGAATGGTGATCCGATACGCCCAGTCCTGCAGGCGGCCCTCGGTTTTCATGATCAGCCAGGTGGAGCCCAGCAACGCATAGCCGGCCATCAGACCGAAACCGGTCAGCACCGTGAAAGGGGTCAGCCAATCCAGCGCACCGCCGGTATAGACCCGGTTGGTAATCTCAAAGCCCTGGATATAGGCACCCACCACGGCGCCCTGGGCAAACGAAGCCACCGTGGAGCCACCGGCGAAGGCCCAGTTCCAGAGATAGCGCGAGGTTCTGGCCTTGAAGCGGAACTCAAACGCCACCCCGCGAAAGATCAGACCGGCCAGCAGCAGGAATACACCAATGTACAGCGCCGGCAGAATGGTGGAGTAAACCAGTGGAAACGCCGCCAACAGGCCCGCCCCGCCAAGCACCAGCCAGGTTTCGTTGCCATCCCAGACCGGTGCCACCGTGTTCATCATGGTGTCCCGGTCTTCTTCTTTCGGCGCGAAGGGAAAGAGAATGCCAATGCCCAGGTCAAACCCGTCCATCAGCACATACATAATAATGCCGAAACCGATAATAAACGCCCAGATCAGGGCCAGATCGAACAGTTCCATAATCAGTGGCCTCCCTGGTTCAGTGGCTTTTGACGACCGTTATCATCAATCTCAAACGGCACATGGGTGGCCGAGAAGGGACGTTTCGGCCGTTCGGCTTCATGGCCTTCCTCTGCGTCTTCGTCTTCCATGCCCACGTACAGCACCCGCATCAGGTAATAGACACCGGAACTGAACACCAAAGCATAGACCACGATGTAGCCAATCAGTGAGAACAGCGCCATACCGCCGGTTAATGACGGCGTAACCGACTCGCTCTGGTTCATCAGCCCATACACCAGCCAGGGCGCGCGGCCAATTTCCGTGACAAACCAGCCGGCCAGTACCGCCACAAAGGGTGTCAGGCTCATAAAGCGCAACCCTTGCAGGAACCAGGGGGTTTGCCAGTATCGGCCACCGGCCCGCAATACCAGGCCGGCCAGGCCAAAGAGGATCATCAGCATGCCCAGGCCAACCATCACCCGGAATGACCAGAACACGATTGCGACCGGCGGCTGCTCGTCCACCGTGACTTCGTTCAGCCCGGGCACTTCGCCGTCCCACTCATGGGTGAGGATCAGGCTGGCCAGGCTGGGAATGGCTACCTCGTACCGGTTGGTCTGGTTTTCCTGGTCGGGAATCGCGAACAACAGCAGCGGCACATTACGCGAGGTTTCCCAGTTGCCTTCCATGGCGGCGACCTTCATGGGCTGGTGTTCCAGCGTGTTCAGGCCATGGAAATCCCCGATAACCGCCTGGGTGGGGGCAAGAACCAGAATCAGCCACAGGCTCATGGACAACGCGCGGCGGTTCGCCTCAACCTCACGTTTGCGAAGCAGATACCAGGCACTGACACCCGCCACCACGAACGAGCCAGTCAGGAACGAGGCCACCACCATGTGGGAAAAGCGATAAGGAAAGGACGGATTGAATATCGCCTCGCTCCAGGAGGTGACAAAGAACACCCCATCCCTGAATTCCGTACCGGCGGGGGTATGCATCCAGCTATTGGCTGACAGGATCCAGAACGATGATATAAAGGTGCCCGTGGCCACCATCACAGCCGCAAAAAGATGAACCCCGGCAGGTACCTTGTCGCGCCCGAACAGCAGCACACCCAGGAACGCCGCTTCGAGGAAAAAGGCGGTAACCACTTCATAACTCAGCATCGGCCCCAGGAAGTTGGCGGACGCCTGGGCAAAGTTGCTCCAGTTGGTGCCGAACTGGAAGGACATCACAATGCCCGATACCACGCCCATGCCAAACACCACCGCGAACACCTTGGTCCAAAAGGCAGAGAGTTTTACCCAGGAAGGGTTGTTGGTTTTAAACGCCAGGCCCTCGAGCACTGCAATGTAGGACGCAAGCCCGATGGTAAACACCGGAAAGATAGCGTGGAAGGACACCACGAACGCAAACTGGATTCGCGACAGAAGGACGGGATCAAGTTCCATGCGGAACCTCCGGACACTACAGTGAACAGAATAAACGAGCTTGGCGCCCGCTTGGCCGCTGCCTTGGCTGGGTTGTAGTGTTGTTTTACCGGCAGATAGTAGCCATGCTACCCGTAGCACAGGGAAAACCAAGGGACAGAATGTCGCACCCCTTGATTTAAAACAAGTATAGGAAGGCTCCATGGGTTTCTACGACGAGCGAATACTGCCACACCTGATCGATTACTCCTGCTCAGTAGGGCAGGTAATGAAGCTGCGCAGCCAAGTGGTGCCGAAGGCAAACGGCACTGTGCTGGAAGTGGGTATGGGCTCGGGCATTAATCTGGAGTTCTACAACCCGGATACCGTTAGCCTCGTCTACGGCCTGGAGCCGTCCGAAGGCATGCGGCGAAAGGCACAGGCCAACCTGGCCAAATCCAGGGTGGCCGTGGAATGGCTGGACTTACCGGGCGAGCAAATTCCGCTACCAGACAACAGCGTCGACACGGTACTGCTTACGTTCACCCTATGCACCATCCCCGATTGGCGAGCCGCGCTGGATCAAATGAAGCGGGTACTCAAGCCCGACGGCGAATTGCTATTCCTGGAACACGGAGAATCGCCGGACGAGGGCGTGTGCAAATGGCAACACCGCATCACCCCAGGCTGGAAGAAAATCGCCGGCGGCTGCCACCTTAACCGACCGATTGCGGAACTGATCCGGGAAGCGGGGTTTGAGATCACCGAACTGGAAAACCTATACGTGCCTAAGGCCCCGAAATTCGCTGGTTATATCTACAAGGGCAGGGCGCGGAAGCCTCAGCAACCTAGCTAAAAACACCTCCACCGCAATCCCAATTGCGTTACCGGGCGCGGCCTTATACAATCCTGCCCCTAAAATCTCCCTCCGAATGCTCCGGTGGTGAAATTGGTAGACACAAGAGACTTAAAAGCTCCAGAGTGAGAATTTAAAAAAACAGGTAAAACAATGTGGTTGCGGCCATTTCAAAGGGAATAATAGAAAGGTCTGACACGCATATGACACAACAACTTTTTGTATACTTTTGAACATCAGGGATTGATAGACACACGCTCGGGTGGTGGAATTGGTAGACACAAGGCACTTAAAATGCCTCGGCCATAGGCTGTGCGGGTTCAAGTCCCGCTCCGAGCACCACTTTCCAAAATGATTTTGGGGGGGTAACATGCAAAAAGCTCTCACCCGCCTTTATCTCTCCAAGCTGGCTCCCCAAGAGGTCTCCGATTATCGCCAAGGCCTAGCGGCTGTTCAGGATTTTGCTGACAAACACAATGTCCGCATCTGGATTGAGGATGTGAAGCATAAGCGAAGTGGTCCGGTCATTTCGTGCTGGATTGAAGGACATCCGGAGCTTGATGATGTGATTGAGCAGATTTTCGAGGAGGCTATGGAGCGCTCCGAAAGTTAACACCCGTGCTAACCTTTGGTGTGGCCAACCCATGGAAGGAGATCTAGGTGTCTGAGTTCCTTACAGAACACGCGAGCGCAGTATTCACTCTTGCCGGTGGTTTTGGTGGTGCCATCCTGTCATTCCTTGCTTCATGGTTCCTTAAGCGCAGAGACTACGAATTGAGCATCTGGGAGCGATTAATGGAGCGCCGTCTCGCTGCCTTCCGACTTGGTCAGCATCTCCTCATCACTTGAGCAAAAAATATATAAATACTTTGCCGAAAAAATCACCGATATAAAGCTGGACGACGTCGGGGAGTGGCACAAATATGAGCAGGAAGAGTCTCGTCGGCGTTTTGCCGAGCTGAACTACATACAGAAAGAGGAAAAAATCAGAGTATTGATGAAATAAGCCACTGGTCAGGTTTTCGCCCCGGCAGGGGCGAGCCCATTCAAAAAACAGGGTCAGCCGTTCACGACCTGATCCGGATCAATCCCCAGCTCACGAAGCGCCCGCTCCTGTTCTTCGATTTTCTTTCGAAGTTGTTTTACTCGTGCTTCTTTGAGTAGCTCATCGAGCCTTTCCGTTCTGCGTTGCAGGTCTTCCAGCTCGTCCTGGTCTGGTTCGACGTTTTGGCCTGCGGCGACATCGAACGCGGTCTGGATAACTTCGCGGGGTTTCTCTGAGGCTTCGTTCGGAGTCATTTTTTTCCGGCTCTGTTTTTTCTTCCGCTTCTCTTTCCTTAATGCTTCAGCGCGCTCGGCTTCCAGTGCATTGATCTGGGCGTCGAGTTCTTTGATTTTATGCAGGGCCTGCTCCGCAGAAAGACCCAGTGCAACGGCTTGAGAATTGTCGGGCTTGTTGATGCACATCCGAGTCTGGCGTCTGTCGACCTTCAGGTCATAAATTTTGTAATAGAGTTGTTCAGAGCGTGGGAGGTTCGCAACGATCTCCAGCACTTCCTGCTTCGCCTTCTCGGCCTTCTCTCGATAGTGCTGAACCTTCTGAGTCTTCGGCATTGGTGTCCTGCCTCTGGTCTGTCGCAGGGCCTTCTCATATTCCTCGTCCGGAACCTGCTCAGCGTCGTTCGCTTTCCGTTGTTGCTGCCTGATGTATTTGAGTAAATAGAGGACCCGGTCATGACCTCTACGTCCCGCCTTGTCTTTTGCCTTGAATCGTCCAAGGTGTTTGGGGCTCTCTGGCTCAACCCCATCCCGCTCGCATTGCTTCACATATTCAGCCCAAGACTCGTCCCAGCGGATGCGCGCCTTTTCTTGATGGTCTTTCAATGACAGGGGAGGGCGTCCCATGCGTTCGCTTGACTCCGAAAATTGGACACGCTTCCGCTCAACCTCGTCCTCAAACTCTTCGGTGAAGGTATGCAAATAGTGTCGATAGTCCCGCGCCGCCCGACTTTTTGCTTTCTCCAAAGCCGACATTCTTGGGCGTCCGTTGGCTTTCTGTCGCTCCGCCATTGGCGTGGCCTCTCAATGATTCCGGGGGAATTCAAAAACGTTCATATTCTTGCGCTAAGATATTTTACGCAGATGTAAGCTGAGCAGTATGCAGCAAAAAGAATATTTTTCGCAAAAATAAAGCAGCAACTGAACCGGACAAACAACATCGCTACACTCTCCGTAACTCATCATGGCACCAACAATGACGCGTCACACAGCGCGCGGCGACAGCTTCCTAAACACCGTAACAAAAATATGAACAGCTTTTTTAGCTTAATCTTTTACCGCTGCGACTATGCGTTGTACAGCGCTAAATATCCGACAATATAAATAGGTCCGGAGAACTTCTCCGGGAGTATTGCGGACCGGAAAAAGATGAAGAGAGAAGAGCGGTTGCCAGCTATGTTTTCGTAGCCCGACAATCCCCTGCGGGGCTCGCCGGTCTCAGAAAACGCTGGATGCTCAAACCCTGGCGGGTTCTGCGCTCTCAATATACAAACCCATATAATAAAAACAACAAAGGGTGCAATATGCAACAAAATACACAGGAACAAAAGAAGCGACCGAACAGAGGCGGACGCCCACCAAAACGCCCCGAAGACCGCAAGACCGTCCAGTTGAAGATCTGGGTCACGGAAGGCGAGGCGAAACAGTTGAAGCAGGCGGCGAAAGATTTCGGCTTCAAAAACATCAGTCCGATGCTGGGCCATCTGGTTCGGAAGCGATTATCCGCAAATCTTGCGATAACCCCCGGCGACATGATGAACATCCAAAAGCTGGCCAAAAACTCGCAGATCATGCGGGAGCTGGTCGCAGAGGGTGAGCCGTACAATGAGCAGTGGCACAGGCAAGCTGTCCAGAGCGAGAAAGAATGCAAGCGTCTCGCGCAGCTACTCAACCAAGCCCTAAACAACAATAAAAAACGGGCCCGCAAATGATCCACAAAAAGAAACCATTCGGAAGCAGCCCAGCCCCCCGCCTGAACTACGCCCTGGGGGGCGGGCACGAGCACAAAGTCGAGAAGTTGCAGTTTATCCCCGGCACAACGATGTCCGAACCGGTACCGCTCGAAAAAGGCCAGCCCATGCCCAAGGTCTTCGGAAGCATTGACGACATCGGTCGCATGGTCTCAGAGCGAACTGCCAAGCGTGGCAATTCAACTGCCATAGATGGCGAAACCGATGCCAACGGCTCGGAAGATGAAGAGCAAGAGCCAAAAAAGAACAAGCCGATGGCATACGACTGGACGGACCTCAACAATGAATTCGAAGCCGCCGCCTCATTCCACAACGGCAAGGGCGAGAAACTGTTCGGGCATTACATCATCAGCCTCGCCCCCGGTGAAACTCTCACCCCCGAGCAATGGCAGGATGTCATCACAGAATATATGGAGGCACTCGGATATGACGAATTTACCAAGTTTTGTGGGTTCACTCACAACGAGACGGAAAATCAGCATGCACACGTTCTAACGTGCAGGGTTCGCATGGAGAAAGGCGGCCCCCTGGTAGACGACAGCAACGACTACGAGAAGGGCATGGAGTGCATGCGCAGGCTCGAAAAGAAATACGGCCTGCAAATCGTCGCAAACCCTGAGGACAGCTGGGGCAAGGACCTAAGCAAGGAGGAATTCAAATACCTCGGCGGCGACCGCCAAACGGCCCTCCAAGCTCAACTGGAAGGCCCCAAAAAGGACTGGGCCGCCGTGATCCGTGCCAGGGTCAAGGCAACATGGAACGACGCAAAACCGAACGATATGGCCGAGCTGGTTGACTCATTAAAATCCCATGGTGTTGACATCAAAATCCGCACAAATAAAGCCGGAGAGCCTGAGGGCATCAGCTACAAGGCCCACGGCTCAGCCGCCTGGATATCTGGATCGAAAGTCATGCCCAAGCGTCTGACTTGGCAGAACCTTATCAAGAGAGAGGGCATCGAATACCACCCAGCAAAACACAACGCCGCCCTGGGCCTTCCGGAGCCCGTTGATCAGAGCTATATGCGGGTTGATGCATACCAGCCGCTCAACAAGATCCAGGTCTATGCAATCAAGAAGACCAAATTGCGGGTGCGGCTATATCACCGAAACGGCGTGCACTATGCGGGGTTCGGGTTTGATCAGCTATTTAAGACTGGGAAGCAACGCTATGAAGACATGATGCACCGTATAATCTTCAAGCTCGTCATGGATATACTTTTTCTTCTGTTTGGCGTTGGTAAAGTGAGCCCAGGGGAGCCAATCATCACATGTGATGGCGAAATCCCTAAGGGCATGGAAAAGGTTCGAGACGAAGTCGGAAGCGCCTGCTATGACGTGAATGAGCCCGAAGGTGATGAGTATGACCCGAAAGAGCTGGAAGCGCTGAAAAAGGACATCTCAGACGGCATTTTGGATGAGCATCGGGAATGGATTAGGCCGACCATCGTACGAAGTGGCAAGACCCTCGACAACGATATGGCGCTTGAACAATAGGCAAACAAAGACTCCAGCCGAAGTGGGTGGCTGGGGCATAAGATGTTCGATTAAACGCCCGCGCTGCGCGGTAGTGGCCCCGCCCCTTTAACTCCCCGGGGGGTGCGGAACCCCTGAGTTTAAACCCCCCGCGAAGAGGAGGTTGATGTTGAATGAGATTGACCCCCGTACCGCCGCTCCCATGAGCGGCAACCATTGCGACAGCCACCTCGAAGGTTTAATCCAGTACACCGACATTTTGTTGGGCACAAATGGAACAAGTAAGAATGCAGAAAGTTCGTCAAACTGCATCAGCAAGACGGGCTCGCCTTCCTGTTCATCCTTTCGGTCCTAGTATCGAGCTGGCCCTAAAAGGGATCAGGAACGACGGCAGAGGCATAACCCAGAGCATGGGTCGTTCCTAACCGGATCAAGCGCCGCCCTCCATTTTATTGCTGCTTTTCAAAAATGCTCAGCAGTTTAAAAATCGATCGAATTTCAGAACATGATTAAACAGAGCGCGACAAACAATTATGCCTTTCTGAACTCACAATATTCGTAGCGTAAAATAATTAATTAAGTGAAAAAATAGTTTTCCTGTTATCAAATTAAATAAATGGTTATATAATAAAGTTAAGTATACAAAATAATAATAACAAAAGAGGTGAGATATGCTTTTACGATTGGGAGATGCGGGCACTATTGTCCGGATATTTAAAACGCGTTGTGTCTGCTTCGATACGGTTGAATATAAGGGTAGACCCCGAAAACTATTTCAGACAGAAATGGAGAAGCTGGTCGAGTTTCCGGTTTATGAGTCGGCAGAGGCTCATATGTCTACCATCGCCAACGAAGACGGCGAGCCAGCCTTCAGCGCCGAGAACATCCAGCACGCGGAAAAATGGATCGAGCAGCAGATGCAGGAGATTGACGCCGCGTTTCGACGGAACCAAAGCCTTGGCTTGATGGGAGGCACGGCGGTCATCAAGAGAAGCAGTAAGGACGACCAGAAGTATTTCTCGCACGACGGCTTCATTTCAGGCCGGAAGGTTGGCGAGTTCATTGGCGTCATTCGGGGCGCTCATGGATACAAGCCGAAGATGCGCAAAAAGGTAAAAATGCCCCATGTAGAGGTCGCTGAGCCGGATACTGCCGCCAAGGCTTGAGAAGAGGGTCGGTTTGAAGACATCAACAACGAAAACCTGATGCGGATGCGAGTCATCGCGAAAGAGCGCGGCAAGCCTCTGGATAAGGCCTTCACAGAGGAAGAGGTGTTCCAGTTTTACATTGCCGAGCGTCAGGCGTTTTATATGTTGACCCGGACGATGAAAAATAAGCAGAACGGACTCGAGAAGGCCTGCCGAGAAAAGGCAGAAAAAAAACACTCAGAGCTGATGAAGCAGCAACTGGTTTAATTTCCGCGAAGCGGCCAAACCGAATAGCTCCCAGTCTAGGGGGCTTTGTTATGCTAAACCGAGAAACACGAGAGACCCATGAAGCATGGACAAACTCATCGCCATCAGAAATCGAGTCGACGAACAGTACGCTTCCCTGGATAGCAGATCAGCTTATGGAATTGTTCAAACAAGTCCGCGCAGAGGTCGTCACAGAGGTGGCGAATGGAGAAATCAATGCGCCCGTTTCGCAACTTTTACACTAATTAACAGTTGAATCTGGATTATACTAGAATTGTAATTGACTGTTTTTAATGAGGTTATTAGTATCAGCGGAAAGCTGGTAAACAAATTTTGAAAATCAATGTACTAAATTTCGATAAAATTACTAACGCATTGAATGCTAGTCAGAAACGGTGTTCGGCAAGAACTTTGGACTCGAACTTGCTGGAAGAAGCAATTCGTCAGAGCGAGGCTCGGCTCCACACTCTATTGCCGAAGAACCACTGGAAAGGCCTATCACTTTCGATCACAACGTCTCCGACAAAAATCCCATCCTCTTACAATGGGGTCCCCATGGCGACTTTTGCTACAGTAACGCGTCATGCATCAGGGTGGTTTTTGACAATGGTGTCGCGTGACAGAGTTCGTGAGGGTGGAAGAGATATTATGATTGTCGGGCTAGAGGAAAAGGCGGATGAACTGGCTTTATTCCTGACTCGAACCATCGGTACCTTTGAGCTAGAAACGCAGTCCGATTAGTTCCGTTTTGCTGCTGCTTGCTGAAGCAAGCAGCGGTCTCATGCTCCCAAATAATCACAATTATTGTGATCAGATCTAACTCAATCACCTATAGCTCAGGGATTAAGATCCATGTGATAGCAAAGTAACTTTTTTACCCGGTTCAGCTATCTGACTGTCGAATTACAGGGTGGAGCAAGCTCTGAATCTCTGATTCACTAGTTGATCTCGTTATTCTCAGCGCAGACTAGCTGATCATCAATCAGGTAATGTTTTAGAGCTGCCGGCAATTGAGGGAGGTCAATATGTTACCTGTCTCATTTGTAGAATGGCGAGAGTGGTGTTTTGAATCTGCGTTCTGGAGCGGGAGCCAAGGACGGTCGACAAGGAATTTTAAATGAGCGTTTTTCGTCAGGTTTGGTTCCTGAAGCTGTTCGGAGGGACTCCGCTCAAGCTAACAGTTACAGAGCTGGGAGTTGTATTACGGAACAAGCAACAGCCTGAACGGCTGATTCGCTGGAATGATATTTCCTCCTCTCCTGTTATCAGTAAGGGCGTACTGTTCTCAAAAATTCAATTCGCGGTGGGCAGCCATCAAGAAACCATATCCTGGCTCAACAAAGCCAGTGGTCGAAAACTAAGGGAGGAAATTCTTTCCCGACTGTTGGACCTTCATGGTGCTCGAGCCGAGGCTGCACTGTCCAAAATCCTCTTATTGGTTAAGAAAGCTGGTTATCTTCGAACAAGCCACGCAAATGCAATTGCACACTTTGCCGATTCACAGAGAAACCGTTTAATACTGCCTCCCGACGATATTGATTTGCCTCCAGATCAGGCTGAGCCGTTTGAAAGGCTTCGACAGTGGGCGGAGTCGGATCCAATTGTCATTCAGCAAGTGCGAGACGACTTTCTAAGCGCAGAGTTGAATCGATACAAAGGTTTATTCGACTCAGTAGAATCGAACCCTCTCACCATTAAGCAACGTGAAGCCTGCGTCATTGATGAGGACAACAACCTGGTACTCGCAGGTGCAGGGACCGGTAAGACAAGCACAATGATCGGACGGGCAGCCTATCTTCTTGAAAGTGGGAGGGCAGGAGATAGCGACATTCTAATGCTGGCGTTTGGGCGCAAAGCAGCAGAGGAAATGGAAGAACGAATTGCGGAGAAGATCCCTGGAGCCCAAGTGAAAGCCGCTACCTTCCACTCTCTCGGGTTGAAAATCATTGGGGATGTCGAAGGTGGGAAGCCGCAGATCAGCAAATTGGCTGAGGATGATAATACTCTGGCGAAGGCGGTCGATGATTGGCTCAAATTGCTTCTGGAGGATAAGAACTATCAAAATCAGGTAGTGCGTTATTTTTCGGACCACTTATACCCTGAAAAAAACTGTTTTGATTTTTCCTCGGAGGGAGACTACTTCGAGTACATCCGGGCGAACAAGATCTACTCCCTAAAAGGAGAGAATGTAAAAAGCCTGGAAGAGGCGCTTATCGCCAATTGGCTGTTCCAGATGGGAGTTGAGTATCAATACGAAGCCCCTTACACGGCGGCCCCGACACGGACACCTGACTTCCGAGCTTACTTACCGGACTTCTATTTGCCCGAGTACGACATTTACTTGGAACACTTTGGAATCGGGCGCGACGGTTCGACAGCACCGTATGTGGATGCGAATCAGTATCATGAAAGCATTCGCTGGAAGCGAGATTTGCACAAGAATAATCAGACAACGCTGGTCGAGACCTATTCATACGAACGAAGTGAGGGGTGTTTGCTCAGTGAACTTGAGAAGAAGCTATCTGCGCTCGGAGTGAGGTTTGATCCGCTACCCAATGAGGCGATTCTTGAAACTCTCAAGGAGAGGGGTGAGATCACCGAATTCTCCCGGCTAATGAGCCAGTTGGTCGGCGCATTTAAGGGGAGCCATGAGACCTGGGATGAGGTAAAGACCCGCGCCAATCGCGTCTCAAACCCGGGGCAGTTCATTGCGGCCATGGAACTATTGAAGCCTGTCTTGGAACACTACGAAGCAGATCTCCAAGCAAGCGAGAGCATCGATTTTAACGACATGATTGGCAAAGCAATCGACTATGCGGAATCTGGCCGTTTTAAACCGTCATGGCGTTACATTTTAGTCGATGAGTTCCAAGATATCTCCCGTCCTCGAGCAAGATTGGTGAAAGCACTGCGGGACAGAACAGCGAACTGTTCAGTGTTTTGCGTGGGTGATGATTGGCAGGCGATCTACCGCTTTACGGGGAGCGACGTAACGCTCACCACAGGATTCAAAAAAGAGTTCGGGCCAACGAAAACAACATCGTTGGACAAGACTTTTCGATTCAACAACCAAATTTCGGATGTCGCCTCAAAGTTTGTCACAAAAAACCCTGCACAAGTGAATAAGCGACTGACAACTCACACGGTCGTTTCTCAGCCAGCCGTGTCATTGCTCCGCCGCGGCAAATCTGAGAAGCGCGACGTTACTGAACTGGAAGAGGTATGCCAGGCGATTTCCGATCGGGTCGACGGTAGGGCGAGTGTTTATGTGCTGGCGAGGTTTTGGTTCCGGCTACCCGATAGCTCCGTCCTGAGGGTCCTCAAACGGAAGTTTCCAAAACTGGATATAGAACGCCTCACCTTCCATGCTTCCAAGGGCAAAGAAGCAGACTACGTGATAATAACGGGGTTCGATGTAGGTGCACACGGATTCCCCTCAGCAAAAGAAACCCATCCGTTATTGAATGCATTGCTTCCACCAGAAGAGCCATACGAATTTGCTGAAGAGCGCAGGCTCTTTTATGTTGCATTGACGCGCGCTCGTCATCGCGCCTACTTAATCACAGATATGAGTGTGGCATCGGTCTTCGTTAAAGAATTGATCAAGGAGGACTATTCAGTGGAGCTGGATGAGTTCCACACATCCAATCACCAGCTAAATGCCACTGAATTGCCATGTCCAACCTGCAAATCGGGGAGCATGGTGCCGAGATTCTCGGGTGCTTCAACGTTTTTTGGTTGCTCGAACTACCCCCTGTGCACAAACACGGACCCGGGATGTCCGTCATGTGGCAGCGCGATGAAGAAGCAGGGTGGTTATAAGATCTGTATTAACGAAGCCTGCCGAACCTGGACCCCGCTTTGTTCCGTTTGTGGCGCTCCAATGAAAAAACGGCATGGCCAATACGGTGAATTCTGGGGATGTAGTAACTACCGAAGCACCGGACCGAGCTGCTCCAACACGATGAATGGTGTGAGCCCGCCGCCTAAGTCGGTTACAAGACAAGCCTAATGATTCGTGATACTAAACGAAAGCGAACCCCCATTCTGCCGAGTTTCTGTAGCGTTTGAACAGTGAAGGGGGTTACTGCCGAGTAGTCTGTTGTCTGCTAATCTGCTGGATAGTGATGCGGTAGATTGACCACTTTTATTTGATATAGGGAACCAGATTAATCGGAGTTCAAGGAGGAAAGATGCTCACATTTATTGTAGTGGTTGTAATTCTTTTTATAGGGTCCCGCTATTACCGAGATTGGCAGATGAGGGGCGATCCCGTTTCACGACGTAAGTCGTTCGCTTGGGGCTGGGCGCTGATTGGAGCGATTTTAGGCTCCTTCACCGGTATTGCGGGATTCGGAGGTGCCATCATAGGGACAGTCCCTGGCGCGATTCTCGGTTGGTTGATTGGAAGCAACTTGAACAAGCGCGATTACGGGTCGGGAGACCGGGCGACAGACGTGTACAAGCCAGTTTCCGGTTCAGATAGCTCTGTCTGGGGATCGCCTTCGTCGCGCGGCGTAAAAATTCGGCTCAATAAAAAAACGCCCATGCCGGAGTCTACCGAGAAACCAGATTCTCTTGTTGAAGACGCTAAATTAATTTGGAACATGTTTCTGGTCTCATGCTTAGTAGGTGCGGTCCTCTACGTTAAGGAATACTTGCTCTAGGCTTCCATTTAATTCTTTGAGTGGGTTATCGGCCAGCGGCTCCCTTTTTGGAGCAGTGAGAACCATTTCATTAGTTTGTCGGTGAATCGTATTGCTGATTCATTTCCATTTCGTCCGGGCTAGTGCTTGGGTTATTTTCAGACTCAGATGAGCAAACCAAGAATGTCGACTCTCCTCTGATAAACAAAAGCGGACCTTCGCTCCCATTTTGTCCTATCCTAAGACTGCTGCTTTAAAGCTTACCCTGACCCCGTTTAAGTGCTGCGTATTGTGTGAAAAAATCCGGCTCTTGACCGTGATACCGTAACCGTCTGGTGATCCCATCTTGATCCTGGCGCTGCCGCCGTCAGGATAGTGTCCACTTATTTTCTAGTGGACACTTAACATGAACAACGTAAGCGCAACCAAGCCCTATCAGAAGCGTCGCCGCTTTTCTCCTGAGTTCAAAGCCGACATCGTTGCTGAGTGCCTAGAACCTGGAGCTTCTGTTTCCCGGATTTCTTTGGAGAATGGGCTCAACACCAACATGGTTCGGCGCTGGATTAATGAAGCGCGACGAGCGCCGAAAAGATCGGGGTTTGTGTCGGTCGCTCTCCCAGCGGCAACCTCTGCACCGAGCAACCAATCAGTTCCAGACAAGCGTAGCACCATCCGCATCGAGATTCCCCGCGCCGGTGGCTCGGTCGTGGTGGAGTGGCCTGCGGAGCAGGCGCATCAATGTGCTGCCCTGTTGCGGGATCTGCTGGGATGATCCGCATCGACGAGATCTGGCTGGCCACCGAACCGCTGGATATGCGGGCGGGGCCCGACAAGGCCCTGGCCCGGGTAATTCAGGTGTTCGGTTCAGCCAAACCCCATTGCGCCTACCTGTTCGCCAACAAACGGGGCAACCGGATGAAGGTGCTGATCCACGATGGACTCGGCATCTGGCTGTGTGCCCGCCGGCTGAACCGGGGCAAATTCCACTGGGGCGAAACCTGGCGCGGTGAGCAACTGCGCCTGACCGAGGAACAGTTGTCCGCCCTGGTTCAGGGCCTGCCCTGGCAACGCCTTGGTGCGGAAGGCGTCATCTCCATCCTGTAACCACAAGTGTCGTGATGCCGCTATAGCCAGAACCGCGAATCGCTTGCCGCACAGGGACTTGGCATACTAGGCGGCATGACTCAGCGCCCCGACATCAACCAACTCTCTGCCGATCAGCTCCGTGCCCTGGCGACGGAACTGATGGACTCTCTGGACGCCAATGATCAAGTCTTGGACCGGAAGGAACGGGCGTTGGTGCGCAGCAACGCTATCATCGAGAAGCTGACCCATGAAGTCGCCATCCTCAAGCGTCACAAGTACGCCCGTCGTAGTGAACAACTCGATGCGGTTCAGGGGAAACTGCTGGACGAACTGATCGACAGCGACCTGGCCGCCATCGAAGCCGAGCTGGACCAGGCGATGACCGAGGAGCAGAAGGCTGCCCGGCCCAAACAGAAGCCTAAGCGCACCCCGCTGCCACCGGAACTGCCCCGCACCCTGATCCACCACGAACCGGACAATACTCAGTGCCAGTGCGGCTGTCAGCTCAAGCGCATTGGCGAAGACATCAGCGAAAAGCTGGACTACGTACCGGGCGAGTTCACCGTGGAGCGCCACATCCGAGGCAAGTGGGCCTGCGAAAAGTGCGAGACCCTGGTCCAGGCACCGGTACCACCGCAGGTGATCGACAAGGGTATCCCCACCGCCGGCCTGCTGGCTCAGGTGCTGGTGGCCAAATACGCGGACCATCTGCCGCTGTACCGTCAGGAGCGCATCTTCGGTCGCGCTGGCCTGGAAATCCCTCGCTCCACCCTGGCCGAATGGGTGGGTGCCTGCGGTGTGCAGTTGCAACCCCTGGCGGATGCACTGCGAAACACCTTGCTGGAACACAACGTTCTGCATGCCGATGAAACCCCGGTCAGCATGCTGGCCCCGGGCAAGAAAAAGACCCACAAGGCCTACGTCTGGGCCTACTGCACCACACCGTTCTCGGACCTGAAAGCCACCGTTTACGACTTCGCACCCAGCCGGGCGGGTGAACACGCCCGCACCTTCCTGGGTGACTGGCAGGGAAAACTGGTCTGTGACGATTACGCCGGTTACAAGGCCGGGTTCGGCAACGGCATCACTGAAATCGGCTGTATGGCCCACGCCCGGCGCAAGTTCTACGACCTGCACGAAGCCAACAAGAGCGAGTTGGCAGCCAAGGCCCTGAAATACATCGGCGGGCTTTACGAGATCGAGCGAGAATCCAAAGACCTGCCGCCGGATAAGCGACGGGAAATCCGGCAAACCAAAGCCAAACCCCTTGCTGAGGCACTGCATCAGTGGATGCTCGCGCATCGCCAGAAGGTGCTGGATGGTTCTGGCACGGCCAAAGCGTTGGATTACAGCCTCAAACGGTGGGAAGCGCTGACGCGCTACCTGGACGATGGTGCTGTGCCCATCGACAATAACTGGGTGGAAAACCAGATCCGGCCCTGGGCGCTAGGCCGTTCCAACTGGCTGTTCGCGGGGTCACTACGTAGTGGTCAGCGTGCGGCTGCGATCATGACACTGATCCAGTCTGCAAAGCTGAATGGTCATGACCCCTATGCCTATCTGAAGGATTTGTTGACCCGCCTGCCGACGCAGAAAAACAACGCCATCAACGAGCTATTGCCCCACAACTGGAAGCCTTGCATACCCTGATAAGTCGCAATGGCCGGCCCCTTATGTTGGATTGTTTGATTCCTCTCTAAAGGCTCTATCATGCGGAATTGGCCGTTTTTGATTGAGCGTAATTTCGGATAATCCCACAAGACAAACCACGGTCTAACTCACCCTCCAGATCAAGTAGAAGACAATAAAGAGTGAACGCTGTCTCATATTCTTGACAAAACATTAAACTGTTTATAAAACTCTCTCTTAGATTAATTGTAACTAAGGAGGCTCTGAATAAGTCTCCAAAATCAGCGATAATACGGCCATCGTCAATCGCATAGGATCGTTGCCAGCATGGATCAGATCACCTTCTCCGAA
>Ga0207899_1000384_pt1 | contig 16541 bp, 15 predicted proteins | sample MalvirmetaMSP134_FD_184235 | JGI IMG/M metagenome (GOLD analysis project Ga0207899, IMG submission 184235) | Marine viral communities from the Deep Pacific Ocean - MSP-134 (SPAdes) | ecosystem: Environmental > Aquatic > Marine > Oceanic | place: Pacific Ocean | collected 2011-06-28
GTCACCTGCGCCCGCGACGCCTGGGCTCGACAGGGCGTCTCACCCGATCTCGCCCTGCTCCACTGCGTCGCCAGCTATCCGGTCCCCGCGGACCAGGCCAACCTGGCCGCGATCAGCACCATGATCGGCGCCTTCCCGGATCTGACCATCGGCTATTCCGACCATACCATCGGCCCGGAAGCCGCCGTTCTGGCCGTGGTGCTTGGGGCCCGCATCATCGAAAAGCATTTCACCCTCGACACCGCATTCTCCGATTTTCGCGATCACCAGCTTTCCGCCGACCCGGAAGGCCTGACGGATTTGGTCCAGGCGGTGCGCCGGACGGAAATGATGCTGGGCGACGGCACCCTCGGCGCCATGCCCTGCGAGGGGCCGATGGTGCCTGCCGTGCGCCGGTCGGTGGTCGCCGCCCGCGATCTTGCCGCGGGGGAGGAGGTTTTTCCCGGCGACATTACCTGGGTACGCCCCGGCGGCGGCGTTCCGCCCGGCAGCGAGGATCAGGTCGTCGGACGACGGTTACGGCAAGCGGTCGCGCAAGGTGATATGATCAAGTCGGAATTCTTGGATTGATCGCATGCGCATCGCCATTCTCACCACGCAGACGCCCCACCATGCGCGCTACGTCCAGGCCGTGGGCGACGCTCATGACGTCGCGGGTGTGTTGCTGGAAACCACCGCCGCGGCTGCTCCTTTCGACACTGCACATGCGTTCGAGCAGGACCGCGACGCCTTCGAGCGTGATACCTGGTTCGCGGGGAAAGAGCCCGCCATCGAGGAGATGGCCCCGACCCGGTCGTTTCCCTCTCTCAATCATCCGGACGCGGCACAGGCCCTGGCCGACATGCGGGCCGATGTCGCCGTCGTGTTCGGTACGGGCAAGCTGGCCGGTCCGATCCTTGATGTCCTGCCCGGGCGCCTGCTCAATCTCCACGGTGGCGACCCGCAGGATTACCGGGGTCTCGACACGCATCTTTGGGCCGTCTACCACGGCGACTTCTCCGCCCTCGTCAGTTGCCTGCACTTCGTCGAACCGGACCTGGATACAGGCGCCCTTCTCGAGATCAAATCCATCCCCTTGCGGAAGGGCATGAACCTCCACGAACTGCGCCACGCCAATACGGAAACCTGCATCGCCATCACCCACACCGCCCTGCGCGGCTTCACAAAGGGAAACATGCTGCGGGTCACGCCCCAGCAGCGGCGCGGACGCTACTATTCGTTCATGCCGGTGGTGCTCAAGGACCTTTGCGTAACCAAATTTCGCCGCCACACGGAGAGCCTGCCGTGATCTGGTCCCGCCGCCTCAGCAGCAACGAACTCGCCATCTACCTGTTCCACGGCGTGATCGACGATGGCGCCTACCGCGTGCGCAACTACAACCGCAAGCATCTGGCCGCGGCCGAATTCACCGCAATCATCGACGACCTGACCGCGCATGGCACGCCGCTGTCCCTTGATCAGGTGATCGATCTGCAGCGCGAGGGGCGCCCTTTTCCGCCCAACGCCTTCGCCGTGACCTTCGACGACGGCTTTGAAAACAACCTGACCGTGGCGGCGCCGATCCTCGCGGCGCGGGGTGTTCCCGCGACCTTTTACGTGACCACGGATTTCATCGACCGCAACCGCATGTCCTGGGTCGACCGCATCGAATGGGCATTCGAAACGGCCCTGGCCGGCGAAAAAGCCATGATGGTCCGCCTGCCCTGGGCCGACGCGCCGGCGACACCGACGAACCCTGAGGCGGTGATCGATGTCCTGAAGGACGTCCGGGCCCATGTGAAGACCGACGCCCGCCTGGATGCCAACGCCCTGGCCACTGACATTCAGCGCCAGTTGGGGTTCGATGAAATCTGGTCCGGGGATGATCCGCTCGACCGCAAGATGACCTGGGATCAGGTGCGGGAATTGGATTCCCATGACCTGTTCCGGGTCGGCGGCCATTCCCACGAGCACGGCATCCTGGCGTTTCTGACGCCGGGACGGCTGGCGGCGGAATTGGACCAGTCGCTCGACCTTCTGGAGCGCAAGGCCGGGATCGGGCCAACCCATTATTCTTATCCAGAGGGCCTAGCCCATTGCTATTCCGACGCCGTGATCGACGCCTTGAAGGCCCGCGGCGTGGAGTGCTGCCCGACCGCCGAGGACGGCGTCAATCCGCCCGACACGGACCTGTTCCGCCTTAAACGCATCATGGTCATGTGAGCCCGCGCGGACGATGTGTGGAATAGCAGGAACCCTCGGCCCGACCGTGCCGGACACCGGCCGGATCACCGCCGCCCTGGCGACCATGGCAAGGCGCGGACCCGACGCCTCAAACCACCGCGTCCTTGGCCTGGGCGCGCAGCAGGCGGTGTTGTTGCATACGCGGCTCTCGATCATTGATCTGGATGCCCGCGCCGACCAGCCGTTCGAACGGGACGGCCTGGTCATTTCCTACAACGGGGAAATCTACAACTACCTTGAGGTAAAGGCCGATCTGGAGACTTTGGGCCATCGGTTCAAGACGTCCTCCGACACCGAGGTTCTGGTCGCCGCCTGGCGGCAATGGGGGCCGGACGCCCTGGACCGCCTGGAAGGCATGTGGGCCTTCGCCATCGCCGATACCCAGGCCGGCACCCTGACCCTGTGCCGTGACCGGTTTGGGGAAAAACCGCTCTACCTGTGGCCTCGGGGGGGAATTCTCCACTTCGCATCCGAGATCAAGACCCTGGCGGCCCTTGCCGGGGAAACGCCGCCGGCCAACCGGACCCAGGTCCTGCGCTACCTCACCCTCGGCTACAAATCGCTCTATAAATCTGGGGACACCTTCTTCGACGGGGTGTTCGAACTGCCGCCCTCGACTTATCTGACGCTCACGTCGCCCGACCTGTCGCAGCCGGAATTCTACTGGCAACTCAAGCATATCCCCCGGCCCATGTCGGCGGAAGACGCCCTGGAGGAAGCCCGCGAACGCCTGTTCCGCTCGGTCGAACTGCGGCTGCGCGCCGACGTTCCGGTGGCCTTCTGCCTGTCCGGCGGCGTTGATTCCGCGACCCTCGCCGCCATCGCCGCGAAAAAGCTGGGCGCCGACATCCACTGCTTTTCGATCATCGATGCCGATGAACGTTATGACGAAAGCGCCAACATCACCGCCATGGTCCAGGCCTTGGGATGCCGTCACCACGTGACCCGCACCTCGACCGAGGGCTTTTTCGACCGGATGGAAGACATCGTCGCCTATCACGACGCGCCGGTGGCGACCATCAGCTACTACGTCCATTCGTTCCTGTCGGAAGCCATCCACGACGCGGGGTACAAGGTCGCCGTCTCGGGCTCGGGCGCGGACGAACTTTATACCGGCTACTACGACCACTACTCCATGTGGCTGGCGCAGATGTGGAAACGCTCGCAAATCGATTCCACCGTCGATTTCGAAACCCTGCTGGCCGATTGGAAGGGCGGGTTCGGCGCCCATGTCCAGAATCCGCTGCTGCAGGACCCCATGACCTTCGTCCGCGATCCGGGCCAGCGCGGTCACATCACCCTCGACCAGGATTTCTTCGAATGCCTGCTGGCCAAACCCTTCCATGAGGATTTCGAGGAAACGGAATTCACCCGCGAACTTCTGCGCAACCGCATGATGAACGAATTGTTCGCAGAATCGATCCCTGTTCTCCTGCACGAAGACGACGGCAACTCCATGCGCTGGTCGGTGGAGAACCGCTCCCCCTTCCTGGACCGAAACCTGGCCGAATTTCTCTACAGCGTGCCGTCCGAATACCTGATCGGCGGCGGCTTCGCCAAGCTTTTGCTGCGCCAATCAGGCGAAGGGCTGGTGCCTGATCAGGTCCGTCTGGACAAACGCAAACGCGGCTTCAACGCCGCCATCGACTCTCTAGTTGACCGCAACGATCCGGACACCCGCGACCGTCTGCTCGCCCCCGGGCCGGTCTTCGACCTGATCGACCGAGACAGGTTTGAAGGGTTTCTGGGCCAGGACATGAGCTCCAACAGCTTCTCTAAATTCTTGTTCAGCTTCATCTCCGCGCGTATCTTCCTGGATCAACAACCCATTGAAAGACAATGTATTTCTTGACCAAATCATTAGGAGGCCACCGGCCATGACCAAGGTCACCGGCGTCATCCAGGCCCGCCTGACCTCGATCCGGCTGGCGCGAAAAGCGCTGTTGCCGCTTGCGGGTCGACCGGTCATGCATCATCTGTTCGACCGGGCGATGCGCATCCAGGGCGTCGATGACTTGGTGCTGGCGATCCCCACGGGTGAAGCCAACGATCCCTTGGAAGAAGCCACCGCCGCCTATCCCCACATCAAGGTCGTGCGCGGACCCGATGACGATTTGGTCACCCGTTTTCTAATGGCCGCCGACTTGACCGGTGCGGACATAATCGTACGCATGTGGGGCGATTGCCCGGTGACCGATCCCGATCTGGCCACGGCCCTGTTGCAGGTCGCGTTCACGACCGGCGCGGCCTGGGCACATTATCCAAATGATTCCGGTTATCCCGAAGGCCTGGAAAGCCACGTCCTGCGGGTGGACGCCCTGCGCGCCCTGGCGGCAGAATCCGACGATATGTACGAGCGCGAGAACATCATTCCCTTCTTTCTACGCCAGCCGGAACGCTTCCCCATCCTGGAACTCCGCCGACAACCCAATCGCAATCACCTAAAATGTCTGCTGGACACCGGGCACGATTACAACCGGATCACCCGCATCTTCGATATTTTATATCCGGATCACCCGGATTTTGGGCTCGCCGACCTGGAAGCCTTGGCGGAACAACAGCCGGAACTGTTCGATCCGACCCACCGCATCACCGCGAGGAGCAACGGATGACCTTGTTCGTCGCCGTGGTCGGTCTGGGTGTGGGCGAGCAGCATGCTCGCGCGTTCGCCGCCGCGCCCGATGCCCAGGTCTCCTGGCTCTACGACCTGGACGCCGCCAAGTCGGACCGGATCGCCCGCGACCTGGGCCAGGGCCGCGTGGCGGAAAGTTATGAACAGATCCTGGCTGATCCGGACGTCGATGCCGTCTCCATCGCCACTTTCGACCACTTGCACTACGACGAGGTCTGCCGGGCGTTCGATGCCGGCAAGCATGTGTTCGTGGAAAAGCCTTTGTGTCGAACAGCCATGGAAGTGGATGAAATTTCGGTCCGTTGGGAAAAGGCGGGCAGACCGCATCTGCGCTCGAATCTGGTGCTGCGAGGTGCGGCCGTCTACAACTGGCTGAAGAGCGCCATAGCCGACGGCGCGTTCGGCGAGATTTATGCCTTCGACGGCGATTATCTGTATGGCCGCCTGGAAAAAATCACCGAAGGTTGGCGCAAAGACGTGCCCGACTATTCGGTGATGGAAGGCGGCGGGGTACATATCATCGACCTGATGCTATGGCTGATGGGCGAAACCCCGGTCACGGTCGCAACCAACGGATCCAAGATCGCGACCCGGGACACCGCCTTCGCCTATGACGATTTCATGGCCGCGACCTTCACCTTCGCCTCCGGCGCCGTCGGACGCGTCACCGCCAATTTCGGCTGCGTCCACCCGCATCATCATGTGATCCGCGTGTTCGGAACCAAGGCGACCTTCGTCTACGACGACCAGGGGCCGCGCCTGTTTCGCAGCCGCACGGACGGTGCCAAGCCAGAAAAATTGGACCTCGCCCCCCTGCCCGCCGGCAAGGGCGTGCTGATCCCAGGTTTCATCCAGGCCATCCAAACGGGTACTGACCCGGCACCGGCGGCGGAACGGGAATTCGATTTGATCCGCGTCATCGCGGCCACCGATAAGGCCCATCGCGACGGATCGTCCCAACCCATCAGCCTCTAACCCCATCAGGACGGAAACCATGACCAAGCTGGATATTCCCTTCGGCAGACCCTGGATCGAAGACCTTGAACGCGACGCGGTAATGGAGGTGCTGTCGGGGCACATCCTGACCCATGGCCCCAACTGCCACGCCTTCGAGGACGGCTTCGCCAAAATGATGGGCGGCGGCCATGCGGTTTCGACATCAAGTTGCATGGCGTCTCTGCACCTGTCGTGGATGGACCTGGGTGTCGGCCCGGGGGATGAGGTTCTGCTGCCAGCCATGACCCATGTCGCAACGGCCCATGCGGTGGCGTTGACCGGCGCCACCCCCGTGTTCGTGGACAGCGAACTGACCTCCGGCAACATGGACCTGGACGACATGGCCGCCAAGGTTACGGCCAAGACCAAGGCCATCGGCATCGTCCACTATGTCGGCATTCCCATTGACATGGTGAAGGTCATGGCTCTGGCGGAACAACACGGACTCAAAGTGGTCGAGGACTGCGCGCTGGCGGTCGAGGCCCGGGTCGACGGCACTCATGTGGGCCTGTTCGGACATACGGGGTGCTATTCCTTTTATCCGGTCAAGCACATCACCTGCGGCGAAGGCGGCATGCTGGTCTCAAAGGATGCGGAAACGGTGAAGCGCATCGGCGAATTTCGCGCCTTCAACTACGACCGAACGGGCCCGGGCCCCAAGGTGCCGGGGCTTTACGACGTCAAGGGGTTGGGCATGAACTACCGCATGTCGGAAATGCAGGCAGCCCTCGGCCGCGTTCAGCTGACCCGCCTGCCGGACATCATGCGCATGCGCGAAACCAATTTCCGCACCCTGCAGAAAGGCCTTAACGCCATCGAAGGCGTGCATGTCCTGGATAGCGGCGAGGACCGCCTGAAATCCAGCTTCTACTGCGTCACTATGGTTCTGGGCGGGGACCTGGCGGCCAGGCGCAACGACATCGCGCTGGCCTTGAACGAACGCGGCGTCGGCACCTCGATCTACTATCCCCATCCCATAGGCCGCCTGCGCTATTACCGGGACCGGTTTGGCTATGACGTGGGCGGCTTCCCGGGGGCGACGGCCATCGCCGACAACGCCATCGCCCTACCCTGCGGCCCGCACCTGGGCGTTACGGACATGGAAGACATCGCAGGCTGCATGGCCGAAATCGTCACCCGACTTTAAAGACCGGCACGGCCCTTAAGTGCGGCCAGCATTTCCGCGACCACGGCATCCCACTGCCCCCGCTCACGACAAGTGAACAGGCGCGCCGACCTGTACCACGGCGACGGCGTGGCGTTTTCCAGATCGAGTTCGGGATATATCCGCCAACGCCAATCCGGCACCTGATAGGTCGGCAACCAGAAGGAACAATTCATAGCCCCCGCCAGGTTGGCCAGCGCGCTGTCGATCACGATCACCAGGTCCAGTTCCGCGATCAAAGCCGCCGATGTCCCCAAGGGGTCATTCGCCGCCATGATATCATCACCCAGATCGATCATCGCGACACCTTCGGGAAGGGCTGCAATCTGCTCTCTTCCATGAGTGACCTGTAATGAATGAAAAGCGACCCCGGCCGCACGAAGGTCCCGATCCTCCAGCAGTGGCTGAAGTGCCGTGAGAGGAATGGAGCGTTCGAAATCCCGCGCATGATCGGGATTTCCCTGCCAAGACAATCCAACTTTAATCCGCCCCCGCAGTCGGCTGCGCCACTCATCGGAGATCGCTTCGTCCGCCGTAATATAGGGTGGCTTGGGAAGGTTGCTCGCGTCCGCGCCATACAATCGAGGCAGACAGAACATATTCACCCGAGCGTCACAGTCCGGCAACGGATCGTTCAGTTCGCGTACCTCGACGCCAGGGAACTGCCGCCGCCAAAACGCCGCCGTCCCCTCGTTCGCCTGGAAATACAGCTTGCCTACACGTCCGGCGACCCAGGGCATGAACCGGGCAAGCAGAATGGCATCACCCAAACCAAGGTCGGAAAACACCAACAGGCTGCCCCCGGCAAGATTTTCACCCGCCCAATAGGGCGTCGCCAGCTTTGCGAATGGGCGATGTGTGTAATAGGGCAAGTCTAGTCGATGCTCGAACATCCTCCAGGCCGCCGCCAGGTCGCCCTTCAACAGTTCAAACCCGCCGGCACTATGGGCCGTCAGAGGATGCAGGGGAAGTTGACGGGATAACTGGCGGAACAAGGCGTCCGCCTCAAAAAGCCGGCCTTCGTGCTGCTGAACCGTAGCGCGGATCAAGGCCGATTTCAGGGGCGGCGGCAGGTCTGGGAAATCTGTGACAAGCATGATCAGGTTGTCGGAGTTCTATTTTCCATGGTCGCCGGAACACGGCGCTCATAGAATACAGTTCTCGACCCTTGTCCGGAAAACCTTAATGTCTTGCGGCACCCTGTGACGCGGATCATATGCGTCCCGCGACTTCCATGCGTTGGTTAAGAGGCCTTTAAGGATTTAGGGTTAACGTGCTATTCTACGAGCCCGTGACCAAGCGTTGGAATGAACCAAGCGGGATTTTCGCTTTTGTTCGGTGGTCGTTACGTCTCCCAGAAACGGAGGCAACGGACTCAGAAAGAGGAGAGCTACATGTCCACGATTCTGACTCCCAAAGAGATCAAATCTGCGTTAAGCGCCGATCGCGTCGCGTTGGTCGGCGGTGCCGGGTTTATCGGCCATAATCTTGCCCTGGAGTTACGTGAACAAGGTGCCGGCGTTCTGATCGTCGATAACCTCATGCAGAATAACCTGCTCGCGAACATATCCGACAAGACGATTGATCCGTTCCGTCGCGAACTGAATTTCAACTTCCTGCGCCAGCGGTTCGAGATGCTTCGTGACGCCGGGGTTGAAATCGCCAGCGCCGACGCGCGTTCCATGCTTGACCTGGAAAACGCGTTGATGAAGTTCATGCCGACCAAGATCGTCCATCTGGCGGCAATTTCTAGCGCCGTCGATGCCAAGAAGATGCCCGGCCACTGCTTCGACCTACAACTCATCACCTTGCGCAACGTCCTGGAATACACCCAGTTGCATCCGGATGTCGTCAACCGCGTGGTGTTCATGAGTTCCAGCACCGTCTACGGCGACTTCAAGACCCAGACCGTGGACGAAAACGTGCGCCCGCAGCCCTATGGCATCTATGCCAATACAAAGTTCATGGGCGAACGCCTGGTCCGCACCTACAACGAACAGTACGGCCTGAACGTGGCCATCGTCCGCCCCTCGGCGCTGTATGGCGAACGCTGCATCTCGCGCCGGGTCAGCCAGGCCTTCATCGAGAACGCGCTCATGGGCAAGCCTCTGATGCTCGAAGGCGGCGGCGACGGGCGGCTGGATTTCACCTACATCACCGACCTCGTGGACGGCATCGTCCGGTCCATCGCGGTCGAAATGGCTCCGCATTCATCAAACACCTTCAACATAACTTTCGGCAACTCGCGAAGCATTCTCGAACTGGCCAATATCGTAAAGGATGTCGTGCCCTCGGCCGAACTGCGCGAAGTTCCGCGCGATGAAATCAAACCCATCCGCGGCACCTTATCGACGGATCGTGCCCGCGACGTTCTTGGCTTCGAAGCCAAGTGGCCGCTTGAAGTCGGCTATCGCCGCTATTGCGAATGGTATGTCGAGCAATGGGAACGGGTTCAGGCTAAGATGGGCACCAATCTGGCCTAAGCGCCGGTCCATGCCACCATCCGGGCGTTTCGCCCGCCTTGACCGACCGGGACCATGATCGGAATTGTTGATTACGGCCTCGGCAACCTGACATCGGTTGCCGGGGCCGTCTCCAAACTGGGTTTTGAAGCGGCCATCGCCTCGGACGCGGACACCCTCGCGGCCGCCGACAAGTTGATCCTGCCCGGCGTCGGCGCCTTTCCCGACGGCATGGCCAATCTTGCCGAACGGGGCCTGATCGATGTTCTCAATGACCTTGTCATCAACCACCGCAAGCCGATCCTGGGCATTTGCCTGGGCTTTCAGCTTTTGGGGCTAAGTAGCGAGGAATTCGGCCACACCCCGGGCCTGGGCTGGATCGACGCGGCGGTAACCCGGCTGGCGCCCGACAACGACGCACTTCGCATCCCCCATGTCGGCTGGAACGATCTGTCCCAGACCAAACCCGACTGCATCCTGTTCGACGGCATCGCCGATCAATCTCTGTTCTATTTCGTTCATACCTACCGCATGGAAACGCCGCCCGACGGGTCCCAGGTCGGCACCTGTGATTACGGCGGCGCGTTCACCGCCGCGGTCCAGAAAGGCAACGTGTTCGGCACCCAATTCCATCCGGAAAAAAGCCAGCAGGCGGGCCTGACGCTGCTGGGCAATTTCCTGGAGAAGGCGTGATGCTGCGCAATCGCCTGATCACCGTCCTGACCTTCAACGACGGCACCCTGTTCCGCACCAAGCTGTTCGAACCGGATTACCGCTACACCCATAATTTCGTGGATTCCTGGTCCGTGGACGAAATTGTCATCCTGGACATCACCCGCGACCCCAAGGCGGACAAGCGCGCGTTCTACGAGGTGGTCACGCAGTTCGCGAAGGAATGCTTCGTGCCGCTTGCCGTCGGTGGCGGCATTCGCACCCTGGACGATGCGCGGCGGATGATGGCCGTCGGCGGCGACAAGGTCGTGGTCAATTCCGGCGCGCTTGAGCGCCCCGGCCTGATTACCGAAATCGCGGAAGCCTACGGCAGCCAATGCGTCGTCCTGTCCATCGACGCGCGCAAGTCCGAAACCTTGGACAGCGGCTACGAGGTGTTTTCCCACTTCGCCGGCCGGCCCACGGAGAAAACGCCCGACGATTGGGCGCGGGAGGGCGAAAAGCTGGGGGCCGGCGAGATCATGATCACCTCAGTCGAGCGCGACGGCTCGCTCCAGGGTTATGACCTCGCCCTGTGCCGCCAGGTCACCGAGGCGGTCACCGTGCCCGTGCTGGGCATGGCGGGGGCCGGAAATTGGAAGCATTTCGTCGAGGGCGTGGAACAGGGCGGGCTCAGCGCCGTGTGCACGCAGAACATCTATCACTTCACGGAAACCTCGATCGCTAGCGCCAAGAAGTTCATGGAAAAGAAAGGTATTCCGGTCAGGCTGTAGGCGCCGGGCCGCGACCGGCGCCGGGGAAATTGGGAAGGCCGGGAACACAGGGAAAACATGGTCACATACTGCAAAACCTGCCTGATGCCGGACACCCGGCCGCGCATCGTTTTCGATGCCGACGGCGTGTGCAACGCCTGCCATACGGCCGCCGGCAAGGCGGCCATCGACTGGGACGCCCGGCGCGCGGAATTTCTCGACTACGTCGAACGGTTCCGCCCCCAAGACGGCCCCTATGACTGCATCGTGCCGTGGTCCGGCGGCAAGGATTCCAGCGCCATCGCCTGGAAGCTGAAGTTCGAATTCGGCTTGAATCCGCTGCTCGTCACCTTCTCGCCCCTGATGCCTAGTGACGTCGCCATGCACAACCGCGAGGAAATGCTGAAGGCCGGGTTCGATCATCTGATGATCCGCCCCAATCAGAAGGTTTCCAGCCACCTGTCCCGCCGCTTCTTCGTCGAACGGGGCGATCCCAAAATCCATTGGAACGCGGGCGTCAATTCCGTGCCGGTCCAGGCGGCCGTGAATTACAACGTTCCGCTGATCTTCTATGCCGAACACGGCGAAAGCGAATACGGCGGGCGGGTGCTGTCCGAAGAACACCGCAAAATCCGAGATTTCGCCGAAGTCCTGGAACATCAGATCGGCGACGACCCCTACAATTGGATGGACGACGTAGTCGATGAAAAAGACCTTGCCCCCTACCTTTATCCAGACCTGGGCCGGGTCGAAGAACTGGGCGTGAAGGCGCTTTATTTCGCTTATTTCTTCCGCTGGTCGATGAAGGAAAATTACGATTACATCAAAGACAAGATCGATTTTCGCCTGGCTGAAAACGGCCGCACGGACGGCACGTTCACGAACTTCGACAGCCTCGACGACAAGATCGACAACCTCTACTACCACATGCAGTTCATCAAATTCGGCTTCGGCCGCGCCGTGCGCGATGCCTGCCGTATGATTCAGAACAACCAGATGACCCGTGAAGAAGGCCTGGAATTGGCGCGCAAGTATGATGCTGAATTCCCCGCGACGTACCATGACGAACATCTGGACTACCTGTCCCTGACAGAAGCCGAATTCCAGGACACCCTCGACCAGCACCGCGATCCGAAGATTTGGGAACAGCGCGGCAACGAATGGGTTTTGAAGGCGCCGGTGCAATAGGCAGCGAACGGAGACCTGATTGATGCGCGACTATCCCTGCGACTTGTGCGGCAACGACGAGATGTCCGAAATCGCCTGCGCGCCCGCTTATATGGCCGGTCGAGACCTGCATGTGTGTCGGGCCTGCGGCATGGTCCAGGTCGCCCACCGCAAGACGCCGGACGAGATCAAGGCCGCTTGGGCCGACGAAATGTACCGCGCCGACCAGAAGACCCGCCTTTCCGACACCACCTACACCGCCCGCATGCCGGCCGTGCATGCGCGCCAGACCTTCGCCATGGATTTCATCGACGAAGCCGTGTCTTTTCGCGGCAAAAGCGTCTGCGATCTGGGTGCCGGCGAGGGCGACTTTCTGGAGATGATCCAAGGTCCTGACTACGGCGCGGCCCAGGTCTTCGCCGTGGAACCGTCCGTCGCCAATGCCCGCATGCTGGACTTGCGGGGGACCGCCAACTTCGTCGGCATCGCCGAGGAATTCATCGAACAGGCCCCCGAACGCGACGGCAGCTTCGACATCGTCACCATCATTTGGACCTTGGAAAACTGCCATTCCGCGCGCGATGTCATGAACGCCGCTTGGCGGCTGTGCAAGCCGGGGGGCCATGTCGCCGTGGCCACGGGCTCCCGCATCCTGGTGCCGTTCAAGAAGCCGCTGCAGTACTACATCGGCCCCAACGCCGACGTGCATCCCTATCATTTCTCGGCCCGCACCTTGGAAGGCTACATGGCCCAAGCCGGGTTCCGCAGGACTCACGTCAACCGCTTCATCGATTCCGACTATCTGGTCATGGTCGGCGAGAAAACCGACCGCACGGTCCCGATTTCCTGGGAAGGCGACAACGCCACCGCCGTGCTCGGCTTTTTCGAGCGCTGGGACAAGGAAACCCGGGGCTACTACATGGCGGACGGACCCACCCCATGACCGCCGCCGGGGCCGCACCAACCGCTGCCCTCGACTGCCGGGAACAGACGTTTGAAACCGGGGTCGCGGGCCTGCCCGTGGCCAAGCTCAGCCTGCCCGCCGATGCCGGACCCGACATTACCCGGGCCCTGATCGATCTTGAAACTTCCTGGCGTACAGACGGCATCTGGCTGGTGTCCTGCCGCGTCCCGGTGGACCGCATGGACCTGGCCCCGATGCTGGAAGGCGTCGGCTTCCAGGCCGTCGAAACCCTGATCACCTTTTACCAGCCGGCCCGCCCCGCACGGAACCTGACGGCGGAAACCGGCCTGGCGCGGGCGGATGAAATTGATGCCTGCGTCGATCTGGCGCTGTCGGCCTTCACTTATGACCGCCTGCATCGGGATGCCCGCGTGCCGCACGCCGTGGCTGACGCGATCCGTGCCGCCTGGGTGCGCAACGACATGGGTGGCCGCGCCGCCGCCCCTTTGGTTGCTCGCATTGACGGCCGGGTCGCCGGGTTCAACCTGTGCCTGCACGCCGGCCGTACCGCTATCATCGACTTGATCGCCGTGGCCGCCGACTTCCGCCGCCGTGGCCTGGCCGGCCAGATGATCGAGGCCGCCTTCGCCCATTTCGGCGACACCATCGACGGCATCCGCGTCGGCACCCAGGAAGACAACGCCGCCTCGGTCAAGCTCTACGAAAGCGCCGGGTTCGCGGTGGAATCGCGGCAGGTGACTCTCCATTGGGTCAATCCCCAGGTGACGCCATGACGACCGGCATCGTCATCTTCGCGCGGCTCGATTCATCCCGCCTGCCGGGCAAGGTCTTGATGCCGCTGGCGGGCGCTCCCCTGCTGGATTGGACTGTTCGTCGCTGCCGCGCCGCGAATGTGCCGGTGATGCTAGCGACCACCGACAGGGCCCTGGACGACCCCATCGCCGACCTCGCCAAGGCCGCCGACCTGCCCGTCTTTCGCGGCGACACCCACGACGTCCTCGGCCGCGCCCTGGGCGCCGCGGCCACCTTCGAACTCGACACCCTGGTCCGCGTTTCCGCCGACAGCCCGTTCATCGACCCGGCAGTGATCGCCGCTGTCATCCGGGTTCATGAACGGGAATGCCCGGACATGACGACCAACGTTTTCCCCCGCACCTTTCCACCCGGGATCAGCGCCGAAGCCATCCCGCGCGCAACATTGGAACGCCTGAATGCCGAGGTGTCGGAAGACCGTTACCGGGAACATGTGACGCTCTATGCCTATGAGGCGCTGGGCGCATTCCGCATTGTTAACGTCCCGGCAAGTGGTGTGGATTATACGGAAGACGGCCACTCGGACCTGCATCTTGCAGTCGACACGCCATCCGATTTCGCCCGCGCGGAATGGATCGCCCGGCATCTGCCGACCCGGGGTGCGGGGCTTGGGGAAATCGCCCGGCTTGCAAGGGAACATGATATGAAGTCCTCCGACGAAGGGATCGTGACATGAGCGAACTGGCGCTTCTTGGCGGCACGCCGGTGATCAGCGGCGATCTGCCCCCCTATCCATCCATGGGTGCGGCGGAACAGAATGCCGTGCGCGATGTTGTCGCCTCGGGCTGTCTGTCCGGTTTTTTCGGATCACCGGGGCCGGAATTCCTGGGTGGGCCCAAGGTCCGCGAATTCGAAGCCGCCTGGGCCGCGCGGTTCGGCGCCAAACATGCGGTCAGCGTCAATTCCAATACCTCGGGCCTGTTCGCCGCCATGGGCGCGATTGGCCTGAGCCCCGGGGACGAGGTCATCGTGCCTCCCTGGACCATGTCGGCGACCGCCGTGTCGCCGCTGATCTACGGCGGTATTCCAGTGTTTGCCGATATCGAGGACGAAACCTTCTGCATCGCCCCGGAAAAGGTGAAAACCCAGATCACGCCGAAGACCCGCGCCATCATCGCCGTCAATCTGTTCGGCCATCCGGCACGCTTAAAGGAACTGCGCGACCTGGCCGACGCCCATGACATTTACCTGATCGAAGACAACGCCCAGGCGCCGCTTGGCATGGAGCACGGCAGACCGACCGGCACCGTCGGCCACATCGGCATCGCCAGCCTGAATTTCCATAAACATATCCATACAGGCGAGGGCGGCGTCTGCGTCACCGACGATGACGATCTGGCCAAGCGCCTGCAGTTGATCCGCAATCATGGGGAAAACGCCGCCCTGCACGAAGGCGTCACCGATCTGGTCAACATGGTGGGCTTCAATTTCCGCATGACCGAGTTGTCCGCCGCCGTCGGTCAGGTCCAGTTGGCGGACATCGATCGCCATGTCTCGATCCGCGAACGTCTGGCCCAAAAGCTGTCCGACGGCACCCGTGATCTGGCAGGCTGGACCGTTCCCGCCGTGCGGGACGGCTGCCGCCATAACTATTACGTCTGGTTGGTGCGCTATGACGAGGCCCAGATCGGCGTCAGCCGCGAATTGTTCTGCAAGGCGTTGAGCGCCGAGGGCTTTCCCAACTTCCCGGCCTATCTGCCGCCCTTGTACCGCCTGCCCCTGTTCAAGCAACGCACCGCCATCGGCCGCGAGGGTTGGCCCTTCACCTTGACCGACCGCAGCTACGCCGACGGCCAATGCCCGGTGACAGAACGCCTGCATGAACGCGAAGCAATCCTGTTCGAACCCTGCGCCTACGACGTAGACGACGCCCTGGCCGACAAGATGGTCGCAGCGATCCGTAAGGTTCATACCCATCGGGCGGACCTGAACGCCGCGGGCAACAAGCTGGAAACCGGGATCTAAGGCCATGACGGGCGGCGCCACACGTCATCTGCGACCGCGCGTCGTCGCCAGCATCGAGGCCCGCATGTCGGCGTCGCGCCTACCGGGCAAGGTGCTGATGGATCTGGCCGGGGCCCCCGCGCTGGAACGCCTGGTGCGACGCTTGACCCGGGCGGAAAGCATCGACGCCGTCGTCCTGGCGACGACCACCAACCCCGCCGACGATGCCCTGGCCGACTGGGCGGAAGCGCGGCAATTGCCCTGTTACCGCGGGTCCGAGGACGACGTGCTTGACCGCGTGGTCGAGGCCCACCACATGATGGGCACTGAAATCATCGTCGAGATTTGCGGCGACACGCCGCTTCTCGATCCCCGCGTGATCGACGCCGCCGTGGCCCGCTTTCTTCAGGGCGACGTGGACGTGGTATCCAACACCGCCAACCTGACCTGGCCCCAAGGCATCGACGCCCAGGTGTTCCGCTTCGACGCCTTGGAAAAGGTCGCGCGGACACAGACCGATCCGGCCGTACGCGAGCATGTCTCGCTCTATTTCTATGAACATCCCGACATCTACCGCATCCACCATCTTGCCGCCCCGACCGAGGAAACCGCGCCCGATATCCGCCTGCAGCTCGACTATGCCGAGGATCTGGAACTGATCCGCGCCGTCTACGACCGCCTGGAACCGCGGTTCGGCGACGGATTTTCCGTGCGTGACATCTTGGACCTTCTCGCGGCCGAGCCGGATCTGGCCGCCCTCAATGCCCATTGCCTGGAAAAGGCCGTGCGA